>Ga0315908_10000729_pt1 | contig 25864 bp, 12 predicted proteins | sample LakEriMetagenome_12_FD_203520 | JGI IMG/M metagenome (GOLD analysis project Ga0315908, IMG submission 203520) | Freshwater fungal communities from buoy surface, Lake Erie, Ohio, United States - Buoy 4 MA124 | ecosystem: Environmental > Aquatic > Freshwater > Lake > Lake biofilm | place: USA...
TTTATATTATTTTTAATTAAATTAAATATTTCATCAATAGTTAATTTCTATTCATTGTTTAAAAAGTATTTCTAATTACTAACATTTGTTTTTTTAATAGATAGGTATAAACTAATGCTAAAGTTATCATTAATTATTTAAGATATTATATATATCAAATAAAATTTGTGATTTTTTTATTTTTTTTTGTCTATTTTAAATACTTTTTCTTAGAAAAAAATATAACAATTTTCAGAATTATAAATTCTATAAAATCCATTAAATTTTCTATAATTTAATAAAAATTATTAGAATTCATTTAAACATGGAATAATTTCAGAATTCCATACCCATTAAGCTTAAATTTAAGGATAAATATTTAATATTTATGTTTTTCTTTATTAATTAATATTTAAAAATTATAGATGATTATTTATTTAATTGCCTATTGACTTTATATCCATTTAATAGTAGTTTTCATTTTATAACTATTATTTAAATAATTTTGTGTATTTTCTAAATTTATTTAATAATATTTACTTTACAAATTTATGATCATTATAAAGAAAACCAAATTTTATATTGATAAATTAATTATTCTTCCAAATCAATTTTATAAATATGTATTATTTAATTTCATCAATATAAATTTTATTAAAGTCTAATTATTATTAGTAAATTATACCTTATAAACTATTGTAATTTTAAAAATTTGGTTATAAAAATTTAATAAATAAGGTTTTTGATATTCTAAGATCAGTTAACTCCTAAACTTTTTCTTCGAACTTTTCAATATAGTTTTTTTCTAAACTATTTAAATTAAAAGAAATCTTTTATTTTTGTTGAAAAAAGAAAGTCAAATATTTGATTTTAAATAATCTAATTTAAAATAAAATTAATTACTTATTCCACAAATCTATAAATTAGTACTAATTCACTTTTGTTAGACTATCTTTAAATTCCTCACATATTTTAATTTTTGGATTATCTTCAGCAAGATTCATATATATTTTTAAATTCACTTCAATTAATATAATTATTGATTAAAATTTATGAATATAAAATTACTTAAATGAGAAATTATAGTATCATATTCTTCTAATTTTTTAAATTAATTTTAATCGTCTATATCATTCATTCCCTTTTTTAATTTATATAGTTAATATGATTATGTGATTTCACTTTGAATGTAAATTGTGTACTAATGATCAGAATCCTGCTGTTTCTGTATAAAATAATTGTAAGACAAATAATCATTTATTTTGAGATAAAAACTGGCGAGAATACTATTTGATTTATAAAAAATAGGTCTCCAACCTTCAAGAAATCTTATTTTACATATAACATCTATATCTAAAATATTCAAATAATATTAATGTTCATCTTAATTCCCTTTTTACCTTGGTTTTTAAAAATTGATTTTACTTTCCTCAACATTGTTTTTTTTGTTTTTATTAATAGAATTAATAGCATCAGTCAATAATGTTTAGCTGGTTATTTTAGAATTATCTTCTTAAAGATTAGAAGTTATATTATGATTGTTAAAATGATTTCTATCTAATTTGAACTTAACATTAAAATAAATAAGCTAATCTCTAAAATAACTATAATGATTATAATTTTCCTTATTATTATGATGATGATTGATTGCATTGATTAACTACTAATGATCAAACAAATGACCGTTGAAATAATGCGTGAATTGTTTAAGAGTATTAATATCAGTAATATAACCATACTCATTACTAGAATCGCATTAAGAAGATCCCATCAACAAAAATAAACTACTTAAACCAAAATAAGCCAATTTATTAGTATAAGCATCAATATATTATATTTCCTATTACTTATACAGCCCTAACCCATCAGTCATCACTATGCATTTCTTTAAATAGGTATTTGTTTTGTAATAATTACATCTTTATATACAATTTTTAATCCATTCATTAAGACTTATAAAAACTAACTAATTATTATTTCTGCTTTGCTCTTCAGTTAATTATAATTGTTTTTGATAAGTTTCATCTAGATGATTCATGACATATTTGAAGAGCTCCTCGCAATTGCTTTTTGTGAGTTTAAATTTTTCGGTTATTGAGATAGGCTAATTGGATCTCGACTCAAATTGGTTTATATATACACTCACATATATTTTTTATTCATTTGATTTTAAGTCACAGATCATTTATAATATTTATTTGAAGTGTTGTTCAAGGTTTTAGACAAATAGTTGTTGCGAATTTATATCATATCTGAACATTGATGATGAAAAGTCGAGTAGAAATAAATAAAGTATTTTTGTGCTGCTAAAATTTAGGTTTATTTCTAAGTTATTTTGAGATTAGATTTAATGAGTCTGATTTGGATATTATTCTAAAATAATATTTAGATTTTCTATTTCTTCAGATTTTAGTTTCATTCTCAAAGGAGCCTTTAATTTATTTTTATTTTTTATTTATTTACTTTTTGGACTATGTCTTTAAAAGAAATTGAATTTAGTTTTTATTAAATTTTTGTTATACTATCATATTCAAAATATTGAAATTTTCCTGTTTCTATTTCTATATCTATGATATTTTCTGTTTTTTAATTCATTTTTTATACTTCTACTATCTTGTTTATTATAAAAATCAATTATTATTGTATAAATATATATTAAACAGAAAATTTATAAAATTAAATATATAATTATTAATAAATCACTATTCTTATTACTTTTGTATTTAAAAAGCTTATTATTAAATATTATTTTAATTTTGATATATTTCTTATTTTATCTAAATTTAATCAATCAATTAATTTTAGTTTTCATTATTATTTTAGTTTTATTTTTAGAAAAAAATTTATCCTTATTTATATAAATTTATATTATTATGTTAATTAGATTAATTTTTAATATAATCATAATTTTAAAATTAATTTTATTAATTTTAATTAATAACTATTTGATTATTATTATAGTTTTTTTAATCTTTTTAATTATTAAAAATGTAATCGCTATTGTTAAGATTACATAATTCAAATTAATTTTTAAAAATGTTTTGATTTAATATTTATTAATTGAATTAATTTAGATTTTAATTATCATATTAAGTTTAAATGTTTTAATCTATAATATTTTAATTTTATTAAATTAATTGTTATTCATTATTAGATTTTTAATAATTTTAATAATTTTATAATAAAATCTATTACTACTTTTATAGTAATTGTTATTATTATTAAAATTATTGATATTAATATTATTCATTATATTATTAAGGATTTAATTTTTAAAATCTAACTTAATTTAATATATTTTAGTCTTAAAATAGATTATTTTTTATTTAATACTATTATATTGATTAGAATTATTATTAATTATTTAATTATTAAGGTAATTAATCATTTAAATTGTTTTAAGTTATATTTTTTTATATTTATTTTTACTATTAATAATTTTAAAGTAATTATTACTATTAGTTTAATATTTTTTAATATATAAGTTACTTATATTAATACTATTATTGCTATTATAATTATTATTATTTATTTCTCATTTTTTAGAATAAATAATTTTAATAATTTTATTCATTTATTATATTATTTTATATTTATTATTCTTGTTCCTATTGATTATTTTATTAATTTTATAAATCCTTTTCAATTTAATGTTTTAAATTATTTTATACAATATTTATTTATTATTATTATTAATCTTTTCAATCAAAATTATTAATTTATTAATCATTTTTATTTATTTTTACTTATTTTGTTTAAGATATTTTTTATTATAAGTAAATTTCACTTTTAATTTATAATATATAAATAAAATTATATTATTATTTTTATTATATTATAAAAATAAAATTTAAAACATAATAAAAGTATATATATATTAATAATTATTTTACTTTTAATAAGTAATTTGATATATTATTTATTTTAATTTTTCAATAGAATCTATATTTTATTAATTTTCATCAAAATTGTTATTTTTAAAATTCTAAAAATTTATATTAATATGTTTAAAAAATTATCTGTATATATTGTTTTTTTTTTATCGATCATATTATAAATTTTTTTTACAGTTATTTTCTGTATTTTATTAAATCCTTTCATAATTTAAATTTTATCAATCTTATTTTTAATCTTTTTCTTAACTTTATGAATTTTCTTACTAAAAATATAATTATTCATCTTTTTCTTTATTTTCGATTTTGATATTAAAATTTGTATTATTTTCATATGAATTTGTTGATTCATAATTTTCAATATTTGACTATTAAATATTTTAAATTTATAAGTAAATCTTAGAAATAATTTCAGGTTTAATTTAATTAACTTATTAAGAATTAACTTTATATCCAATCATTTTATAAATAAGTCTTAAGCTTTTTCTAATGGTAGCGTAGAAATGATTTTTAATACTGTTTTCTGATCTTCCTTTCATTTATTAAGCTATTTCGGACCATTTATTTCCGATTTTTTGATGCATTTGAAATATTAATCTGACTTCCTCTAAAGTAAATGGTCCTTTTATTATTTCTGGATTTATTTAATTAAACCATCTTTCTCTACATTGCTTTCCTGTTCTTTATAAATTAAATCTTTAATTAAGTTATATTGCTATGTCTCTCCATTTTTTATAACTTTATTTTACTCTTAATTCTAAAATAAAATCATCTTCCTTAAATTTTAATAATAATAATTAATATTTATTTTATTATTATTTGTACTTCTTTTTGCCATTTTGATTTTTTGTCTTAGAATTATTTCATAATTAAAATATAATAAGTCAAATTATTACAAATCAAAAGATTTTCTTAAGATATTATATGACTTTTAATTTGTTTTTTCTAAACTAATATAACAATAATATTTTATAAAGATTTTATTATATATTTCTATATTTTGTTACATAAATTTTAAAACGATTATAATTTTCGTTTTATATAATATAATAAATTGTATAATAAAAATTATAATTAAGATTAAAATAATCTTAAATATTTAATGAATATAATTAAATATTTATTATAAAATCAATAAATAGAACACAAACAGCATTAATTTTATTATAATATTTTGTAAGCATCTGTATTAAGATGCTTCCAATTTTCTACTTAAAAATATTAAACTTTTTTACAAATTATAATTTTTTTTCTTCTGATTAAATCAGATTCTTCAAATTTAGGTTGTTATTAAAACTTGTAAGTTTAATATATTTTTTAGCTTAGAGAAAAAATATATTTATCTGTTAAACTTTACGTTCTTTAATATGCTTAATCTTTGATATTTTCTTTATCTTTAATTATTAATCAATTTTTTTTTATATTTTAAATCATAAAATACTTTGATTTTATTTATATTATTTAGACTTATTGATATTATTTTAAATAATCACTCATTAATTATCATTTTAAATGATTTATCGATATAAATAATAATCAATATTTAAATTTTCATTTAAATAGTTTTTTAAAATTCCTTTAATCTTATTTATTATTAATAAAATACTTTGATTTTACTTTCATCTACTGAATCACTAGTATTATCTTCAAAATTAGTATAATATTTTGAAATGTTTTTTTAATCAGTGATTTTTCTTACTTTTTTGCATTATTTACTAATTATTATGTTTTGATCATATTAGTTATCTTCTTCAAATTCCTATAGAATTTAAGATCTATTATATAACTCCATTTTTATTAATAAATTTTATTTTTACTTAATTAAAATAATTATAGTAATAGTAATATAAAATAGAGTTAAATTATATAAATGAATAAAGATTAGAATATAACTCAAATAATTCTAAATTAAACTAGAAATAATTATCAAGTCTAAATAAGAAAATAATTAAAAGAAAAATAACTTTTAAAAAAAAGAATCTAGTTTTTTAATATGTTTGATAATAAATCAAATTTATTATTAAATCAATTTTCTAATTAAGTATAATCTTAATTTTAAAATTAAGTATAAATCCAAATAAAAAATTTTATTCAAATTATAATGGATTAACATAATATAATAAATAATCTTTAGTATTTATTTAGTTATTATGAATTAATAGGTTCTAATATATAACATTACATGAATTATTTTACTGAAAATAAATCAATTATAATTGTATTGTCTTAATATTTAATGCCAGAATATGATAATTTTATAAAACTTCAATAAATAATAGTAAATTTGCTAAATACAATAATTTATTTTTCTGAAGATAATATTTTTTATTCACTTGAAATATAAAAAAAAATGATAGACAATTTATTTAGATTTTTAAATTATCACAATTAAAACTATTACTTAAACAATAATATTTAATACAATTTAAAAGATGTATAATATCACAAATATAGTATAAGATAATATTTTTAATAGGGAATATTTTATTAAATGATAATGAGCTAATAAATGAATTGCTTCAAAATAACATTGAATATAAATTATTATAAGAAATTACAGAATTGAAAGAAGAAAAAAATATTTTAGACATGTTTTGGTTGATAGAAATTATATTATCATCGGATGACATTTAGCTAAAAATATAGAAAGTTTATTTAAATATTATATTATTTTTATTCAAATTATAAATTTACTCTCATATAAATAATATTAATAATTATAATAATTAAATAGCTTGAAAATTTGATAGGTGTTTTTTAGTACGTTTTAGTTTATGATTTTGGAGAATAATTAAATGAAAAAGTTTATTATAAGTCAGGTCAAATAATATTGAGTCTGATAAAGCTGTACAAAAAAGGAAATGAAAAGTAATAAAAGCATTTCATAGACTTCTTTATTTTTTAAGATATAATTACAAGGATTCTTAACTTAATATAAATAAATTAAGATCCATTATAATAAATATCTTGAATATATCTCAAAATTATGAGTGAATTAAGTGATATTAATTTGAATAATAATTAAGAATAAATAATGGTTAAAGCAGGAATAATAGAATGTTATTCTAATATGTAAATTTTATTTAAAATTTAAGTCTGAACAGAATTTAAGATTATAATTTTAATGATTATCAATATCAAACTCTAACAGTTATTCTATTTAGTCTTTCTAACTTTTTTTAATTTGAATACATTTTTAATGCCTTTTAATAGAATTCTGATATTATTAACAAAATAATATTTATTGGATAATAAATGAACTCTTTATAGACATTAAATAGTATGAAAATTATCAATGAAATAATTTATATAGTGCAAGCAATTATTATTAATGAAAAAGGAATCTAATTGTTATTTCCTTTAGACAGTTTCTATATTTTTCTAATTGATTCAATTTAAAATCTGCAGCATTAGATGAATGAAGAATTATTAAGTATATTATTAAATATTGTTCTTTTTATTTTACAGGAAAGTTAAAAGATTTATAGTAATAATGATCGTAATTTGATTATTAAAAAATTCGTTGATAATAATATAGATAAAGCTATTGAATTTTTCAAAAATTTTTTTTCTGATAACATTTAATTTGTTGAATTATTTTCATAAATAGAAGATATTTTAGAAAAAAAAAATTAGATAATTTGATACATATAATTATTATTATTTTATTGCTAATAATAATGTAATCAATAATTATAAATATTTTTATTATCAATTTAAAATTTATAATTATTATTTTATTAAAATATGGATATTTATAAATATATGAATACTTTAAATAAGTTTATAATAAAATTAGTAATCAATAAACAGATGTCTCTATCAAAAACAAATTAAATAAAATTCCTTTATTTGATTGCACTTATTTATATTTTTATTCAATACTTTCAATGACAGTATTAAAATTATTCATATTATTATTTAGATTAGCTTTAATTTCTTTGTAAATATTGTCGAAAATCTCTAATCCTAATATTTAAATTGCAATTTATTTAAATTACTAAAATTAATTAAAATTAAATACTTAAAGATCTGATTTATTGAATTCAGGAACAACAAATTAAGGAGTGGGTTTATTAAATTAAGGATTTTTTTTTATTTCCTGAAAAATTCCTTTATAATCTATTTCTTATTTTTATTATTATAATTGTTATTATTATTGTAATTATTATTATTAACTTAATTTCCTTTACTTTTTCTCTTCTTCTAATAAATTCTTTTGACTATCTTTTAGTATTTAATCTAAACTATCATTTTATTCATTAATAATATTGTCTATTTTTTAGTCTTAATCTATATTTTAATTATTTTCATGAATTAAATTTTATAACTCTTCAAACATCATATTATATTCATCATTTTTATCTAGGTTTTTATTATTTTCCCATATTTTTTCATCGATTTGTCTCTGACTATAAATTCTTAATTCTTCTTCTTGACTTAAAATGTATAAATCATCATTTTAATTCAATTTGATATCTAAAGCATCTGTATTATTTAGTGATTCAATTATTTATTCTTATTCTTATTTTTTTAAATAAATTTAATTGTTTATTTAAGCATTATTATTTACTTAATTATTATTAAAAGGATTATTATTTAATTAATTGTTGACTTGATTATTATTAAAGGGGTTATTATTATTATTAATATTTTAATTTATTTGATTATTTTAAATTTAGTTAACTTAATAGTTTGGTTAATATTATTATGGTTACTATTATTAATTTTAAAATTACTGATTATACTTTAGATTTCCTATCCATTCTATTTAAAAATCATCTTCCTTCTTGTTAGAAAATTCCATTTTTTTCTCATTAATTATTTTTTTTCGTTAGATTTCCAATTATTCTTTTTATTTTTACAGTTTCTCATTTAATTAATGATTATTGATAAATTCTGGTTAACTTATTTACCTTTTAATATTATTATTGTTATCATTATTATTAACATTATTTGAAAGTCTAGATTATGGTTACTTAGACTGAGGTGTAAAATTCTAATTATTTTTATTATTGATATTATTATTAATATTATTGATATTATTAACATTTCTTAAATTTTGATACTAATGCTTTTAAAGCACAAAATTGTTATTTTTCTGATTATTATTATTATTAATAGGTTAATTAATATTCTGATTATATTATTAATTAAGCCTTTATTACTCCCTTTATTATAATTGAATCTACTATAATTTTTTTTTTTACATAATTTCAATTTACTACTATTATATTTCCCTTTCCCTTTCTTTTTCCTTTTCCTGTTTCATTTATAAATCTTTCTATTATTATTACTCTTTAAGAATATTCCTATTATGAAGTATAGTATGACTAAACTCATAATTAATTACACTTTCACTCAAGAAACTCTTGATTCTATTTTTGATTAATGGCATTTTTAATATTTGGGCAACACTTGGTCTTTTATTTGCATCTAAAGAGAGACATATTGTAACTAAGTTTTTTAGATCTTTGCTGAAAGTGTTTGTTATTTGTTAGTATTTTCCATCCACGATTTTTACTGCTAGAGAGTGAATGCTTTCTCCATTAAAAGGAGGTCTTTGCATACATAGTTCATATAAAATTACTCCTAATGACCTATTTATTATATAATAAATATTTACTTTTATTATATATAATCATTATATTTAATAGAAATATTATTAAAAAATAAAAAATAAAAATTTCTATATTAATATAAAATAGAAAATATAAATGATAACAAAAATAATCGTAAAATTTTATTTTATTGTTTTAAAATAATAATATTAATATAATATAATACCAAACATCACTTTTGAAAGAATATGGTTTGTTTTGAATAATTTCAGGGGAAAGATAATAAGGAGTACCTACCATGGTTTTGACTTTTTAATTTGTGTGTTATAATTCTCTAGCTATTCCGAAATCTCCTAATTTAATAATATTAGCCTTTGTGACAAATATATTTTAAGATTTTAGATCACGATGAAGAATTTTTCGATCATGGACGTGTTTCATTGCAAGACAAATTTAGGTGAACCAGTCCAAAATCTAATTTTCACTGAAGAAAATCCCTTTTTAATCTCATATTATTTTTGCTAAATCTCCGCCGTCTGCAAAATCCATAACAATACATAATTTTCCTATTTATTTTTAATTATTTTTGTATATTTATTTTATATTTTTATAAAATATTAACATACCTTTTTTTGTTTTGTATAGTTCTTTGAATTTTATTATGTTTGGGTGTTAAAGGGCTTCTAAGATTCTCGCCTCTTTTATAGTTTCTAATTTTTCCTAAATTTATTATTATTAAAGTTATTGATATTTTTACATTATTATTGTAATTATCATAATTTTTATTGATAATGTTATTTTTATTAATGTACGTTTTCTGTCATGTTATTTAAATCCATTTGCTTTACTACATATTTTTTGTTGTCTATTGTAGATAAAACCAAGTATGCTTTTCCAAACGAGCCTTCCCCTAATAACTTTATTCTTTGATAAACTTCATACTCATCTTACGTTTTTACTTGATTTGACATTATTCTTTAATATTCAAATTTATTACTTAATTATAATTTGGTTTATAATTATTCTATTTATTATATCTATTTTTAATATAAAATATATATAAAATATTTAATATTTCATAAATATTAAGGTATGATATTATATTAAAAATAACCTAAAACTTTCGAAAAAACTGAAATTATAAATAAAAAATATTTATTTATGAAATAATTTTATAAAGTATATTTTGTTTTTTATATAAGAATAAAAATATGAAAAACTTTTAATTTTTACAATTTTTATTTTATATTATTTTTAAATAGAAAAATTGTAATAAAATATTTTGTTTTTATTGAAATATTATTTAATTTTCTTTAATATAATATAAGTAATTTTTAAATCAGTTTTCATTATTTAAAGAAAAAATATCAAACCAATAACAATCAGTTTCTAATTAAATTTATTTTAATTATTTTTAAATAATAATCTAAATATTAGATAAAATTTAGCTTTAAAAATATTGGTATAAAAACTTAAATAATTCAATTTTTTATTAACTTAATAATTAATTGTAAAAACAAAGTTAGTTAATTGTTTTTTACTATAAATATTATTTTTAATTTTCAAAATTAGACAAATTAATTTTATAATTTTAATAATTTAATTTACTGTTATATTTAGCCCTAATAATAAATTATATCATATAAACATCAATTAAACAACTTTATTAGTCAATAAAGAGTCTAAAATAAGCGACATCATCTTAAATTAATTTAGTAAAATTATTCATAAAGATATATCCCTATTCTTTTATATCTTTTTCAAAACTATCTTTTTCTAATTTTATTTGATTTTTTTGATTTTATATTTAGAAAATTAAATTAAGTATTTCAACAGAAAATCTATATTTATATAAATTATCTTTTATCCAATGATTGATATATGCAATATTTGATTAACTTAATTTTAATGTTTGTTTTATACTTTATATTTAATTTTATGATATATTTTCTTGAGGCTAAAAATAAAATTGAGATTATTCTATAAAAAGATTGAAATCAAATTATTTTAAAAAAATCAAAAATATTGATTAATCTTATAATAATTTGAATTCTCTTAAATCTAATAAAGTTTTATACACTTTATTTTTATTTTTAAAATCAACAGCAGCTAACTCTAAATTTTTACCTGTTAATTTGTAATTAATTTGGTATAATACTCCATCTATTATTTTTTTATAATATTTTTCTGATTTATCATTATCAAAAATAACTTTATATTATTTTTATTAGACATAATAAATTTGATCATCATAGAATTTTATTCTATCATATAAAAGAAAATAGATGTTCTTAATTAAGGCATGTTTATTAAAACCATTGGGTTGAATTAAATCAATGTGAATTGTCAGATTTTTTATTTCATTTTTATTATTTTTTAAGTCTACATAAATAAATTTATATTTATCCTAATAAGTAACATTAATTGTCATTTCTTAATTTAATAATAATATTTGCTTATCTTTTACTATGGTAATTATTTATGAATTTTACAAATTTTAGTTTGATATTTATTTTTAAATTTTAGTTTAAATTTCTTTTATTTAATTATTATTTTAATTTTAGATTTAGTTTTATTCTAAATTATAAAATTCTTTATATGATTGAATATTATCAAATTTAATTTTCTTTGATTTTTTCATAAAAGATTTGTAATTTTATTTTCCTCTAATAATCTAATAATTATTCTAAATTATTTTTTTAAATCTAAGTTAATCCTAATAAACTTTATGAAAATTTTATTCAAAATCTCCATGTAAACTATTTACTTTATATTTTTCAGATAAAAGGAGATTGTTTATCTATTTTCCTAATAATTTATCTTAATTTATTGGAAATTAATTATTTTTAAAAATATATTCAGACTAAATTACTTAATTCTGACTTTTATAAATATTAATTTGTTTTTTATAAACTTAATACTTTTTAAATCCTTATTCAATGGAATTACAATATCTAATTTTTTCAATAACATTTTAAGGCAAGAAACTTTCAAAACTTTAAATATCCAAACATAATTAATTATCTTCGTCTAAATATATTTTGGAACTTTTACACATTAGTTTAATTGAGTTAATCATTATGGGATATTTGATATGACTATTTTTTTCTATGTTTTTTATAAAAATTTTGCTTTTTTCTTTATTTCTTAATAATTATATTTTAAATAAAAATTAATCTATATTATTGTCTAAATTTTTTTTATTTTTATAAACTGATACAAAATAGTAATGATTATTAAAAATTTTGGTTTCTCTACAAACTAATTTATTCTTTAATAACATTGTTTTTATGTAGTTTCGAATCAAAATTTATTTAATTTTTTTTTACATTTCTTATAATATTTATTTATCGCGTTTTTATTACGAAATTTATTTCCATAAAACTTATTATTTTTCTATATTAAATTCAAAATTCTATAATATAATGGCTTTATTTAGTTATAAATTTAGTTAATTAAATTATTCTTCATTAACTAATAAATATTTGTATAAGATTTCCTCACCATCTGAATATATTTATTTACAATTTATTTTGAAATAATTTATTCCATTATCTTTTATTATGTTTACATAGATATTTAATTTATAATCTGCCTTTAACAATTAAAAAGATATTTAAGAATCCAATAAATCTTATTGATTTTTTATAGTTATTTATTTAGATTTATTAAAGATATTTTATTTCCAAATTTAATAAATAATTTTTTATTATTTTTCCTACTCTTAAATAATTTTTTCTTATTCTTATTAAATTTTTTATTTTTATTCCTCTAAAAATAAAGATTAATCGAAATAATATTTTCTATTTTCTTATTGTAAAATGCTTTACTATTTTCTAAATTAATTCTATTTTAATTCATCTTTATTTATTTTATCTCCATAAATAACTTATTGATTTTTTATTTTTATCTTTTTAATCTAATCATTTATATATTATTTGAGAAATTTACTATGATTTTATTACAAAAAATTACGATTTTAAAAATCAAATTTGTGCTATTCAAATTCTTGAACATAAATTATATTCAAATCATTAAGTTCATTTTAAAAAAGAAATTTTAATTATTTATTTTATATAATATAAAATATTTTTAATATAAAGTTTTTATTATCTAAAGGATTTTTTTTTAATTATTTAAAAAATTATAATCTTACTAATATTATTTTGTTTAACTTCTTTTATTTAATAAAATTTTTTATACTTTTTGCTTTTATTATTTTATATAAGCTCTATATTTTTTTAACACTTTCTAATATTTTTTAGTTTTTTTTAAAAATTTACAATTATTTTTCATAATATTATTTTTTGTACTTAATTTGTATTTTTTTAATAGAATCTATAAACTAATAAATTTTCTATTAATCTTATTGGGTTTTTAACTATTATTTTTAAATTTGATCTTAAATTTTTTATTTATTTTCTTAAATCTATAATTGATTAAATATTTTTTTCTCTGTTTAAACTGCCATTTCAGATTTTATCTTCTATTCTTTTTTTATTTATTATTATATCTATTCTATTTATTACTACATTTATTCTTATAAAAATTTTAATCTTTTTTATTCTTATAATTATTCTTAATATAATTCCTCTATTAATTATTATTCTTTTAGCAATTATTCTTCTTTGAATTTCTTTTCAGATTCTTCTTATAATTATTGTATCATGCTATTTTCCTTTAAAATACTTGAACTTTAATCTTATTAATCTTTTATTTAAATTTTATCCATTTATTTACTTTATTATGAATTCATTAACAAATTATTATCTTCAAGAATACTTTAACTCTTATTTGAATATTATCTAATATTTAATATAGAATTAGATTTAATCTTATTTGTTGAAATTTAAAATGATTTTTAGCTTTAATTTTGACTTTGATTTAAATTAGAATTTTTATAACCTGAATTAATTAAAGTTTAATAAATTTATTTTACTTAGTTTTTATCATAACTCTCATCTAATTATTATTATTCAGTAATTATATTTTCACTTATATCTATTTAATTTTATAAATCTAAATAATTTTAAACTTTATTATTATTTTAATTGTCTTAAATTTCAATAATTTAACTTTATAACATGCTTTTAATTGATTTATTTATTGATAATTAATATTCATCATTTTCTATTTATTAATATTTATTATTTAAATTGAAAATTATTTTTGATAAAATATTATAAAAGATTAAATTAATAATAACATAATATTATATATAATTTTTTTGAAAATTTAATAGTCTAAAAATCAAAATCTCTTATATATTTTACCATGAATCGAACTTTTACTTTATTAACTCCTGTTATTATCTTTAATTTATTTATTATAATCAAAATTTCTCAAGCCCTATTAATTTTCTATCTCATCAAACTCTTTAAATGGATAATCCATTTTTTTAAATTTTAGATTTAAAGGCTAAGTTTTCTATTAGAAAAATTAATTTTATTCTTAATTATTATTATTATTTTATAATTTTTATTCAATATTTTATTTGTTTTATTAATATTTCTAAAAGTCATTAGCTTAATCATATATTTATTGAATTTAATTTTGGATATTATCAGAATTTTACAATTAATTTTAATTTTCTATTTATTAATCATTATATTATTAACTTAGTTGATAAACATATTAAAACTTTTAATAAATTTCGTTACTTTTATCCATAATTTAACTTATTAAATTAAAAGCCTTTTTATGGCAAAGCATTGATTTTTCATTTTATTTTATTAATTATTAGCAAATTCCTAATTATTAGTAAGAAAATGCAATTTAAAATTTAGCAAAATTATTCTTTTATTGATTTTTTACTAATTATTATTTTTCTAATGCATCTATGATATATTAAGCTGTTATAATTGAGTTTTTAGCACAATTAATTGCTTTTTCTATTTTATTCAAATTGATAAACATTTAACTCATTTCCAAGTAAATTTTTGGTTAAAATTTATTGCAAGAATTTTTTTAACAAATTTTAAGAGCTGAATTACTATAAAGTAAAGCCTTATTATGGTTTTAATTCATTTTAAAAATTTGTGAAATTAGCAAATAAATTTTTACTATCATTTTAAATGAAACTTTAAAAGTTGGTTAATTAATATTATCTGTAATTTATAACAAAAGAGATAAGGATTCTTCAAATAATTTATGCTTAATTAATATTTCTTCTACTTATTAAATTATATATTTTAGTATCTATTTATGAAAATACTCTCTATCTTCACTATATTATCCATATTTTATTATTAAATATCTTATAGAATCTTCAAATATTTTTACTATTTTTTCGATGTCAGCTTTTTTTGCAAATTGATGTATTAAATCTAGATATTCTTTTATTTTCTTTTCTTTTTAGTATTTCATATTCCATTCTATTTTTTACTCTTTTTTTTATTGCAATTTCAGTTTTTAAAGTTTTTTATCTTTTTCTAATTATTAATTATCTATTAATTATTATTATTACTATTGTAATATCACTTATTATTATTTTTATTATAATTATGCTTATTAAAACTAGTTACTTATACTTTAAGTTTTTTTTAATTATTTCTCTTATTTTTAATCTTCATATTAATTTTATTCAATTTTATCTTATTTGATTTCTTAATAACTATTAACTTTTTTATTATTATTTTTATTTTTTTATTTTTAAGTATTATTCTTAATTTTTAATGAAGATTAAGACATTTATGAATTATTAATATTTTAATTGATATTATTTTCTTAATTTAGATAATTTTAAACCTGTTAATTAATTTTAGTAATACTTTCTTTTTTAATTTAGGTCTGTTTATTTTTATTATAAATTAATTCAACTACATCATTTTTATTTTATTAGTTGTTTTAATTAAATTATTAAATTATATTATTTTTATTATTCTAAAATTCTGTGAAATGCTTAAGAGTATTTTTAACTTATAAATTGGGCTACACTTTAGAAACGTATTCAGGCCTTTAATTCATTATTTATTTTTTTAATTATATAAATCTAATAAAATTTAAATATTATCTTTAATTTATTATTAGTTATATTTATAATAAATATATTAAATTTATAATAATTTATATACATTATATTATTTTTCTATATAAATATACAAAATTATTTAATTATTAGATTTTTAAAATTTAAATCAAAATTTTAACTTTATAAACAATATTAACTAAAAAATTATCCATTAATTTTATGAGAAGGTATTAACAATATTTTAAAGTTAATTTTTAATTTTTTTATAAATAAATATTATTACAATATAAATTACTAAAATCTGATCAGTTCAATACCAATATTTTTTAATCATAAATTAATGACAATTTTTTTTATCACAATAAAATTAAAATATCTCAGCCTTTTTAATTTTAGTATTTTTCAAGAAAAAAAAACATGAGTTATATAAAATAGAGGGCATTTATAATAAATTATTAATTGTAATATTATATAAAATATTATTAATCAAAAATTTCTAAATTGATATTTTATTTTCTTATATTTTATTTAAATGAAATTAAATATATTTATTTATTAAATATGAATAAATTTTTCATAAATATTATTAATTTTTAGTTCAATCCATTTAAATTTTCGGGTATATAAATAAATAAATTAATCTAAAATTAAGGAAATATTATAGTAAAAAGTAGCTGTAAGTATATTTAATAAAATCATTAAGAATTCAACTGATCTCTAATAATTTTGAGAAGTTACTCTTAATCAAGTTCAAATATGTAATTAAGATCTTCCAAATTTACTTTGCCATCCTTATTTATGTCCATAATATTTTTTAGATAATTAACTTCTATTTTATCCAATTATCCGAATCCAAATAACTTAAAAAATTATGCGATTTTATCAAAATCAATAAGATTTTCATTATTTTGAATCAGCTTATAAGCTTCTTCAATAGGATTATAATCAAAAATCTTATTTTTTTACAAAATTTCAAATAATTCAGAAGATCTAATAAAAATTAAATTAAATTAATAACTTAAGTTCAGATTTATTATTGGTAAGTTGTGCTACTTCAGTTAAAGGGAAATTGGGATTAATTATCGCTATTTTTTTTTGTAATTCGTTTAAAGTTATTTTTTGTCCATTTTATTTAGGATCTAGAATTTTAAAACATTCTTCAATTTATTTTTATGTTATTTCTATTCCCTACTAATTTTCAGGGTTCGAAATATTAGCTTCATCTATTTTTATATTATTTTTACAATATTAATATTATCTCATAAATTTATTATTATCATTATTATTTATCTATAATACCTTAAGTCAAATTTGCATTTTTAAGTATTTTTAGGTCGATAGTTTTCATTTTTTTCATGAATTAATTTAGATTGGTTTGTGAATTTTTAGTCTAGATTTTTATTTATTTCATTGAAGATGAATTCATTATTTGCTATTGAATGTTGAGTTCATTTTGAGGTTTTCCTCTATGAATTTCATGTTCAGATTAATTTTAAGTTCTGTTATTTTTGTTTATGATATTTAAATTCTGCTTTTTTTGTTGATCTTTGATGATAAAATTATATTTGTTTTAGAGTTTGGACTGAGAACTTTGGGACCTTTATTCCATGTTTATTAATGTTATATTTATAATATATTTATTATATTATTCAGTTATAAATTTATTTTTATTATTATCATGAAATATTAACAATTATCAAAAATAATATTTTTTTATATATATTTACTCGTAAATTTATTCAAACCAAAATTTGTAACATATTTTAAAATCCATATAATGATTTATAAATTTTTATTATTAATATATATGATATTAATAATAATATTTAAAATAATAAAAATAAATTAAAAATTAAATCATATTCTTAAACATAAGGCTCCTCTTTTGCCATAATAATGATTTTATTAATATTGAGTTTTGACAAAATGAGTTTATTATTAATTAATATTCTGTTCATCAGTATTAAACAAAGACAACTAAGGATCGTTTGCCTTTAACTTCTAAAACTACTTTTTTTTCTTATCAACTTCGTTCTAAAACATTATAACATGCTTAATAAATGGTTTATATGTCTCTTTATACTTTTCAACCACCCTCTAATTCCTCATTATAACACTATCCTCACTCCTTTCCCTTTTCGCATCTACATTTCTATTAATATTATGTTTATAATTGTTTATTCTTCTCTTACATTTCTCCAAATAATCATCATCTTTTTCTCTTTATATCTCTTCATAATACTTATCAGTCTCATTTAAAATCACATTCATCTATTACTTCCCCTTTATAAATATAGTACTCAAAATATAATTATCTTTCAAAATGTTAAGGAATTACTAACCCTTCATTTAATAAATCTTGGCTTTTCTTGAAACAACTTTTAATGACTTCTGTCTTGAAACTCCATCAATTATTTCTTCAAATCCTATTACTTATCCCTATTCTAATAATTAAAAAGAGATTTAATGTTCTTAATAATGCTAAATGCATTCTAATTACCCTCAGAATATGAAATAAACTAATTGTGATTCATCATTTTTTAAGTAAATATTGTCAAATTATTGATACTCTTTTAAACTTAAATTACTGCTTATTTATTTTTTCTCAGATAAGCTAAGGGTTTAAAAGTACGTGGCTTTGTTTATAAAATCGTCTTTTTCATTCAAATCTTTTTAAATTTATTTTAATATTAAATCATCTATTTATTTTTTTGGTAAAAGTGCTATAATTGAGTTAGAGGAAATTAGCTGGCAATTGTTCTTTTTCAATAATTTCAATTGGTCAATTTCATCTAAATAATTTATTGATTCTTTTTCTTAAATTATTTGGAGGTTTTCATCAATTATTTTTCCTTAAAGTAAAATGAATAAGCTTTCATTTTCTATTTCGTTAAATTCACACTAGTTTTTTATTTTTAATGATTTCATATTTCGATATATATTTTCGTAACTTAATGTAGATAGTTTTTAACCTTTGCTTAATATCTGCTTTATTTTTTGTATTATTTTTTTGTCTTTTATTATAGAAGGAAGATTAATGTCCTTTAAAATTTCTGAAATCGACAGCTTTTCTTCCTTTTTTAATTTTTCAATTATTTCTGTGAAATTACTCATTTTTAATAATTATTTGAGATGTTATGGTATTTATATGAAAATTAAACTAACTGATATTTAAGTCCATTTTGATAAAATATATTAATATAATAGTTAAATAAAATTGTATTAAATAAAGTCATTATTTAATAGAATTAAATTATTATTCTTTAATCATACTTTATAAGTTATTATTTATTTTGTATTTGAGATCAGTAATAGAATTATAATTATCATTTACAGTTAAATCAAAGGTATTTACCTTTGAAGAATTATTTTTATTATAATTAATACAACTATTATTATTAATATTGCTATTATCATGAATATAAATATTATTTGATTATTAGACTGTACTTTTATTAATCTCCTTTTATTATTTAGAATATTTTTGATTAGATTTAGGGTCATTCTTAATAAGCAAATCATTATTTTTATTGATAGTGGTCTGAATATTATTAACATAATCTTACCAATCAATTTAACTGACTTGTATATTGTTAATGCTTTTATCATTTTTGTTTTCATTGTTAGCACTCTGATATTATGAATAAATCTATTAATCTTCACTCGGTTTTATTTTGTTTAATAAATTCTCATTATTGTTTCTACTTCTTTACAAATTTACTGATTTTACATGATCAAGATATTTATTCAAAACATTTTGATTATTATTATTTTCCTAACTAAAAAACTATTCAAATTCATTTTTATCTATAAGTTTTTCAATTTGCTATATAGTTACATTTTTGTTGATGTGTGAAATATCATTAATAAAAGAATGGTTTTTTTTAGTGGATACTTTAGTAATATCGTTATTGCCACGATTGAATGTATGAGTTGTGTTGAAATTATTTTGATCTTCATCTTTTATGTTTTCAGAGAAATCTATATTGTACTTTCTTTTTATTTCTTCTAATCGTACTGAGTCGAACTCAAAATTTTCCTTTTTATCAAACGCATTTTTATTTTTACTTTCTTCGCAACCCATTATTTATTATTAATTTATATTTAATTATTAAAATTCTTGGGTTATCTTTCTTATTTTATTATATTATTATTATATTTATTATTATTTTTATATAGCTTTTTAAATGCTTATTAAAAATAAAAATTATCATAATAAATATCAGTATTATTTATTATGATAAATTAAGTTAATGTTATTATTAATTTTTATTAAAATGATAATAATTAAATATTTATAATTATAATTATTTTTAAATCTAAACAAAAATTAATTACAATAATTATTAAAATAATTTCAATATAAAAATTAGACAAAAAAAATAATAAATTATAATATACATGAAAATATATAATCGTTTATTTATAAAAAACAAAGTATAATCTATAATAAATGAAAAATAATGATGATCAAACACTGGCCATAATAAACTTAATATCTTCTTCTGAGAAATCTTCAGGAAATTCTCTAATAGCTAAAACTGAGCACCTTCTTTATTTCCTGACCTGTTTATTGGAATCATATTTACACAATCCTAACCATAAGCCCAATGTCTATCCTTCGTCAATTGGCAAGATAGGCACTTTATATTCTTTGCATAATGCCTTTACTAAAGCCACTATGTCTTTATTGTCGCAATTATTTGAAAGGATTACTACTTTTGCTTTTTAAGCTTCTACAGATTTGCAGACTTCATGAAGACCTTTTGAGAGGAATCCTTAATGTAACGATTGTTACACTGCTTTTCTAAGGATTGTTGATAATTCTTATTGAGTTGCGTTCTCTTCTGCCATATAAGATATTTATTGATATAATAATTTATTAATATTTATATCTACTCTTTATAATCTATTTAATAATATTTAATTTACTTTACATTTTATATTTTTTTATCGATATCTTTTATTTCCTTTTATACTATATTTATATTTATAAAATTTAAATATAAAATTTTTAACCAATAGTTCTAGGCCTAAAATCTTAATCTTATTAAAAATAAAAATAAACAATCAATTTTATTTATATAATAATTTAATCAAAAAAATTAAATTTATTTTAATTTTTATATTATATGTCAATTTTTAATTTTATTACAATACTTTATATATTTTGATTAAAATTTTTATGTAATTTTTAAAATAAATACTATTGTCAAATTAAATTTGATTTTCTAAGTAATTTTAAAATTGAAAAAAGATATAAACTCTAGTATAAAAAGATTTAATTTGATAAAATTTTATATTAATTTTGTTAATAACTTATTTCGTTAAAAAAAAAATTTTGTTAATAACTTTAATTCAATATCATTAATGATGAAATTTTAGAAAAATTTGAAAATATTATCATTAAAAATGAATTTAATATAATGATTTAACTAATTTTATAAAAAATAATAAACATTCTTGAATAATAATTTTAAAAAATAAATCAAAAGATTAACAATAAAAATTTGTAAAATAAAAAAATATAATTAAAAATATTATAAATTTCACCTAAATTTAAATAAAAATATAATTATTTAAATTTAACTAATTTGATTCATTTTTATTTCTTCTTATTTTTCTTCAAAAAACTATAATTTTGTTATTATTATAGTTATTCTTCTTCAATATAATCATCTTTAACATAATTATCATCTTAAAATTCTTATTATTCTAAAATCCGTTTTTATTCTATTTCAAACTCTTTTTATTTCTTTTTTTCATTTTCTATTTTTTATTACTGTTCTTTATTTTTTTATTATTCCTTTTAAAGTTTTTCTTTTAAAAAAATTTCATTTTTTTAAAAATTTTATTGTATTTATATTAAACATTAATTTTCTATTAATTTATCTTTGCATTCCTTTTTTTTAACAAATTATCCAAAAAGTATTCTTTCATGAATATGCTGCGATTCATAAACAAAATGAAAATCAAATTAATTGATATAACAACAAACAATATCTTGAAAAAGAGAAGAATCATTAGGGTCTTTCAATACTTTGATTTAATAAATAAAAATGATTACTTTAAGATACTTTATCACATTGTTATTTTTCTAATTCCATGAAACCTTCTTTTAACATTTAGGAGTTTTTGTTATATTGCATGCACTAATATTTACATAAATTTGGTAAATAATATCCAGTTAATTATTATTCATTTATATCTGATTATCCATTCATACATTTTTCCTAAAATTTTATGACTAATGAATTTTAAGCATTTAGATAAGAATCTTTAGAAATACAACATTTTTAATATTAACATAAAAACTAGCCACTTTTTAAATCTATTTAACTAATACTTTTTTTTAATACAATGTTTATTATAATTAATTATATTAGCCACATTATTAATTATAATATATTAATTATATAATTAATTTATCAAATAAAAATCATACATTATCAAATTTGAATGATCACATTTATATAAATATTATTATTAATATAAATAGTAATGGATTTAATTTTGAAGAATAATTTCATAAATAACTTTTTAAAAGAATTTAATTCTGTAAAATAAAGCAAAATATTAAAATATTTATTGATTTTGGGAATCGACTATGTTTAACATTTTGTTCCAGAAAATTAAAGAACAACATAACATCAATACATTAAATATATGTAAGAAATATCAGAACAAATATAAAAAAGAAACTTATCAGGAGCTAATTATAAATCTTTATTAAGGGAAGAAATCAAGCAATTAAAAGAGTAAATAAATTAATTAAATATAAATTTTGAAATTCAATAATAAAACTAACAGATATAAATATAACAGCAATTATAATAACAGTAATAATAATAAGAATAATATTAATAATTTTAGTAATAATAGTAATATTAGTAATAATAATAGTAATAAAAGTAAAATTAACATTAATAATAAAACACAGTAAAATAAAATAAAAATTTACGAAATTATACTTGTGAAGATGAATATGACATAGAACCACAAAAAGATAACAATAATAGAGGTAGAAGTAATAGCATACAAATGAAAAAATAAAAAAAGAACTTGATAACTCCTAAAGTGACAGAAATAGTGCCCAAAGGTCTGCCAATTAACAAAAATCATAAAAAAATATATGATCAGAATGATGACACATAAGTAAAAAATTTATTAAAGGAAGATCTAATAAGAGATTAATATTTAGAAGAAGAAAGAAGGTTAAATGAATAATTATTGATCAGATAATAAAAACAATAAGAGTAATATGAATTGTAATTATAAGAAAATTAGCTAAGAAAGTAATAAATGTTAAAGGAAAAATAAGAATAATAAGGTAATAATTAGAATTATGAATAGTTTAATGAAAATAATGAGCTGAATATCAGAAATGATAATGTTTCTTATAAGTAGTAAAGTGAAGATAATGTTAAATAAAAGTATTTAACAAAAAGTAATAATGGATAGAAAAGAGAAAAGAAAAGATAGTAAAGTTAATAGTAGTTTGAAATTGAATTGATTAAAAAGGATAAATAAACTGATTAATAATAAAGATAAACTGATTAATATTTAAAATAAACTGACTAATATTAATAATAAACTGATAAATATTCAAAATAAACTGATTAATATTAAAGATAAAGTCCTTTAATATAAACTTAATCAATATAAAAAAGTAATAAATATAAGAACATAGAAAGTAAGATAAAAGAAGATATTTAATATCACAAACAGCTTAAAAATGAATACTAATAGCTAAAATAAATATAGGAAAATGATTAAAATTATTTTTTGTATTAAGAATAATTAAGATTATAAGAAAATTAATAAAATTAGTTTGAAGATTAACAATAAGATTAATTATATGAGTCAAATTATCTCTAATAATAATAGTTGTAATAAAAAAGTTCAAATGAGCAAGAAAGTTATGAATAAAATATGAACAATACAAATATAAATGTAAATGTAAAAAATAGATAAAATAAAATGAACAATACAAATATTAATGTTATGAATAACACAAACATTAATAATAAGACTTAAAAAGAAAAAGCTTATAAATTAAAATAAGAAAAAAATATAAATCAATACAAAAATAAATTTATAAACAATAGTGCTGAGCTTTAATAATAACAAGAAAAAAGTTTTAAAGACATAGATTTTTATAATAATATCAAAACTAATAACAATCATTTTTATGATCCTAATGAAGTTGAAGGAACAAATTATAATACAAAAACTGAATTTTATTCCCCATAATAATTTTAAAACCACAAAAATGAGTAAAATAGTTAATATTAGTATTATAATGATTACAGATGTAAAGATAAAAGTATAAAATAAAATAACTTTTATTAAACATAATAAACTAATGAGCTGAAAAGTAATGACAGAAAATAAGATTAAGATTTTTAATAAAGTTCCAATGAATTGCAAAATCAAAGGTTTAACTAAAATTATACATCATCTTCAAAATATAATCCTTAAGAAATTAATGATACAGAAGATTATTTGATTTATAGATAGAAGATTAATAAATAATCATAACAGCAATCATCTTAATCTTAAAATAAGAATTAGTAATAAGAAAGCTTATAATAGTAAGAGGAAAGAATGAATACTTTTGGAAATAACACTAATTCAAATAGTAATTAATAGCTTTATAATATGTATAAAAATAATAAAAATAATATTAATTCTAATTAAAATAGTTCTAATAACATGCTAGATATAGCTAATAGTCTTTTAAGTTCACCTATTTATTAATAATTTACAACTAATAATAAAAATAATAATACTAATAATGTAAATAATTTAAATTCGAATTAAATTATTACAAATAACAATACTTAATAAAGTAATTTATTAATTTTAATTTAATTTATTAAGACTTTAATCCTAACAATACAAATCTAAATAAATAAGAAAATTAATACAGTAAAAATAATAAGCAGAATCATTATTCTAAAAGTATATATATAAAAAATAATAATTTAAGATATTAATGATGATAAAAGTAGTAGTTTTAGTAGTAATTTTAGTATGTTTACACCAGCTGAAGAATTAAAATCTTTCTTCTAAAAAGAAGTTATAAAAAATTAATAAAAATATGAATAAAATGAAGATAACAGTGATTTTAATTAAAGCAATTTTAATAAAAGCAAAAAAATTTAATTTAAATGATTAAAATATTATATTAAAAAATTTATATAAATAAAATTATAAATAAAAATAATTATTAAATTTCAAATAAATATGGAAGAAATAATAAATAATTTGAGTAAATAGAATTAATAAATAAATTTATGGTAAATATTAAATAAATTAGATTAAACAGTGCAAGATCTCAAAAAATATATAACTGAAATTAAAAATCAAAACATATAAAATATTTAAGATATTAATTAAAAATTAGATAATTAGTAAAATATAAAAGAATAAAATAATCAAAATTTTAAAAATGATTT
>Ga0315908_10000731_pt1 | contig 25846 bp, 23 predicted proteins | sample LakEriMetagenome_12_FD_203520 | JGI IMG/M metagenome (GOLD analysis project Ga0315908, IMG submission 203520) | Freshwater fungal communities from buoy surface, Lake Erie, Ohio, United States - Buoy 4 MA124 | ecosystem: Environmental > Aquatic > Freshwater > Lake > Lake biofilm | place: USA...
CTGGTGTAAGAAACGAAGAGAGTTTGCAGGCATAATCAGTTTCTAAATTGAGATGTTATTCACGCAGAGGGCTATCCTTGCCACTGGCCACATCAGTGGCGGCTGTAAGGATACGTTAGTCGGTAGCGTAACGTCTGCATTTGGGCGCAAAGCCGACATTGCGTTTTAACTCTGTCCGAAGGTGCTTCTCGCGAATGGGCAATTATGTATCACGCAGGCTCTATGTCAGCCGCAGTGCGACCTTGGTTCAAAGCGTTTTCAATAACGACCGTAGAAATCTACATGTAAAAAATTACACGTTACCGTTGCTGTATTCAAAGCGCTCCGGGCGAAAAGAACCGACAAAACCATCAAAAGCCCCCTTTTGTAGGTTTTGTCGGTTTATATTAGTTCAATCAGGTCTTCAGATTACTGGTCTTCGGGTTGATGTAGTAGCGGACAATTGGTCGGCCGCGAGTTGCTTCGGGACGCATAGCAAGCCAACTAGCGTTTACCAACGCACCAAGGCCCCGCTCTATTTCCACCTTATCCTTCAACTGCGACCATCCTTGAGTGTAGATATCGCGCACCGTGAACCCGCATTTTAACTTCTTACTTTCAATGCGTTTCCAAATCAGTTTTGCGGTATCGACTGGGGCGGCCGCCGCGGCGGCGTAAACCCGGCGTGCGTGAGCTTCGAGGTAGTCCGCCCAACGAATTGCCATCGTGATCGCTTCCGCCGACACGCTTCCCGTGCCACCGGACGCAAGATGCAGGATGAGCGCTATCCGAGGCACCAGACCGCGATACTTTGACAAGTGCGCAGCCAGTTCAGGCGATAAAGTGTTTCCGCGAACCTTCGTCTCAAGACCTGTCCGGTATTCAACGAACAAGCGCCGCGCTTCCTCCGTGAACCGAAGGTACGGCACTGCGTTGCCATCTTCAATAATAGCCCCAACGTCTTGTGGCCGAAGTTCAGCCAAGCGCCGGCACATTTGGAATGCCCTTGCTTGTGCAGACTTATCACTGGGCCTGTCCATCGGGACCCAGTGGGGCATGTTGTCCGGCCAGACCAGTATTTGCAGACGCTGAACCATGCCATCGTCAAAGCTGGCCAAGGAGCCTGATACGTAATTCGCAATCCGGCTCGGCTGGGTCGTCCCGAACATGGAAATTGTAACAGACGGAACGTACGTGGTGCCCCGGCCTATCCTGTCGAAGGTATACGCATCCAGACCACTCCAGCCGGTCATCAAAAACCCGCGGTCGGCTGCTTTTTCCTTGCGATCAAGGTCTGCCAGCAACGACAAGAGTTCGTCACGGTGGTACATCACACCATTGGGGTTATCGGCACACATTTCTCCCAATTTCTCGACGGTCGCATTACTGGTAAAATACCTCTTGAATTTCGGCTTTTCAGGAGGATCCCCGATTGCCATGTACGCTTGCATCAATGCTGCCGGATCGCCCGTCTCTTTTGCCTTTTTCTCAGCCGAAGCCTGCTTCACCTTGTGAACAGCCAAGGCCATTTCGTAATCCTTGAGCTTTTGCTTGTTAGCAACCATCGCCTCCGCCTCAAGTTCAGCGAGCGGCGCAAAGACTTCCCGTATCGCCGGACTTTTTAATGCGCCGGGCGAAGCGACTATGCATCCCCATAGGTTGGCGGGTTCAGACCAGTTGCTGTTCTTCTCTGGCTTTATGACGATTTTTCGGCCGATGAGGGCGCCCAGCATCGACAAACCTGCACTCGCTGCAAAATCGAGCGGCACGCTCATCCTTGCGGCGACATCGCTCAACCATGGCTGTAGTTCCGAGGGGAGCATTTCGCTGTCCAAGCTTGGAACCGACAAAAACTCGTTGGATAACGGCGCTGGCTCGGGCCATTCGGAGTCATCGCGGAAGAGGTTCGCTACTGCCAGTTGTTCATCTATATTATGCAAGTAGCCAGCCTCCTTGGCCATCATCATCACTGTCGCCATCCTAACGTTATGCTGCCCAGAGCCTTTGCGGCGTTCGAAGCTGTCCCACTGTGTCCGTAAACCTTCTTCGCTCGGATACTTCTCGCCGTTCTCCGACCACTCGTTCCAGATCTCGAAGCCTGTGTCGTCACCGTCGCACTCGTGGTGCAGGGCCATGCCGACCCTGATCCAGTCCTCACGCGGCATGTCCGCGTCGAGTACGGACAGCAGCTCCTCCATCTGGGAGACGGTCAGGCCGATCTTCGGCTCGCGTCCGGCCATGAAGTCATCGGGGTCTGACACGCGCTGTTGCATCGCGCCGAAGCGCGCCGCGCAGAGCGGGGCCACCAACGTGTCTAGATCGGCCACGGTGTCCTCAAGGCCGAGCAGGTCGGTGTAGGGCATGGCGTTGCCGGTGAAGGTCACAAACCCCTTCGAACTGAACGTCTCAAAGCCGTAGGGGTTACCCTCGGTCTCCGACTTGCGGTTGCCGTAGGAGCCGCGCACGAAGGCACGGATGCCCTTGCCGCTGGGCGAGTACTCGGCGTACGTCTGACTGGCGATCTGCTCGATCTCTGGCGGCAGCTTACCCTGCGCGTCGACGCAGTTGTCGAAGTCGAGGGCAGTGATGCCGAACTCTGGCATGAGGGCCAGACCGACGCCGGTGAAGCCACGCCGAGCGGCCGCGTCGCGGGCTGCGGCGAACGTGGTCATGCGTCCACGGTCGTCAATGCCGCCCTGCTTGCCGTGGCGCTTACCGCCGTCGGCATAGTAAGGCACCTTCAGCGGCTTGCCGTTGGGGTTGTCAGGGTCTTGCTCAAACCGCCAGATCAGCCAGCCCTGTAGCTCCCGCAGCTCGGCGGGTGCCAGCACGGACGTGTTGCTAGGCCGCGATGCATTAATCGCCTCATTCATCGAGTTTTTCGGTATAATTTGGTTCATTATCATAGCCTTATTGGAATTTCGGCTACCATAGGGTATAGGTCTACTAGCAATGAAACGCACCCTCGGGTAAAGCCGGGGGTGTTGTTTATTGCGAGTGAGCGCTGGTCGAACTGGTCAGGCGACCTTCCAGCCACGCGTCGAGATCGGCACGGCGATACCGCACAGCTCCTCCGAGCTTACAGTAGCGTGGCCCTTCGCCGGTTACGCGAAAGCGTTCAATTGTTGGTTTTCCAAGGCGCACATAGTGGGCTGCCTCGGTCGTTGTCATGATGTCGGTATTCATATTGTACTGCCTTCCTTGTTAATAGAAGGCAGTCAGATACTGTCGCGTTTTACAAAAATCGAAAGATCACTTTTGATCTTTTTTGATCGGTGACCCATCTGGAAGGTACATCAAGTCAAACGTCCGCCTAACTTGCACTTCAGCCGTTTCGACTGATACGCTGTTAATAACCCCTCTCTCTTTCACGACTTCTCGGCAAGCGTCTGCCCGACTTAAACCAGTCTCTCGAATGAACTTTGCCGCTAAATGTGCATGTTCTTCATATTTTCGATTAATGGGTTTGGCATGTGCTGGGAGCTTTGGCTTGGTTTCCAAGTTCTCAGCCTCGGGCGTATCGTCCAACAGTGCATCTAGGTCTGGAATGTAAAATTCTACGCCAGACAGTTTGATGTACTGGCTAAGGCCCGCAGGGCAATCTGGGGTAGGTTCGTCTCGCACAGTGGTACCAAAGGCACCGGCCCCCCAATTAATCGTGGCATCAGAGCTGTTCAGGTTCAAATAGAACCAGAATTCCGACGGTATGAATGGCCAAGGCTCTCCGCTTGACGCCCCCTGATGGTCGTCCACCTCCCCCTCGACAGGTTGCTTGAAAAGTCGCCCATCTATGTGATCATAATCGTTATAATCATCATCGCTAAATCGACCTCTAGTCGCCTTAGCCCGGAGCTTTCCGGCTTCTGCCCACTGAGCTAGATCCCCTTCAGTACATCCGGCCGCGCGCGCGCGACGAATAGCACCAAATGAAGATAGCCAACATCCGGTCGTCATTTTCCACCTCCAACCCGAACCACACTAGTATCCGTTATTACCGTCATCAGTTGTTCCACATGCCCTGCCCATGCTTCCAGCGCCGACCGCTTCTCATCCGCCCAATCATGCCGCTGATATACACCAGCAACGCCCCCCTTCGAGCCGCTGACATGGTTTAGCACGGCCTCTGTGACCTCGAACCGCACACCCAGCCGTTGTAGTCCCGTAGCTAAAGTCCGCCTGATGTCGTGCAGCCTCCATGGGTCGACCTGCGGCCGTTCTTTGGACATAACGGTATCGAGCGCAGCCTTGGCCTTGCTGATGCCCGAGACAGGCGTTCTGCCGGTCGTTGTTAGAATAAACCCGCGCTGCGGCCATTCCGCCCCGCCTGCCTGCGCGTCGAGCAACCACACGGACGCGGGCGCAAGCGGCACGAGGTGCGCCTTTGCGTTTTTTGCCCTACTGGCAGGGATCGTCCATGTCGCTGTGGCACGGTCAAGCTCTTCCCACTTGATGCCAGCAACCTCGCTGCGGCGCTGACCCGTCAAGACCAACAACTTGAAGAACGCAGTCCAGATCGGATGCAACGTTTCTGCGGCTCGATACACCTGCATCAGTTCGTTGTCGGTCAGCACACGTTCTCGCGCGACTGGCGCAGGCGGCTTCTCCATGGCAAGGATAGGGTTAACGTCAATGTGGCCCCGCCGCATCGCCCAGCCCCATAATACGGACGAGTACGCGAATACCGCCCGCCGTATCCCCCGCTTGTGCGAGGGGATGCTGTCAATGACCGGCTGCAGCTGCCTACGCCCGATATGTGGCAAGGGCGTGTCGCCGAGTGCGGGCGCAAGGTAACGGTTCACGACCAGCGTAGCCATGGCAACGCTTGAAGCACGTCGTTCCATGTCGTTCTGATAATGCTCAAGCCATAGTTTGGCGATCCGTCTGAATGCTAAGTCACGCTCCACACGCGCCTGCTCTTCCACCAGCGTCACGGTGGCCTCACGGGCTGCCATGGCAGCAAGTTCTTGCTGTCGGGGGTCAATGCCCTGCGCGACCATTGCGGCAAGCTCTTGCGCCCTCTTGCGCCCTTGATCGGGCGTTAGGTCGCCGTGCCGCCCGATGGTGTACTTACGCGGCGCTGTTTGAGCCGCCTGCCCCGGTTTCGCTACACGGTATCGGTAGATGTAAACCTTCAAGCCGGCTGGTGTGACCTTCAAGCCGAAGCCCGCAACACGGTCGTCCCAAAGAATTACATCGCTCGACGCAACGGGCATGGCGGCGTCTACAGTCGCTTTGCTGATCCGGATGCTCGCCATACTGCCCCCTATGATGCCCAGTACATCTCTAGGCATCAGATAGGCATCAGATGAATTCAAATCAACGATAATTTTTGATGGCGTAAAATTGTTTTATACAATAAAAACAAGATAAAACGAAAAAGAAACCTTAGCGGATGTCAATTTTACACTAACTCTTAATCAGCGGGTCGTGGGTTCGAACCCCTCAGCGTCTACCATTCCTCTCAAAAGTTAAATCCATTCCATCGGGGAAATGGAAATCCAAGCCGGGTTTTTGACGGACGGCGTGCTATTGTCCGCACCCAACGTACACGCGGTTGTACGCCGTGGTCTACATTCTACACGCACTGCTGTTCCAGTGCGGCCGCTTAAGCGGCGTGTGTGACGATCTTGGATTTCAGTCGCAGTTATGCCCTGACCAAGCAATAGGCCGCTGAACGGACATGATATTCCTTCGATGGAACAGGCAACCTTAACTATCGGTGGTTTATTTCAACCCCAGCAGAGCCGCAGCGGCGACTTCGCCATCCTGTTCGGATGTCCCGCCGCTGACGCCAATCGCACCGACGATTTGGCCATTGATGACAATGGGCGTTCCGCCTTCGATGGCAACCACACCCGGCAGGCTTAGCACGGCGTTGCGTCCGCCGGCGATGGAATCGAAAAAGGCTTTCGTGCTCCGTTTGAAGCGCGCAGCGGTGCGCGCTTTTTCGCGGGCGACCAGATCGGACCCATATTGCGTGCCGTCCATCTTGTGGAACAACACAAGCTCACCGGTTGGTTCGACGACGGCGAAGGCCATATTGAAATTGCGCGACTGTGCGGACTGTTCGGCAGCGGCGACAATCCTTTTTGCCTGCGAAAGGGTGACCGGGCTACCATAAGGCAAAGGCGACTGTTGCGCACCTGCAGCGGTGGTCAAAACAATCGCCGCAACCGCACCCAAAAACATCCGCTTCATCATGATCTACCCTCTGCAGCCTTTTATCACGCCCGTTAATTGTCAGATATTTTGCCGGTGCGCCATCGGTAAAGTCGCAACTGCGCTGTGGCGTTTTCCCGGCCGACAATGAAGGTCGCATTGTGCCCGCAAATATTATGCCGCCGCCCCCGCCTTTGCATTGACACAGCCCTTCAAATACCGCTAAGCGCCCCCCCTACCCTGTGCCCGGATGGCGGAATTGGTAGACGCACCAGCTTCAGGTGCTGGCGCTGGCAACGGCGTGGAGGTTCGAGTCCTCTTCCGGGCACCAATTACCAACAGTGAATGAGGCGCAACGCCGATTGCGCGGCCATTTAAGGCCTACGTTTGCTTGTCCGGATCAATGTGCAGCCAGTCGGCATGGCGCGGCGCTTTTTTGGTTTCGCTCCATTCTGCAAGCATCAACGGCGCGACGCGTTTCAATTCGGCATATTGTTCGGGACTGCCGATGTTGCACGCAAGCTCCAACCGGTGGCCGTTGGGATCAAAGAAATAGATCGACCGGAATATCCCGTGAAATGTCGGCCCGACCACATCAATGCCCTGCGCCTCGATATGGGCTTTGGCCGCAAGAAGGGCGTCGAGGTCAGTGACTTCGAACGCGATATGCTGGACCCAGGCGGGGGTATTGGGGTCTTTGCCCATGTCGGATTGGTTGGGCAGTTCGAAAAACGCGATGACATTGCCGCCGCCGCAATCGAGGAAGATGTGCATATAGGGGTCATATTCCCCCGTGGACGGAACATGATCCTCGGCAAAGGCCGTCGTGAATTCCATGCCCAACACTTTCGCGTACCAGTCCGCCGTTACCTTTGCGTCCTTGCAGCGATAGGCCACATGATGAATGCGGCTGAGCGCGACTGGCGCGGTCATATCGCCGCCTCTTCGACCGTCAGCGCACCGCGTTCAATCTGATCACGCTCAATGCTTTTGAACAAGGCTGTGAAGTTACCTTCGCCAAAGCCTTCATCTTTCTTGCGTTGGATAAATTCGAAGAACACGGGGCCAATCATTGTCTGCGAGAATATCTGCAGCAGCAGACGCGGGTCACCATCTTCGGTCGATCCATCGAGCAAGATGCCGCGTGCCTGCAGTTCATCGACTGGTTCGCCATGGCCGGGCAAGCGCTCCTCCAGCATATCATAATAGGTTTTGGGCGGTGGCGGTGCGAAGGGCGTGCCGAGCGCTTTCAACCGGTCCCAGCACGCCGGCAGGTCATCACAGGAAAAGGCGATGTGCTGAATACCTTCTCCATTATACGCACGCAGATATTCCTCAATCTGCCCGCCGCCTGCTTTGCCTTCTTCGTTCAACGGAATGCGGATTTTGCCATCTGGCGCCGTCATCGCGCGGCTGGTGAGGCCGGTATATTCGCCCTTGATATCGAAATAACGGATTTCGCGGAAATTAAAGACGCGCTCATAAAAGCTGCCCCAATGCGCCATGCGTCCGCCATAGACATTGTGCGTCAGGTGATCGATAATCTTGAAACCAGCACCTGCGGGGTTGCGATCCACGCCGGGCAGATAATCGAAATCAATATCGTAAATCGACAGCGCGTCACCATAGCGGTCGACAAGGTAAATCATCGCCCCGCCAATGCCGCGAATGGCGGGCAGCCGAAGTTCCATTGGGCCAGTTCGTGTTTCAACGGGTTCAGCGCCGCGTGCGATCGCTTCGTCATAAGCGAGCCGCGCATTTTTCACGCGAAACGCCATGCCGCACGCGGACGGACCATGTTCCGCGGCAAAATAGGCCGCCGGGCTTTTGGGTTCATAATTGGCGATCAGGTTGATTTCACCCTGACGCCATAGATCCACGTCTTTCGACCGATGCCGGGCAATGCGCGAAAAACCCATGCGTTCGAAAACCGGTTCAAGCAGGCCTTTTTCCGGTGCGGAAAATTCGATGAATTCGAACCCGTCCAAACCCAACGGATTTTCGAACAAATCGGCCACGCTACTGCTCCTGCGAAACTGGTTACATTTGCAACCAAATTACGGCATCATTTGTCAGGAGTCAATGCGCGCCGGCGTTATGTGAAATGGAGGCGCCGGTATTTGCCGCGGAAATATAATAAAGGATCGCGGCGCGGTTCAAAGCTGGCTTTTTCAACGCGACCGACGAGGATGAAATGGTCGCCCGCCTCGTGCAGCGTATGCCGTTTGCATTCAAAAATACCGAGCGAGCTGGGCAAAATAGGCGCGCCATATTCGCCGACTTCCCACCGCGTTCCGGAGAAGCGATCTTCGCTTTTTCCCGCGAACAGGTTGGACACCGGTTGCTGGCCAATCTGCAATACGTTGACCGCGAAGTCATCGATCCCGCGCAACACCTCTGCACTGCCAGAATTGTTGGCGATACACACGAGCAGCAAAGGGGGATCAAGAGACACGCTGGTGAAGCTGTTCGCCGTCAGGCCAACGGGCCGCCCATCGGGCGCATGGGCGGTGATAATCGTCACGCCCGTCGCAAAGCAGCCCATTGCGTCGCGCAACGTGCGCGCATCGGAACCGGAGCGATATTCCGGAATGAAGCGTGGCTGTTTGCGCTCCAGAAAATCAATCAGCAAGCCATTGAACGCTTCGGTTCGTTCGGCAACGATCAACAGCCCACCGCCGTCGACATCAATCGCTTCGACATTGGGAAAATTGGAGGCAAAGCTAGTTTGCGCGTCAACACCATCCGACGCGCCAAGCGCACCACGCACGACCAATATGGGAATGTTGATGTGGGGCGCCGCTTGCTCCAGCCGGGCATCCACACCGTCGGTGCCGAATGACGCAAAAAGCTTGCTGTCATATTCGGATGGCGCAAGTCCCTGCCCCAGGGCCGCAGACAGCTTCTCAGCCGAAACCTTTACCGCTTGCGCATCGGTATGTGCGGGCGGGTCGAGAAGGATAAGGCCAGACGCCAACATCGCCGCGTCCTCGGCAAGCGCCATCGTTGCGATCCATGCGCTGTGCGTTGCCGCCACGACCACTGGCCGCGTCCGCATCTGCCCCAGAACCGCGCGTAAATCGTCTACAAAGGCGTCGATGTCATAACGGCCATCGGACGGCCAATCGCTGCCGCCATGACCGCGCAGGTCAACATTGATGACATGCCGCCCAGCCTGTTCAAGGCCGACGGCGACATCTTCCCACACTTTACGCGTTTGGCCAAATCCGTGCAGCAGGACGATCGAGGGTTCATCAGCCGAACCGATATCATCCGCTTCAAGCCGGACCCCGGCAAAGCCCTTAAATTCTCTTACATATCGAAGCGACATTCGCCTGCACCCCAAATTCTGTCTAACGGTGTCATCTATCTTTTACCCGTGGACGCCATCGGCCCGAAACGCAAGATTTTAGGCGCGTTCGGTGGAAATGACGGCCATCGTAATGCGCGAAATGCACACCAGCTTTCCGGCTTCATCCTCAATGCGGATCGACCAGATTTGTGTTGTCCGGCCAATGGATTCGGCTTTGGCCGTTGCAAAAACCAGACCGTCCTTGACGGGACGAATATGGTTCGCGTTGATTTCCATGCCCACGGTCGCAAATTTGCTGCGGTCCACGGTCATGGCCGCGCCCACCGATCCGATGGTTTCGGCAAGCACAACAGACGCGCCGCCATGCAATCGGCCATAAGGTTGCTTTGTGCGTTCATTGACGGGCATGCTGGCCTTTATCCAATCATCGCCATAATCGATGAACCGAATGCCGACATAGCCGGGCATGCAATCGTCGCCATTTTCGGTGAGCGAATTGAGATCAAGTGCGTCGTCAAACCAGATTTTTGCCATAGGCCGCAATTAGCCCGACCGACGACTATTGCAACCTAGTCTTTTGCCCACCCAAAAGCAGCGACCACATCTGCCCAACTGACCAGCTTGAAATTCTGCGTAGCCGGGCGATTGTCGCCATCCTGAACAACCAAAAGCCCGCCGGGAAAACCCGGTCCAAAATCACCCAGCATCAGTTCGATGCCGTCGGTTTCTTGCACGCCGTCGACTTTGCCGTCGTTGATGCGAAAGCGGCCGACATATTTTGCTTCGGGCAGTTTATAGACCGCGTAAGCATTATCGCCTTGGCTCGACACAACGACATAACCGCCATCACTGCCAGATGGTGCCAGCGCAACGCCTTCGGCATCCATGACGATTTCGTTGCCGTCGGCTTTTGCAATTGCATTGGGTGTCGTGGAACCGTCCGGCGATGCGTCAAATTTCCACAGGCCAACATCTTCTTCGGCGACATATAATATGCCGGTTCGGTCATCGACCACACAGCCTTCGGACTGCGTGCCAAGTTTCAGGCTACGCACAAGCTTTCCGGTCGGGACAGCGCCGTTTGTGTCAATCGCGATTTGGTCAATGCGCCCATCTTTCAGAACGACAAAACCGAACAGCGCCTTGTCACTGGCGCGCTGCCAAAGGCAAATGCCATAGGCTTCACCCGCACCGACCGCTATCGAACCCAGCGGGACCAAGCCTTTGGTATCGGCATCCAGCTGGAACATCGCCATCTGTGCCTGCGCAAGATCCTCACGGTCGCTGGCGGCGACGAGCACACCAATGCTGCCCCCGACATCGCGCAGATCGACATTGTTGAGACGCGGTGACGGGGTAAAACTAACCTGACGGCCTTGCAGATCATAGACATGAATGCCCGCGCGCTTGTCGGTACCGATAATCAGGCTTTGCTCGGGTTTTGCTGCGTTCCGCCAAATTGCCGGATCATCAGCGGCATCGTCCAAGGTCGCAACGGGCTGTGTTTCGACCACGGCACTGACGGACGCCGTTGCAAGGGGGCTCATCGCCGGCTGCGGTGAAGCGCAACCGGCGAGGAGTAAGACCGACAGGACGCCGGAATCGCGCATTAGAAGTTTACGCGAATACCACCCGAGTAACGGCGACCGAAGCGTTCCCATTCAATCGTATATCCGCTGGTGAACGGGGTCGAAACGCCCTGCGCATTTAGGATATTCGACGGGTCGGAATAGCGACGGCCAGGATTGTTCAGCAAGTTCGCAGCATCAAAATAGATTTCGATACCATTGGAAATTTCATAGCGTGCCGAAAAATCGAGCTCGTCATCTTCTGCCCAATAGGTATCGCCTGCGCTATCGAGATTGTCGGCAAAACCATCTGCCCACGCCGTCCGGTTTTGATACTGCAAACGCAGCGACAGACCATATTTCTCATAATAAGCGCCGACATTGTATACGACCTCCGAAGTGCCGGGGAGTGGCACCTTACGCTCGGGCGAGATGGTGACACCGGCCGAATCCAAAATGGCAGGCTTCGTCACTTCGCTGTCATTATAGGTTGCGTTGGCGGTGATGCCAAAGCCACCCATCCAATCGGGCAAGCCAAGGTCGCTCACATAAGGCTCCAACTGGAACTGCGCAGCGGCTTCCACACCGCGTACGCTACCTGAACCGCCATTGGTGATCCCGCTGAAGGCGTAAGCCGAACGATCAACGCCATTGCTGTCGAGCGCGTTTGAACCAAATGTGCTGCGCGACGTATACAATACATCCTCTACCTTTTTGTAGAAGGCACCGACCATGAAATAGCCCTGTGGTTGGACATAATGTTCATAATATGCGTCAACGCCATAAGAACGCTCTGGCTTGACGCCCGGGTTACCGCCCGAGATGCGCTGGTTGCTGTCGTCCACGACAACGTTCGGACGCAACTGATCATAATCCGCACGTGCAGCGCCACTGGTGAAGCCAATGCGCAGTTTCTTGTCGGTATCGACGTCGAAATTGAGATGCATGCTCGGGAATACCAATGTTCCGGTATTTTCGGCAGTGACCGGTCCGGTAACCGTGCCAACCGTCGCGACAGCGGTGCCGCGATTCTTCACACGTTCAATACGCGCGCCACCCACGGCTGAACCCCAGTCATAGCGCACTGTGCCCATCAGGTAGGCGGCCATAACCTCTTCCTGAACGTCGTAGATATTTCCGAGCGCGGGCGTGAAGGTAAAATTGTTGCGTGCCGCTTCGCTTGCTGCACGCATTTTATCGGCGTCGAAATAGCGGAACGTGTATCCCAACGGGATCGCGCCCTTGAATGGAGTATCAAGGCTGAAACCATTGTAGGTGGTCGATATTCCGATGGTCGCAAATTGCGCTGCATTATTAAGTGCGATGTTGCTTTCATCAACGGTCTTGGTACGCTGATCAAATTGGAAGCCAGCCTTCAACACGGCATCGCCGCCCAAAAATTCGGTTTCGCGCGAAACAACAAATTTGGCGGTATAGGCCTTCGTTGTATCCACCGCATCAAGGACGGACATCGACCCCAGCGACCTCGTAAAGCCTTCAATGTCGGTGACGGGCGTGCCCGCCTGATAACGCGTTGGGCTGCTCAACTGGACCGTGGTGAACAAGCTCAAACGGGCAAGGCTCGGATCAGTGAAGTCATAGGCAACCGTTGGACGCAGGGTACGCGTGCTTGGGCTATCCCAAGTTGTTTCGCCAACGACCGAGCGGTCGTCCTTGGATTCTGTATAATTGCCAAGCCAGTTGAATTTCCAACCATCGCCAAATTCATGCGTACCTTCGATGGTGTTTGTGAAAATCGACTGTTCAAACGCACGAAGCGTTGAGCGTTGACGAATATCAATGCCGTAAATGGTGCCTTGAAAGGGTGTATTTCCAATGCAGACATCGGCATAGCCAGTGTTGGTTGGCGTTGGGTTTACGGTTATTCCGCATGCGTCGGTGCTGGCCACCAAGTCACCCTGACGGTCATCAAGGTCGAAGCGGAAGTTGTCGCGCATTTCGTCGTCGGTGAACGTGGTATAGATGGAACGCAGCGAAATGCTGTTGTCGGCATTCGGCTTCCAATCCAATCGGCCCGAGAGCGACCAGTTGCGGCGGGTCAAACGATACAGCTTGTTTTCCGTTTCGTGCGCCCAGAAACGGCCGAGCGAACCTGGCCGCTGATCCTGCGACACCCGTTCATAATCAGTCTCGAAATTGTCCGTAATCATTGCGCGCTGATAATAGCTGCCCGACACAAGTACGCCGATTTCACCTTCACCAGCGGGAACACGCGTCGAAACGACGGCCGAGCCTTCATATTGCGGGCGATTGCCAAGCTCTGCGATGCCGTACCCAGCCTTGCCGGCAAAATGGAAACCTTCATAATCGAACGCCGAACGCGTAATGACGTTGACGTTACCCGAAACAGTCTCGCCCGGCATGTCTGGCGTAACCGCCTTTGACACGATGATTTGTGCGGCAATTGCCGAAGGAATGGAGTCAAAACGCGCGTCGCGGCCCTCCGGGCTGACAACGTTGATGCCGTCGAACGACAATGTTGTCCAATAGTTCGGCGCGCCGCGGATGCTGATGTAACGGGCCTGTCCTTGGTCGCGTTCAACCGCGACACCGGGAAGACGACCTGTCGCTTGCGCAATGTTTTGGTCAGGAAGACGGCCAGCTGCGTCTGAAGACACAACGCTCACTAAGGAGTCGGAATTTTTCTGCACCTGCAACGCTGCAGCTTCTGATTCTGCAATTGGCCTTGAGCCTGTGACGACGATCGCGTCACCATCTACTGCATCTGCCGATGGCGCGGCCTGCGCCATGGCTGCAACTGGGGAAATTGCCAGCACCGCAGCGCTGCACAGTATGGCGCTACGAACGAAAGCGCGCGAATTCGTGAACCGACTTTGCATATATTTACCCCTCAATAACCGCCAAACAATGTGAAACGATATATCGCGCATTAGGCAGGGGTTGTGACTCGTCGGTATATGAACAATGACAATTTGGAGGCAATTATGTTACACTATTCGCAACCGCGGAAATCAGTGCCGTAAATATGTCATGTTTTCATGGCAATCCGCCGCGATAGCCAGTAAAAAAAGGATAGTTTCTCGTGAAGCCCGTGCCCGGTTCAAGCCAAGCAAAGCCCTTGAAAACGCCTGCGGATGCACGCTATTTTAACCGCGAATTATCCTGGCTGAAATTCAACGAACGCGTGTTGGAAGAGGCGTCGAATCCGGCGCACCCCCTGCTTGAACGGCTTCGTTTTTTGTCGATTTCCGGCACAAATCTCGACGAATTTTTCATGGTCCGCGTCGCTGGCTTGCGCGGGCAACAGCAGCGCAAAATTGAAGAACTGTCGATAGACGGCCGTACCCCGTCTGAACAGCTGACCGCCACGGTTGCCGCGGCGGACCGCCTCATGATCCAGCAGCAAAAGCTGTGGCGCAAATTGATGCGCGAGTTATCGGCAGAGGGCATTAAGATTGTTCAACCGTCCGCCCTTGGCAAAAATCTGCAAGCTGCGGTCGGCACATATTTTGAAGAACAGATTCTTCCGGTTCTAACGCCGCAAGCGCTGGATCCCGCCCACCCGTTTCCGTTCATCCCAAATCAAGGCCTCAGCCTGATTTTCGATATGCGCCGAAAAAATAATGGCGAAGTCGTGCGCCAGTTGGTGATGATCCCGCAATCGCTGGCGCGCTTCATCCGGTTGCCGGGCCCCGGCACGCGCTTTGTCACGATCGAGGCGTTGATTAAGCATTTCGTAGGGCAGATGTTTCCGGACTATCTGCTGGTCGCGGCCGGCGCCTTCCGCATTATCCGTGACAGCGACATCGAGGTTGAGGAAGAGGCCGAAGATCTCGTGCGCTATTTCCGTAGCGCCATCAAACGCCGCCGTCGTGGCCGGATTATCCGGCTGAAGCTGGAAAAAGGACTGCCCGCGGAATTGGCGACCTTAATCCGGTCAGAACTTGGCGCTGGCGCATCCATCGTTGTCGAAACCGTGGGCTTTTTGGGCATCGGTGACCTTGGGCAATTGGTGGACGAAGATCGGCCAACATTGAAATTCCCGCCATATTCGCCGCGCTTTCCCGAACGTATTTTGGAACATGATGGGGACTGCTTTGCCGCGATCCGCCAAAAAGACATCGTCGTCCATCACCCCTATGAAAGCTTTGACGCCGTGCTCGCATTTTTGCAGCAAGCCGCGGTTGATCCCGATGTCGTTGCGATCAAGCAAACATTGTACCGCGCAGGCAAGCAGTCCGCAGTTATTCGCGCTTTGTGTGAAGCCGCCGATGCCGGGAAATCCGTCACGGCTATCGTCGAGCTAAAGGCACGATTTGACGAAGAGCAGAATTTGCACTGGGCTTCGCAGCTCGAAAATTCAGGCGTCCAAGTCGTCTACGGCTTTGTCGACATGAAAACCCACGCCAAAATTTCATTGGTCGTGCGGCGAGAGGCGGACGGTTTCCGCACCTATTGTCACTTGGGCACGGGCAATTACCACCCCATCACAGCGAAGGTGTATACCGACATCAGCTTCTTCACCGCGGACCCGCGCGTCGGGCATGATGCGGGGCAGATTTTCAATTATATCACCGGCTATATCCCGCCGACCGAACTGAAGCTGTTGACGATGAGCCCGCTTGGCCTGCGTGAAAAAATCATGTCGCTGATCGATGACGAAATCGCGCATGTGGCGGCGGGGCGGTCGGGCGCTGTCTGGGCAAAGGTGAACTCATTGGTCGACAAGGCCGTTATCGACAAATTGTACGAAGCGAGCGAAGCGGGTGTGGAAATTGACCTGATCGTGCGCGGCATTTGCTGCCTGCGTCCCGGGGTGAAGGGCATGTCTTCGCGCATCCGCGTAAAGTCTGTCGTTGGTCGTTTCCTCGAACACAGCCGTATTTGGGCGATGGGCAATGGCGCGGACCTTCCCAATCCCGATGCAAAGGTGTTCATCTCGTCGGCGGACTGGATGTCGCGCAATTTCGACCGCCGTGTCGAATATATGCTGCCGATCGAAAACCCGACGGTGCATGACCAGATTCTGGATCAGGTTATGGTTGCAAACCTGCTCGACAACCAGCAAAGCTGGATGCTGCGGTCAGACGGCCGATATGAGCGAGTCAAAGCAGGAACAATGCCTTTCAATTTGCACCATTATTTCATGACCAACGCGTCACTGTCAGGACGCGGGGGCGCGCTTGCAGATGACAAGAAGGTTCCAACGCTGCGCCTCATCCGACAAAGATGAAGGCGGTGCGTCAGGCCGTCATTGATATTGGCTCCAACACAGTACGACTGGTCGTTTATGCAGGGCTGCCACGCGCGCCGCTGCCGATTTACAATGAGAAAAGCCGCGTAAAACTTGGCGCGTGTCTCGCGGGCGATGGCATCATCGATAAAGCCACGATGAAAAAGGCGCTGGCCGCCTTGGCGCGCTTTGAAACGCTGGCAAAGGCGATGCAGGCAGACACGATGCGCGTGGTCGCCACCGCTGCGACGCGCGAAGCCAAAAATGGCCATGAGCTCGTCGAAAAGGCAGCCGCGCTCGGTATTCACGTCGATGTGTTGGATGGCGATGCTGAGGCAACCGCGGCCGGGCTCGGCATATTAAGCGACAACCCACATGCCAATGGCTATGTCGGCGATCTTGGCGGTGGCAGCCTTGAGCTTATTCGCATATCCGACGGAAAACTGGGCACGCGCATCTCCCTGCCGCTGGGCACATTGCGGCATGACATATTGCAGGGCAAAACGACCAAGCAGATTACACAGATGCTGCGCAATGATATTGCCAAAGCGATGGGCAAAGGGAATTTCCCCATCGAAACGGGCCTGCCATTTTATATGATCGGTGGATCGTGGCGGACATTGGCGCGGCTGCACATGCACCAGACCGGATATCCGCTCACCATCCTGTCCAATTATGAAATGCCCGCCGACGCGCCCGAAATGATGATGGCGATGGTGAACGACAAAGACGCGTTAACCCGGTCCAATGTCCTTGCCGCAGGCCGCATTTCTGCGCTGCCCGGGGCCAATGCGTTGCTCGCTGGCATATCGGGCCTGCTGAAACCCAGCACGCTTATCACCAGCATCTATGGCCTGCGTGAGGGATTGTTGTTTGAACAGCTGACCCCAGCCGAGCAGCAAGCCGACCCGCTGATCGCCGCCGCGCAGTTTGAAGGCGAACGGCTGGGCCGCTTTCCATTTCATGGTGACGCGTTGGCGCAATGGATGGCACCGGTGTTCGCCGGACAAAGCCCCAATGATGCGCGGCTGTGCCGGGCGGCCTGTTTGCTGTCCGACAGCGTGTGGAACGTAAACCCCGAATATCGCGCGGACCATGCGCTCGATCTGGCACTGGACGGCAGCTGGCCCGGCGTGAACGCAAGCGACCGCGCGGTGATAGCCGCTGCGCTGTGGACGGTGCATGCCGGAAAGCGGACCTTGCCCGAAATGCTCACGGCCTTGGCGACACCCGGCGCGCTCGCGCAAGCGGTGATCTGGGGACTCGCAATCCGTCTTGCCCACCGGCTTGACGGCGGCACAGGCGGCGCGCTGGCCGACAGCCAGATTGACGGCGACGGCGCAACCTTACGCCTGCACCTGAGCGGCTCCGCCGTGCGATTGCAGTCCAACAGCGTCCAGCGCCGGTTGCAGGCACTGGGCGAAGCTTTGGGCTACACGCAGGCGGAGATTGTGGGTTAGGGGATGCCACGGGTCCGCCCTCATCCCACCATCCCCCCGAGTACACCTCCGTCATCCTGAACTTGTTTCAGGATCTTAATTCCGAGCACCCTCAAAAAGTAAGATGCTGGAGCCGAAGGCGTGCATCGCACAAACGAGTTCAGGATGACGAAAAGTAAGAAACCGCGCCAAGATTCCCCTCCCGCAGGCGAGTGGAGGGATCAGTCCCCAGATTCCCCTCCCGCAGGCGGGAGGGGTTAGGGGTGGGCCCTCGCCCATAGCGTGCGGACGCAACGCCCCGCCAACCCAAAATCGCCCCCATAAACCCCCACTGTCTTGCGCCAGTCATCTTCCTCTGCGATGCTTGGGCCAGAAACATTTTTGGAGAGTAAAATGCGCAAACTATCGCCGTTCTTGTCCTCTGGCCTGCCTGTATCTTTGGCGGTGGCGTCCTGCCTGATCGGCGCGCCGGTTGTCGCGCAATATGCGGCGACGCCGGATCCTGCGGCGGCGTCGGCAACGGCTCCCCTGCCCCCTGCGCGTCCCATTGGCACGCCGCCGCTGACCACCAGCGAGGGCTATTTGAAGGCTGGCGCAGCCGAGCTTGCACGGTTGGAGGCGGATACGCCCAACAACCGCACGGCGCGCAATGTCATTATCTTCATCGGCGACGGCATGAGCGTCACCACATTGACCGCGGCGCGCATTTTTGAAGGGCAGCAAAAGGGCGTCGATGGCGAATCCTATGTCGCGCAAATGGACCGCCTGCCGCACACAGCCTTGGTCAAAACCTATTCGCATGATGGCCAGGTGCCCGACAGCGCGCCGACCGCCACCGCCATCGTCTCGGGCGTCAAAACGCTGAACGGCGTCATTGGCGTTGGCCCGCAAGCGGTTGAGGACAATTGCAAGGCGAGCGAACCCTATAAGGTCAAATCCTTGTTCGAAATGGCCGAGGACAAGGGATATGCCACCGGCATCGTGTCCACCGCGACCATCACCCACGCCACGCCCGCCGCAACCTATGCCCATGTCGCGCAACGCGATTGGGAAGTCGATGCCAATATGCCCGCCGCGGCGAAGGCCGAAGGCTGCATCGATATTGCCCGCCAAATGATCGAATGGCCGCATGGCGATGGGTTTGAGGTTATGTTGGGCGGTGGACGCCAGCATTTCATGCCCAACACCGCGGCTGACCCCGAATATGCGGGCAAGAAGGGCAAGCGCGCCGATGGCAAGGACCTGACCGCCAGCTGGTTGGCCGCCAACCCAAAGGGCGCCTATGTCTGGAACAGCGAAGGCTTTGCCGCGGTGGACGCGCAAAAAACCGACAAGCTGCTTGGCCTGTTCGAACAATCTCACATGCAATTTGACGCCGACCGCACGGCGAGCGGATCAAAAGAACCCTCGCTCGCCGAAATGACGACGAAGGCGATCGCGATGCTGTCCAAAAACCGCAAGGGCTATGTCCTGATGGTCGAAGCGGGCAAGATTGACCATGGCCACCATGGCGGCAACGCCTATCGCGCGTTGCAGGACACGGTGGCGCTGAATGATGCGTTGAAAGCCGCGATGGACACTGTCGACCTGCGCGATACCCTGATCGTCGTCACGTCGGACCATAGCCACGTGTTCACCATGGCGGGCTACCCCGAGCGCGGTAACCCGATCCTCGGGGCTGTGGTTGACCAGAAAGGCAGATCAACCTTGGCCTTTGATGGCAAGGGATACACAACCTTGGGTTATATGAATGGCCCCGGCGCGGTCACGACACTGCCACGCCCCGACCCGTTGAAAGAAGATACGCAGGCGCTGAATTACCGGCAACAGGCGTTGATCCCCACCGGTGCCGAAACGCATGCCGGCGATGATGTCGTCGCCCGTGCCGCCGGGCCAAAGGCGCATTTGTTCAAGGGCACGATTGAACAAAACACGATCTTCCAAATCATGCGCGCGGCCCTTGGGTTTAAGTGAGGCGGTTTTAAATTGGGGGCGCGCTTGTAAAGCAACGCGCGCTGCCCACATCTGCTGTTCGGGGGTTCCGAGCAGAGGAAATGCCATGAAACGGATATTATCGGTCGCTGTTCTGTCGCTCGCGCTGGCCGCGTGCGGCGAAGGCAGCGCGTTGAACGACACAGTTAAGATCAGCGTGCGCGAATCCATCGTCGCCACCTGCACCACCGCCGCCAGCGAACAAATTCCCGAAGGCATTGGGGTCGACGTCAATCAGGTTTGCGGTTGTGCCGCCGACAAGGTGATGGATGGCAAAAGCATGTCCGACCTTGCCGCCAATCCGCCCAGCCCGTCCGAAGGCATGGCCAAATTGCAGGCCTGCCTCAAAGAACTTGGCCCCGTGACGGTCAATCCCGCCGCCGGATAACCGCGCAGATATAAAGACCCCGCCCGGGGGAGGGATCCGGACGGGGTCAATTTAGTCCTCTTCGCCTGCTAGGGGGAATTTGAGGACAGGTATTCAGATCGCCGAAGCAACCCGAAACTTTATGGCATGGCGACGGTGTCGACCATGTGGACGGTGCCGTTTGACGCGACCAAATCTGCCGTAGTCACGGTCGATTTACCGCCCTTGGCATCGGTCAGGACAATCTTGTCGCCGTTCATGCTGGCTTTCAACGTGCCGCCATTCAACGTCGTGACGGCTGCGGTGCCGTTGCCGTCCGCGATCAGCTTCGCCAGATCAGCCGCCTTCACATTGCCGGCGACGACATGATATTTCAGCAGCGCCGCAAGCTTGGCCTTGCTCTCCGGCTTTAACAGGCCGTCGAACGTTGCCTTGTCCAACTTGGCAAATGCGGCATTGGTTGGCGCGAATAGGGTGAAGGGGCCACTGCCCGACAATGTTTCGGCAAGGCCGGCGGCGGTGACGGCTGTGACCAAAGTCGATGCCTGTGGGTTGTCTTGCGCAAGTGCGACGATATTCTTGTCGGTGGTCGCTTGGGTTCCGTCGGATATCATCGCGTCGTCCTGCACCACTTCGGTATCGGTCGCCACGGTATCGCTGGTGTCGCTGCCCGAGCACGCGGTCAATGCCAGTGCGGACAGGCCGCAAATGAACGTGCGTTTCAAAATCTTCATACTGCGATTCCTTCCAAATGAACGCTTCAGTTGGCAATAACGTGCAAAGTCCGCAAATGGGTGCGTGCGCGGTGAAATAAATGCGTTGAACGCGGATGTACGCGCGTTGGACCGCTTTGCTTTCGGGCGGCTTGGGTTTACGGGCGGGGTATGAATGGCCTTTCTTCAACGCTGCGCGATGCGACCGATGCCCTGACGCCCGTCAGCGCGACCCCGCGTCTCGATGCCGAACTGTTGATGGCGCATGCCTTGGGAATCGGCCGCTCGGCGATGTTGTTGCGGATGCATGACCTTGCGGTGCCTGCGGGCTTTGCTGCGATGCTCGCGCGGCGGGTGGCGGATGAACCCGTGGCCTATATCACGGGAATGCAGGCGTTTTGGGACCTCAACCTGCATGTGACGCCCGATGTGCTGATCCCCCGTGCGGACAGCGAAACGGTGATTGAGGTGGCGATGGCGGCTTTTGCCGGGCGGGATGCGCCGGCGCGGATCTTGGACCTGGGCACGGGGTCTGGCGCATTGTTGCTGGCGGCTTTGTCGGTGTTTGGCGACGCGCAAGGTGTGGGCATTGATGCCAGCGCGGCGGCGCTCGCGGTCGCATCGGGCAACGCGTCGCGGCTTGGGCTGGACGGGCGCGCATACTTTGAACGGCGCGATTGGACTTTGGATGGGTGGGCCGACGGCCTGGGGCAATTCGACCTCATTGTGTGCAACCCCCCTTATATTGAGGACGCAACCCCGCTTGCGGACATGGTCGCCCGCCACGAACCGCACAGCGCCATCTTCGCCGGCCCCGACGGTCTGCGCGACTATCGCATACTTCTAAAAAACCTCGAAAAACTGCTAAAAACCACCGGAATCGCCGTCTTCGAAATCGGATTCAACCAGTCAAAATCCGTCGCAAATTTGGGCACCGAAGCGGGGTTCACCTCCGAATTAACCCACGACCTTTCCGGCAATCCACGCGTCTTGCGCTTTTCGCTTGGAATCGCGCAACCGAACCGCTAACGCTAAAAAGCATCGCAGCAAAACCCGTAAATTGCGGAGATTAGCGCGAAGCCGCCCCCAGCGCAGTTGGAAATTTTTTCAAGGTCTCGGTCGACCTTGGCGTAACCCAAAGACTGGGTTTTGGGGCTTCCTGCAATGTTAAAATGCTAAAAGAGGACGGGTCAGCCCTGATGAATATCAACAACAGGCAGCAGCAGAACAACAATCGTCGCCGCGGTCGCAACAACAATAATCGCCAGCAAAATAACAACCGCAGCGGTTTCGACTATCAGAACCAGATCGACAATCGTGCGCGCGGCAACGCAGCGCAGATGCTGGAAAAATACAAAAAGCTAGCGCAAGACGCCCAATTTAACGGTGACCGCGTAAACGCCGAATATCACCTGCAATTTGCTGACCATTATTTCCGCGTACTCGCCGATTTCCGCGGCCGCCAAGAAGCCCGTCAGGAACAGCAAGGCGAACGTCGTCCCCGCGAAGATAATCGCGAAGACCGCGACGATTGGCAGAATGATGATCGTTCGCAGAATTATGACGAACAAGGTTCTTCCGATGGCATGGACGCCGATTCCGTTTCGCAAGACGATGGCGATACCGAAGAGCGTGCGCCACGCGAGCAACAGCGCGAAAGCCGCCCACGTCGTCCGGAACGGGCTGACCGCAATGATGGTTCGGACAATAATCGGTCCGCAAATCGCGGCCCACGCCGTCACCACAGCGAAGAACAAGACGATGCACCCGCAGGTCTTGATCTCGCCGTATTGCCGCCGTCCATCGCCATTTCGTCGAACGACAGTGACGCGGATATGGAACAGCCAGCACGCAAACCACGCGCCCGCCGCGTTAAGCCAGCTGGTGATGATGAAGCTGCAGCGGCGGAATAATCAGTCGTTCTGCCGTTTATAGCTACGAACGGCGCGACACGGTTAGCTTTCGGGTAGTGGCCGTGGCTTGTGGTCGTCATCTAGGGCAACAAAGGTAAACAGCCCTTCGGTCACTTTAACCTCTTGTTGGCCACGCGCACGGGTCGCGATAACTTCAACGCGGATGCCCATGGATGTGCGGCCACGCCGTTCTAGCGTTGCGTAGACAGAGATAATGTCGCGCAACAATATCGGCGCGATGAATTCCATCTTCTCAATGGCCACCGTCGCGCACGCGCCCTGGGCAATCCGTCCAGCCAAAATGCCGCCGGCGTGATCCATCATCCCCAATACCCAACCGCCAAAGATGTGGCCGTTGGCGTTGATATCGGCAGGACCCGGAACAACCCGCAAAACCGGGTCATTCCGTTTTGGAAGGTTACGAACAGCCTCGGTCACCGGTCGGCTTCGTCTTCAAAAGGGTCATCGATGGATTCATCATGGCCAGACCCGCTGGACAGGAAAACAAGCCCCATCAACGCGGCGGTCAGCATGATTGCCCCGGTTATTGCACCGGCCGTGGCGATGAAGAAGTGGATGGAGACCATCCCGTTCTGCCACCAGAATGTTCCGAGGGCACCCACGGTGACGATCAATGTCACGCCAAACATCCACCGCATAAGCCGCCAATAACGGCGCCATGCGAAGTTGGCATATTCAGGATCATCGAGGCGGGAAGGACGAGTCATAGCTTGATAAGGTCGCCTTATGCTATAAGTTCCATCGGGGGCAAGGACATAGGGAGAGAGTCGATGAAGATTTCTGCGATATTGGCCAACCATCAAGGCAATGTGTTCACGGCTGCGCCGCACGAAAGTGTCGGTGATGTGGTATCGCGGCTTGCCGAAAACCGGATTGGTGCCCTGCCCGTTGTAGACGGCAAAACCGTGATCGGCATTTTTTCCGAACGCGATATTGTTTACGGAGTCGCGCGTCATGGTTCGGCTTTCCTGACCAAGACAGTTGCGGACACCATGACGGCACCAGCCATCACTGTTGCGCCCGATACGGCAGTCCTGTCGGCTTTATCGCTGATGACAAAACGGCGCATTCGCCACCTTCCAGTCATCCACGGTGATGACCTTGTCGGCTTTGTCTCCATTGGCGACTTGGTGAAGCACCGTATCGACAAAATTGAAGCTGAGGCCGCGGCAATGCGCGATTATATCAGCATGGCCTAACAATCACTTGCGTGAGGTGCAGCCTCACTCCGCCGGTTAATCCGAAAAATTAGCCGGGATTGGCCGGGGATGTCGTTGGTCCTGTCGGAACTGGGGCATAAACCGGCTTCGGCGCGTACTTCATATTCCAGTCGGCCAAATCGCGTTCATATTTCACATATGCATCGTAAAAATTGACAAACACCCCATCAATGTCAGCCAGACCGCCAATTGCATATTCCGGCAATGCACCTGTGGGTAAAATATTTGCCTCAGTCACTTTGCGCAGCGCCATGTCGCAATATTGGGCGCGGACGGGCGGCAGGGCGAAATAGTTATACAAATCGGTCATACGCGTATCGCGCACCCGCAACCCATTTTGTCCGGGGTAGCGGGCGACATATTCACGGTCGACCGCTTTGCTGGTTTTCGACAAGACCACCTTATGAATGACGATGAACTTGTTATACTCGGTCGCGATCTGCCCCCATATAGGCCCTTGGCAATTTAATGCCGCCACGTTCAAAGCCGACCGAAAATGCCAGATTTGTTCATCGCGGCTTAAACCACGGTTGGGCGTGACGCGAACGCCATCAAGCCCGACCGGCGGGATCGTCATCGACAGCGCCGCGCCACCGGGTGGCAATGGCATTGCGGGTGGAGGCAGCGCAGGAAGTGGAATGGGTGGTGGCGCGACTTTTACTGGTGCAGGGGCGCAAGCTGCAACCGCAGTCACCATGATGATGGCAGCTAGATTTTTCATGCCCCGACGCATTTGCTCGCTCCGATTTGCTATTCCTGATTCCAACAGGATTTTCGTTCGAATGAAAAGCCCTGTTCGACCAAATCCCAAAGAAAATGGCCCAGTGGTTTTCCACCGGGCCATATTGTGTCGTTCAAGCTGATTAGCCGATGGCTTATTCGCGATTACCGAGGAAGCTCAGCAAAAACTGGAACATGTTGATGAAGTCCAGATACAGCGTCAGTGCGCCCATGACTGCAGCCTTGCCGATCATTTCTGTACCCTGAAGGTAGAAATACTCGCTTTTGATACGTTGCGTATCATAAGCTGTCAGACCAGCAAAGATGAGCACACCTGCACAGCTAATAACCCAACCCAAAGTGTCGGAGCCGAGGAAGATGTTGACGATCGACGCAACAATCAAACCGACCATACCCATCACCAGAAAACTTCCCCAACCACTGATGTCTTTCTTGGTTGTGTAAGCCCACAGGCTCAATCCAGCGAAAGCCGCTGACGTTGCAAAGAAAGTCTGCGCGATGGATTCACCGGTGAACATCATGAAGATGCGTGCCAGCGATAGGCCCATCAACACCGCAAACCCCCAGAACATCGCCTGAAGCGTGGCAGCGGAAAACTTTCCTTGGCCAAAGCTCATCACCATTACGACGACCAGTGGCGATAAAATGATTACCCAGCTCATCAGGCTTGGGTTCACCATAAGATTTCGTGCCAGTTCGGTCTGTGCAAACAGCATCGCAACGATACCTGTCAACAAGACGCCTGACGCCATGTAATTATAAACCTTGAGCATATGCGAACGCAGACCAGCGTCGACAGCAACGTCGCCTGCGCGCGTACCTGCAAGACTTGACTGGGTCCCGGTTACCCGTGGATCGGACCACTGTGCCATGACTTAATTCTCCTCAAACCACGGCAACATAGCCGCTGGAACAGTATATTGGAGGAATTCGTTCCAGATTCAAGCGAAACACGACACACCACATTGCGATTTTTTAGTTGCTACTGCTGGGTATTGGCTTTGAGGAATGTGGTTTGGGTGCCCGCATTATTCCGCCAAATGAGGTCCGCGCCGTCTGTTCGACGCATTGAAAGGGAATTATCGTTGCGCAGACTGGCTGTTCTGCTAGCCATAGCAGCAAAAGGCGACAACCGCCATTGAGGGAGAGCAATGTGAGTGTGACGGTCGAAGGCGAAAACAACGGCGCTATTTCCCCGCAAGCAGA
>Ga0315908_10000733_pt1 | contig 25817 bp, 10 predicted proteins | sample LakEriMetagenome_12_FD_203520 | JGI IMG/M metagenome (GOLD analysis project Ga0315908, IMG submission 203520) | Freshwater fungal communities from buoy surface, Lake Erie, Ohio, United States - Buoy 4 MA124 | ecosystem: Environmental > Aquatic > Freshwater > Lake > Lake biofilm | place: USA...
GATTGATAGATATTTATATTTTTGGATATTTTAAATATTCTTAAATTGGTTCAATAAAAAATACTAAATTATCGTTCTCATTTTCATCGATTTTTATTTTCTATTATTATGATAAAGTTTTTAAATACATTTAAAAATTCTTTTAGATTTAATTTATTTTTTAACTTCTAAAACAAAATACTAAAAATTTCTTTGAATAAAGTATTAATCAATTTAAATAATTATTATCTATAATTTATTTATTATTCTATCTTTTAATAAATTATTATCATTCGTTTTATCATTTCGTACCAGATATCATTATCTTCATTATTTTTACAATAAAAACTAACATCTTCGATAATTTTTTTTAAATGATCAGCCTCTAAAAAATACTAATATAAATTTACATTAAATAAAAATATGGTTTCTTTTTTTTTTATATTTTATTGATAGCAGTTTTTGTAACTATTTTTAAAATAATTCAATACTTATTTATATTCCAGCATCATTTTATCCCATAAAATAAAACAAGTAAGCTTGAGCAGAATAAATTTAGTTTTCTCTACAAATTTATATGCATTTATTTTGATTATATTAACCATTTTTTAATAAAAAAATTAGAAATTCATATTACTTTTTTTAAGCCTTTATTTAAATTAATTTTGTTATATCTTTTTCGTTAGTTTTATTTTAATATAAATAAAAAATTTCTTCTAAATATTTTTCAAACAGTTCTTCATCTATAATACTTTCTAATTATGAAGCAATTTAATTTCTAAATTATTTTAATTCTTATTATTCCTACAATAAAACATAATCTTTTTAAGAAAATCTGCATAAATTTATACATTATTTTTTAATTTTTTCTACTAAAAGAGTTAGTAAATAATTTTAATACTAAACATCTTATATTTTAGAAATTCTGTTGATAATGAAATTTTATATTCTTTAGAAAACTTGTTTATCATTTTAAGAATTTTAGAATAAATAATAAATAATTTATTCATATTATTTTTTTTAGGCTAGTAAAAATACATATAAATCTGAGCTTAAAAATATAATTAAATATTTACTATTTCTATTTTGAAATATCTAAAATTTATTTATTTATTTCCGATTCCTATTCAAAATATTGAATATATTTTTAAACTAAAAAAATTATCAAATTTTATTATTTTATAATATCAAAATTTTAAATTTATAAATATTGAAAAAATTGTTCATTATTTTAAATAACAAACAAAATAAATTTTTAAAAAAAATAAGGAAGAACGAAAAATTAAGTATTTCTCAACATAATGATAAATAAAATAAATTTATTTATTATTAATTATTTTTCAATATTTTAATCATATATTTCATAAATACATTGCAATATTTTTATTATTAAAATGTTTAATGGTTACTATTTAAATTTGTTTGAATATATTAGATATTCTTCTTCAATTTACTAGTTTTTGAAAGATATTTAAAAAATATCATTATTGTTTTTTTGAATTAGTTTACTATTAAATAATATTTAGAAAATTAATACAATAAATAAATTTAAATTAATCTTAATTAATTTATTAATATTTTCACTACAAAATAGCCATTTATTAAGTTACTATAGAAGAATATCGTAAGTATTTTATTCTAATTTCCAATAATTTTTTTGTATCATATCATTTATAAAATAGAAAACTATTTATTTTTCGTCTTGATTTTCTAATTCTAATAAATAGTATATAGTTTTCATCAATTCGGACAATTTTGAAATATTGATAGTAATAAACAATGAAATTAATTTATTTTTCTAAGATATATTAATAAAATAGTATAACTATTCAGAATCTAAATTATTGTTATTATTAAGTTAAAACAAGATTACTTTTTTTATTAAATCATGCATATTTTTTTATTCTAAAAAATTTATCATTACTTATACTAATTTAAAACAAATTTTAGACTTTTTTATTTAAAATATTTTTAATATTTTATTAAAATAATATTCTAATTATTTTTATGGACCAGAATAATCTAAAAAATATTTTTAAAATAGAAAATCCCATTGTTAAGCTAAAATTAATAATTCAATAGTTGTTTGTTCATCGAATTTTTAATTTCTAACTAAACTCAATGAAAAATCTTAAATTAATTTTATAATATAATTTTGTCGATCTTATTAATTTATTGGACAATTAGGATATATAAAAAACATATCTTCAGACAAATATTGAATATATTCTATAAGAATATTATTTTCTTAATTTTCCCAAAGAATATTAAATTATTCTTAAAGACTTTTAAGTTTTAATATATATATCATGTTATTATTTATGATTACTATTTAATCGTTACTTTAACTAATTAATTTTCTAAATTCTTAATTACAGTTTGTTTTTTTAAATAACATTTTTTCTAAAATATTGTTCATTTAATTAATACAAATTAAGTTTCTATTTTTAACTAAACTTTTCAATTCATTAATTAAATTTTCTTAAGAAAAATCTTTTATTTAAAAGTTTTTAAAAAATGTTAAAGACTCCCATAAATTAATTATTTAAATATTTTTTTATTCATTTATTATAAATAAAATATTTTAGAATAAAATTTTAATTAATATTATTTAGTTTTAAATTTTAAATCCTCCTATCGCATTAATTAAAAAATTATCATTTTTTAAATAAATTTAAAAAATAAAAATATAATTTTAATAAGTGAATATCAAAAAATGATTTTTATTATAAATTAACCATTCATAATCTATTAATTAATTATCTAAATAATTTTCAAAATTTAACTAGAACAAAATTTAAAAGTTAGGCTCAGTTTTTATAATTAACATATTTAATCAATTATTTAAAACAAAAATTCCATATTTTGATAATTTATCACTTTTTAAACATTTAATATTTTAATATTACAATTTTTCATTTTAATCTAATTAATTGCAATTATTTTACTTTGAATGATCATAAATTAAAGTATTTGATATTGAATAAAAAATAGTGTAATTAATATAAATTTAGAATATTTTTCCATTATTATCAGTATAAATACAATTCATTTTATATTCACTGTTAATATTTGGCAATTAAATAAATTTGCAAGAAACTATAAAATTTTTTGAATTTTCTTAAAATACCTTGTAACTAGTTACAATTTTTTTAGTTGATAAATTCCAAAAGCAAATTTCTTTTTAAAATACTCCCATAATTATTTTTTAATCTTAAGATATATCAATATCAATGAATTATTCATAAATCTTATATTTAAGTATATGAGGAGATTATAAATTATTATCAAAATAATTATCATTATTAATTATAAATATTTCACCACCATTATTTCCTAAAATAATCTTATTATTTTCACTAAAATAAATAAAATCTGATATTTAACTACACACAATGTTATTTTCTATTGAATTTTCTATATGTTTTAAAAATTATTCATTTGTATTTATAGTTAATAATTAAATATTTTGATCTATAAATGATTACATCTTTTTAATACGTTCAATATCATATTATATTTCAAATAATTAATTATCTTAATTTAATTATTCTCTTAAATTTTAAATTTCTTTATCTATATTTTTAAATTATTATTATATCAAAGATTAATCTATATTCTATTTTATCATGTAATTAATTTATTTCTGAAACTAATCATCATTCTGTATACTATATTACTTTTTATTATTATATATATCATTTTGCCTTTAAAAAATTGTTTCTTTTATTATATTATATTATTAAATATCGTTAATTATCAAATTTGTTTTATTTATTAACATTTAATTACTAATAATAGTAAAATTTTCATCATCTTCTGAAGAAATTACTTCTTCAAATTTTAAAAAATTTTTTTTAATATTTTTTTTTTTTTAATCTTATTTTATATTTTCATTTTCTATAATTATATCATATTGTAATTATTATTGGAATCATATTTATTCTGAAAAATCTATTTAATTAATTTATTCATTTTATTAATTTAAATTAGGCTTGTTTTATTATTTTTTTAATTTTTTATATATTTTTTACCTTTTTTTAATTGATTTAGATAAATTAAATAAATTATTTTCATTTCAATTTTCAATTTTTTAATTTAATTATTCAGATTTTTTTAAATCAATTAAATTAGAAATTATTTAAACTTATTAATCTTCAATCTTCTAATTTTAAATTTTTTTGTTTTTGTCAATTTTATTTTCTGAAATTAATTTATCTTTATCTTGTTATAAAATATTATTTAAATGATCCTTTTATATAATTAATGCTTAAGTTCTTAATCTCCTTTATTTAGAAAATTATTCAAAAGAAAAATAAAATTAATCAACATTTAGCTGACATTTTCGATTTGATTCTTAAGACATAGAAAATATTATATTAATTTAATAGATATATTTTCAATAAAATAAGCATAAAAATAAAATAAAAATTATTATTAAAATAAAAAATAATATAAAGATTATAAAATATATATAGAATATAATAATTATAATTAACAAAAAAAATAAATTGATTTTGTAATTAAATAATAAATTCAGACTGCAACTTTAGTTTATTGCTTAAGTTTACTTAATTATTACTCATCATAGAAAGTAATCTCATTTTAAACTTGTGACAATTATTGATTGAACTTAGATCCTTTTTTAGAATAGATTTTGAATCCAAATATTTTTGGGATATACTGCTACTATAAAGGAGGAGGTTGGATGTCTTGAAAGGTCTTAAATAATAATAATTATACTTATAAGATATAAATAATAATAAGTTAGGGATAAAGTATAATAATATATAGATAAATTATAAATGATATATAGATAAAGTATAATAATAATTGATAGAAAATTTGGAAATAATTATTACTGCAATGAGGACATGAGGGAAAGAGCAGCCAAAATAAGCTCCATCTACATCTTGACACTTCTTTTTTGGAATGTAAACATCCTCACATCTGGGACAGTAGATCTTCACTCGAGAAGTTCAAAGTTCTTCCGACATCCCAATTGGAAGTACAGACTGTCTCTCACACAACACTCGAGGACACACTCCAAACTAACTTTGTTAGTATTTTTCCTTCATAATTGCCAATCCTATCATATTATCATATTATCATATTATCATATTCATATTATTTTTGTATAATCATCATATTATCTTATTATCATCAATTAATTATCGTATTATCATATTATAATCATAAAATAATGTTTATAATATTGTTTATATTATTATAATGATTATGAATTACCTCTTGGAGTTAAAATGTACCTTTAGTGTATGAGTCCATATAGATCAGTAGCTTCTTAATAAATTTCCAAAAATTTTTCATCTTCTAAATCTTCTTCAGTGGGAGTCTCAGCACTGAGAATCATATCCAAAGCTTCGTTAAAATTGTTAAATTTCTACTTCAAACCTATAATTATATTAATTGAATATGTAAAATTATTACCATATAAATTAAAACTATCCCTTATATATTCATCATCTACCTCACAAAAGAAAAAATGATCTTCCAAGTTACAAAACCATTGAATCCAACCTCCTTCATCACTATTTTGAGAATCTTCTGACATTGAATATATTTAATATTTAAATAAATATTATTAATTAATTTTAAAAGAGATAATATTATAATTTATTTATAACTTATAATCGAAAATGAAGAAATAGCCTATATAAAAAGTAGATTTGGAGGAAGATATATCAGATAAAGGTAAAATAAATAATAAGAAAATGAATAGATTTTTATAAGAAATATTCTCATATTCTTTATAAAACAGAAACTAAAAAAGTTGGCAACTTAGAAACAAAGGTGCCTCCAGAAGAGACTAAAGGATTAGATGGTAGATTTACTGATCACCTTTTACATGCAGGAATGTACAGGAATCATTCTCTTAACACTGTTGCAGATAGAGATAGGTGGATGGAGGGATCCAAAGACTGGATGGACCATTTAAACTGATATTTATAATTATTATTACTTTATTTATTCATCAAAAACTATTTATTATTATTATTATTAATATACCTAAAATAAATTTATTTAATTTATATAATAAATTAAAATCTTAAATTTGTTTAAAATTAAAAATAAATTAGAAATAATCAATAATTTATATTTAAGAAATGTATCTAAATAAAATAAATGATTAAAATGATAAACTAATGCATAATGAAATTTAAGTAAATAGTTTAATTGCATATTGATAAAAGAAGAGATATTAATGCAAAAAATTAGAATAAAATTTTACTTAAAAAAAGATTACGAGGTACTACTTGTTGAAAATTGAGTAAACATAAATTTTTTATATTAAAATAATCTTAATCCAATTTTCTTATCAAAATAATTAAAAATTATTAAATTATATCATATTTACCTATATCCAATAAAATTGACTTAAAATCTAGGATATAATAAACTTATTTTAATGATATATTTATATAATGATATTCAAAATTATTATTTTAAAATTTTACTTTCACAAATTTATTTTAAATAATAATTATTAAATAAATTTAAAAAATAATTTTATAATAATAATCATTTAAAAATATAATTAATAAAAAATAATTAAGAGTTTAAATAATTTCTTAGAAGAATTATTAAAATATAGACTTAAAAATTTAGAATAATTATGAGTTAAAAGTATAAAAGTTTATAAAAACAAATTTTATTATATTTAAAAAATAAGAAATCAAAGATTAGAATTTATTTTTATTATAATTAATAATTATTATTATTATTATTTATATTTTGCTATTGATTAATGTATATAATTTCAGCAACATTATTTTTTTTTTTTTAGTTAAGTATTCAATTATTTGTTTATATTTTGATAGTCAACTTTTTCTTTTTTATTCTTATTATCTCCAATTTTGACTCCGCAATTAATTTCATTTAACGGATCTAAATCTTTATTGATTATTTTATTTAATATTTAGTCGGATAATTCTTTGAAAACATTATCAACATTAGTTCCTAATTTAGCACTTGTATCTAAATAATAAAACTGATTTTAACTAATATATTAATCGATTATTGATTAATTAACTTGTCTCCTAAAACTTTAAAGATTTATAAATTACTCTTTTTATAGATCAGATTTATTTCCCACTAAAATATAAGTCATTTTTTCATATCCGTGTTGTTTAGTTTCTTCCACCCATTTTTGAATATTTTCAAATGATTATAAGTTAGATAAATCAAATACCAAAATTGCACCTACAGAACTAATAATATATTTATTTTCATTTGTTATATTTATTTACCATCTATAGTATGATCTTGTAATCGATCTAAAGGACTCTTAACCTGCCTTGTTTATTTTATATATACATTCCAATATTTATTTTAATATTTAATAATTAATTTAATATTTATTTATAGCTATATTTTTTTATTAAAATTATTCTATTTATGTATTAAAATATTTATTATTTATAATAATTATTTTTTTTAATTAAATTTTCTATTTTTTATTTAATTTGTAAGGGATATGTAATATGAATTTAATAATTCAGATATTTGTATAAATTTAATTATTTAAATAAATGTAAATAATAAATAAATGAAAATGAATTTTACTGTATCCCATATTTATAGTTTAATTTTTCTCTATTAAATATCTAACATTTTGCTTCCAAATTCTACTCCAATTGTAGGATCATATTGATTGCCTCTAAATTGCTTAGTTGTAAACTTTATCATTAAAGATGATTTGCCAACATCTAATTTTATATGTATTTTTATTACTTGAATCTCCTATAATTATTATTTTAAATAGGTAATCATAATTTTCCATTTTTCTCTATTATAAAAATATTAATATAAAATTATATTTTTTATTGTATAAAATACTTATTTTTAAGTTGAAGTTTATTTTATAAAACTTTTTATATGTTAAATTAATAAATTATTGAAAAAAAAGCATAAATTGATAAATATGATGAATTTAATCTTAAAAATTTATACGAAGAAAGTTAAAAATTAAATAATAATCACAAAAATACTTAATTTAAGAAAATTGACATTTAATAATTATAAAAATCATCACTATTATAAAATAATTCAAAATATCAAGAAATTTTGAAAATAATAGATTATTATAACTAAGATTTATAAAAAAATTAAGGAAAATTTTGTAAGGATGGAAATTTAAAGTATGCACTTATTTATAAGTAAATATAAAGATAAATATAATATTATTATAAATAGGATAAAAGAATTTTTGGATATTCTGACGTATAAAAACTGTGATTAAAAATAACAAAATTAGCTTATAGGATTTATTCATTCGTGGGCTTTTCGAAATATGAAAACCCATAGAATATATGATAAGTTAAAAGCATAAAATAGTTTAGATGATATTGATGATAATTCCAATTTATGAAAATATATTAAAGATAAATAAAAAAACACTAATAGTTAATTGAGTGATTAGCAAAGCACAATGTTTGAAACAATGGATGATTTTTACAAAAATAATCAGAAAGGGAAAACCCAACAGATAAAAAGTTTATTTTAAACTTAGAATAATTTTAATACTAGTAAAATAACTAACTGAAATTAAAAATTAGAAGATAACACTGTATGCAAAAACTTAGAGCAATACAATTTATAAAATCAGTTGAACTAATTTAACAGAAAAGAATTGATTTAATAGAAAAATAGCAATTATTTCAATGAGAATCACAACAACAACTTATCTAATTATGAGAAATTTTCTTCTTATATAAAAAGTACTGTGTTACCAGATGATGAGTAGAAATTGGAACTAATATAGAAAATGCAAGATACTCATGTTCCATTCAAATATCAACACTTCAACTCCACTTTCAATGTAATTTCCAACCATAATAGACCATGTCATAACAAAAAAGATTTTAATAGTTATATTCCTGTTGACTCTTTAGATTACAAAATTTCATAAAGAATCTAATAAAGGTGTTAGGAAAATTTACAACAGGAGAAATTTAATCAACTCTTTATTTAAACTCATTCTCAGTATAAACAAAATAAATAAAAACTTATCGAATAATCTTTACACAAAAACTCATTAAATACTGCTCTTATCAATTAAACTCGTTATTAATCGTTAAAGTCTGCAAAAGAAGGTATTTCTTTATTTTTCATCTTTTATTTTAATTTATTTAGATTTGAATGAAAAATATATTCCCTTAAATTTAAAATAAAAACAATTGAAATATTCCTTAGAATATTAAAAAAACTATTTTAATATTAGATAAATAAGAATAAATAATCAAAAAATATTAAAATTGAAATTAAATGATGAAAAAAAAAATGATCAAAATAATAATATAAAAACATTTTCTTGCTATTAATTATTCAAAAATAAATAAAATTATGATTCTGAAAATTTTGAATAATTAAAAAGTCTATCTAATCTACATGAAAAGTTCAATAATCGATATAATAAAACATTATTTATGGATATTGAAAATGAAAAATAGAAATTGAAAGAGAATTAAATAGAAGTAAAGCATGAAGATATTTATGAAGTTTTAGATTATTAATTAAATGATAATAATTAAAAATAATCGATTTTTGAGTCACAAAATTTAAATACAGATTTAAAAGTTTTAATGAGAAATCCTTATATGAAAGAATCTAAAAAGAAAAAAAAGAAAAAAAAAAAATGATTTTTAATATAAATTATTTATTTTCACAAGTATTCAAATATATCAAATTTATTATTTACATTTTTAAGTTTTTCATTTATTTATTAATCAAATGAGTTCATTTCAATAATTTAATCTAATTATTTAACAGAATATGGAATTTAAAATGGTTATTTATTTTCATCTTATTATTATTTATTATAAACTTTTTCTAATTATAAAATACTAAATAATTATTAATATAATTATTAAAATTATTCAATTTATATTAAAATAGAGTTTTATTAATAGATTTATAAAAAGCCAATAATATTTAACTCTTTATTATCTTAAATTATTTTCTGTTTCATTAAAATTATTGTAATCACTAAATCTATATATATTTCAATTTAATTATTTTTATTATTCATTATCAATTAGTCTGCAATAAATAAAGAAACCTCTAAATTTAAATATTGATAACCGAATGAGTAAATAAAATTTTGAATAAATATTATTAAAATTTATTAATCGAATTTTTTGAATAAGAGATATATTTATTAATCAAAATGTTATATAATTTTAAAAAAAAAATCTGAAATACTATTATAATAATTAGAATCTTAATTATTAACTTATCCAATTAAAGGATCAATTTATTTAATTATTTTATGGATAGAAATATAATATTCAATTAAAAATTTTAATTTTTATTATTAATCATTATTGATCTCCATTGATTTTTATAATAAAATACAAAGAAGATAATCATAATCACTTAATATTCGCTTAGTTTTCTATTTATAATAACTTAATATTTAGCAAATTGTTTTTATTTATAAAATGCTTATATTTTCATATTTAAATTAATAATTTTCCAAATCCTTTTCAATTTAAATGCTATATTTTATATTATTTAATTCTTTTTCAAATTTTTATCTTTCTTTTTAATTTTCTAATTTATTAGCCCAAATTAATTTTCTGATTTATTTATTTATTATTTTACCATCTAATTAACTGAGAATATTACTTTCTTTAATAAACACATTTAATTCTTATAATAATTATTCTGAAATAATTCCTTAATTTTAATATTTTAATAAAACTACCTAATTTATTTCTAATTACCTTTAAATCAATTAAAATTATTTATCATTTTGAAATTCTTTAATCAAATTATTAAAAATTGTATAATAATTATTATTTTAAATTAATTCTAATTTTTACTTATTATTTTATAAAATTAAATTCAATTTTTATTTAAATATATTTTTGAATTGAATAAAATCTTTTTATTCAACTTTTTCTAATCATAAAATTTATTCTATTGTGTTAATATAATTTTGTTCATAAATATTTTTAAAATTTAATTTCTTATGATCCATTCAATAAGTTTATAATAATCAAATAAATATATTTATACTAAAATTTGATTTTATTCATAAATATTTATAAAATTTTATTAATTAATTTTTTTTAACTTAACAATATAAGTTATAATTATAATTTATTTAAAATAAAAATATTAATAATTTTAGAAAATTATTAAAATTATATGTTTAATTTCATAATATAATAAAATTTAAATAAAGAAAATGAATAATTAAGATTTAACATAAACCTACAAATTTAATTAAAATAATGATTAAAAAGATGTAATTTCAAATTCTAGTAGTGGTATAGAGTTCAGATTCAGCTAAATAAATACAAATAAAAACAATGAATATTTAAGTTAGAAATATATAAAAGATGGTTCTGATCTTTTAGAATAAGCAATAAAGTCAATAACTCCTTAATCTTATTAACAAAATATTAAGAGTAATGTTTAATTCAGTCATTAAATTAATTAATAAAATAATAAATCTATTAAGTAGCCCTGTAATGTAGTAAATGTTAAACATTAATCACAACCTTAAAACTAATGTAAATAATAATAATTGATTGTAAAATGTTAAGACAATAATAAAATAGAACAACTATCCAAAAATATAGAAGAGTTAAAATAATAAAATACAAAAATTATGAAATAGTAAAAAAAACTTAAAAGGCCATATTCATCAAAGCAAGATTAATAATAAGAATTGAACAAAATACCAGTTACAAGAAATATAAACTAAAAAGAAAACTTGATGGACTTGGATAATGAATTTAATGCAATGTCAAAAGTTTTAACATAGTTAGAAGGCAAAAAAGAATAAATAACTTTACAAAGGTTTATGAATATGATAAAAGACGAACAAGATAAATTTTAAAGAAAATTAAACCAAGTTAAAGAAAATTATGAAAAGTAAATTAAATCCAAAGAGGATTAATTTTATCAAGTTAGTGTAATTAATAGTGAGCTTAAAACTAAATTAGAATTACTTGATCCTCAATTAAAATCTGCTTTATAAAAAATAGTAATTTTAGAAAAGTAAATAAGGTAATAACAAGATGACGTTTTGGTAAAAATAATTTAATTAACAAAATATATTAAATAATTAATTGCAAATAAATTTAAATACTATAATAGGTAGCAAACAGAAGAGAATTGGAATATAAATCAGAATCAGAATAATATAAAGGAATATGCAGTTAATTGAAATTAAGAATTTAAAGCTAAGAACAAGATATTAAGGAATTATATAGAAGAGAATCAGAACTAAAAAAAGAACTAGACAATTTAAGAGCATAAAATATGAATAGAGAAAGATAACAAGACGAGAGTAAATACAAATTAGAAGTATAAATGAATAATTTATAAGAAGAACTTTGAAATAGAAATAAGAAGATAGAGAGTTTAAATAAAAAGATAAAGAATCCCATGATAAAGGAAGTGGAGAAGATCGTGCATGTAGAGAAAGCAATAGAAAAGCCAATTTATATTGATAGACCTATAACAGAAATTATACATGCTCCTCCATAAGTTAAGATATAGAAAGTTGAAGTACCAGTTATTTATGAGTAAACTCCTGTAGTTAATGAAGTCATTAGGGAAACTCATTATTAATAGTAGGATAATGGATAGATTATTAGTTTGTAGAATTAGCTTAACATGTAGTAGAATATAAATCATTAATAAGCTTAAGAAATACAAGATTATGTTCATTAAATCAATCATCTACATTCTTAAATTATTTAGCTTTAGTAATAGACTCAAAGTATTTTTTAGAAATCATTATATTATCTTATTAAATTATTATCAAATTATTATTATCTTAATTATAATTAAAAGATTGTCAGATTCATAATAATGAGATATAAAGTTTACAAAAATAAAATTGGGAATTAATTTAGAATTTAGAAAATTTGAACAATAGAAACTAAATAAAGAATTAAGAAGTTTAATCAGTTGTAAATGAATTAATAATGAAGAATTAACACCTTGAAAATGAAATAAATCATTTAAATAACTTGAGGTTTTAAGTGCATCAGCCCTACCCCATCCACTAATAATATCATTAATGTCATGAATGCTGATAAATAAATATCATATTATATAAAATATAAATATATATATCATGATAATGAAAATGAATATGTTGATATTGGTAATGATAACAATGATAAATTTAAGCAAATAATAAGAAGATTTAACTGTGTAATTCAAACTAGGATCAACTTAACAAGTGGTTCTTAACACAGGAGAGACAAATTTACCGAAATATTATTTAAAAGGGAAGACGATTTCTGATAACCTAATAGTGAGTTATTTAGTGAATAACAGCAGTCTTCGTATTAACAGATATTTCAATGATCTAATCCAAGTATACTCATTTTATGGTAACTTTATGATTATTTAATATCATAGACAATTCCACTACCTTTAATTAATAAACTTAAATATATATGACCATTACTAATAATTTCATCGCTCTTTAAAAACTAGCCAATTTATCTTATGTGACCTATACTTTCCCTTTCGATTTCAGTGTTTATAATAAAACAATATCGCAATAACCTTCCTAAATATCAAATTAGATTGATTATACTCTGTATTAAGTATTTGCCAATTAAGTTATAGAATATAATTAATAATTGGTTTACACCAATATTTCATCTTTGAATCTTATAAACTCAACCTCATTGCTTTCTAAATTAATTTCTGATTATGCTCTTTACATTTAAAGAAGTAATAATTAATCTAGACTGATAATGACCAATTATAAAGCAGGTGAAGCATTCCAATTATAGAGAGTAATGAAAGTATATGATGGAAATAATGATGTATTACAAATGAGTGAGGCAATAATTTTAAATAATAAAGTAATTGTGTCTTGTTTGATATGCAATGGTAGCATATTATTGCATAGTTTTGATTTGATTAATTTCAATTTGAGTTAGACAATATAAGTGACTACTCTATCTAATTTTAATAACACTCTTGATTATTAACTGTAACTTAGTAAAATTCTTAATAACAGAGTTATTCTTGCTTATGGAAATTATGATATTTATTCTATTATATTTGATTCTTCTCTCAACATTCTTAATCCTATTAACAAACTCACCTTCAATTTCTTCTGTAGTTATGATAATCAAAATTATATTACTTTTGATATTGACTCTATTAAAAATCAAGTCAATCTTTATTGTATGTCTGAGGCTAACATGAATATTCTATAAGTACTAAATGTCTAGTTTTATTGGTATTCTAAACCTAAATCATTCTTTTCTGATTCCAATAACTTTATTGCCATTATAGTTATCTTGATCATCATTTTTATTATATTTGCATGTGCTCTTTATCACTGTAGATCCTCTAAAAACGTTTTTTATTCTATTTGTATTTTTTAAAGGATCAAAAGGATTAATAGTAGAATCAATAAAATAATTAAAATAACATCTAAATTTAATTAAATGAAACTCAACCTATTATGGAAAATGAACCTAAAAAGGAAGATTAAATATTTTAGATCTATCAATATTAAAATGATATCAATATCGAAAAAGATTTTAATCAGAATCTATTTTTTTAAGATGATTATCCTAATCAAAATCCAGAATAGTTTCAGTACTTTAATGAGCCATTTAAAAACGAATAAAATTATTAATAAATTTAATCTGAATTATCTTTAGGTTCCAATTTTACCCTTTAATAATAAAATTTAGATTAAGAAATTATAAGTAAATAAGAGAATAACAAAATCTGAATTTTTATGTTATATTTTGTATTGTAAAAATAATTTTTATTGTTATTATAAATAGTTAAAATGAATAAAGTTTTAAAAGATTTATTAAAGCCTGTTATATCTCCTTAAAGATAAGATTACAACTTATATGATTTAGGTTAGAAATTGGAATAGACAGATTATAATAAAAAAATAATAAGAACAGACTTTAAAATAAAGAGTTATTGAGTAATAGAAAATATTAAGGTAGAAATAGATTTAGAAGTAAGCTTATATGAAATGAAATTAGAATAATGTGATAAAAAAAATAATAATAAAGCGTTGATTTACTGTCATAGCATCAATGGGAGTTGACTAGAAGGGCTTTCAATATTCCGAGAAGTGCTTCTCTAAAACATGGATTTCATAAGCTTTGATTTTGGAGGATGTGGACTTTCAGAAGATAGCAATGAGAAAATGTAAGAAGAATGAAGACTATCATTAGGTTTTTATGAGAAAATTGATTTAGGTAGAGTAATAGAGTATATTGTAGAATCAGGTAGACATGAGTTGATTTTATGGGGAAGGTCAATGGGGGCAGTTACTATATAACTTTATTTGTAATAATTGGATCTTTTATAACTCAATTATTTTAAATGAATAAGTAGAATAGATTGTATTTTAGATAGTAGCTTCTCTTCATTTAGAGATGTTATTTATGATTAATATCCTAATTTGCATTGGTTATTTACTTTGCTTAATATTGATGATTCCCTTTCCACTATATTATGATTTTCTATACATAATCTTGACCTTGTTCAAAATATGGTCAATCTTACTAAAATTCCTTAACTTAAAACTATATTATTTGTTGCTTCTAAGGCTGATACTCTTGTTAAGTTTAACAAACATTCTCTATAATTATATCAATCCATACTTTCTCTTAATTCTCACATTAAACCTTTTATTTATAAATTTAATGAGAAATTAGGAGGAAATCATAATGCTTTACGATGTAAGGAATCTGTAACTTGAATCTTGTCTATTATTCTTTAATCAAAATCATCTCGCTATTTTTATCGAAAACACTCTCCTAAAAATTTATCTGATTCTTCTATCTAAAGTCACTCAAATAATAGATATTCTAGCTTAAGGATTAATACTCATTCTATTTTATTAACTAATTCTATATCTAATTAATACATTTTTAAAAATAAATCTGTTAATCTTTTATTTTCCAAAAAAAAAGATTAAATAACAGAAAATATAGATTATATTCAATATAAAAAATAAGGAATTAATGTTTTAAAAACAAAGCAATAGAAAAAAAAAGAATAAATAAATGAAAGAAGTAAAATATGAGTAAAAATATATAAAAATATATGTATATATAAAAATATATATAATAAATATAAAATATATATTAATAAAATGAGTGAAATATGGTTAGAAAAATACCGCCCATAGAATTTGGATGAAATATGTGGGAATAACATGACTATAGATTAATTGAAGATGATAGCTAAAGAAGGGAATATACCTAATATGATATTAAGTGGTCCTCCAGGAATAGGAAAAACATCATCAATTTTAGCATTGGCCCGAATCCTTTTGGGATAGAGTTATAAATAAGCAGTATTAGAACTAAATGCAAGTGATGAAAGAGGAATAGATACAATCCGAGAAGGTGTAAAATAATTTGCATAAAAGAAAGTAATTCTTGATGAAAACCGTCACAAAATAATAATATTAGATGAAGCTGATTCTCTAACAGAAGGAGCTCAACAAGCTTTAAGGATGATTATTAGTGATTATTCAAATAGTACCAGATTTGTATTGAGTTGCAATGATTCTACAAAGCTTATTGAACCTATTCAGAGTCGATGTTCGATTCTTAGATTCACTAAAGTCACTGACGAGTAAGTTTAATTAAGATTATTATAAATTATTTAAATGGAAAATGTTACATATAATCATTAAGGACTTTAAACTCTTATTTGGATTAGTGATGGCGATATGAGACAAGCATTAAATAATTTGTAAGCTGTTCATAATGCTTTTGGAAATCTTGATTAAGACAATGTTTATAAAGTCTGTGATGTACCTAATTTGGATAAGCTCCTCGAAATCATAAATCTGTCTCTAAAAGGAAATATAGATTAAGTAAATACAATTATAAAATATTCATATATTATCATTATAATCATTAATATTATTATTTAGAGTATTAAGTTATTTAATTAATTATGGTAATAAGGATTTTTAGCTTTAGATTTAGTCAAATTAATTAGTAAACTTATAATGAACGATTAATTTGAATAAAAAATATAATATAAACTTATATCTTTAGTTGGATTACTCAAAATGAGAATACTTGATGGTTTACCTTCTTAATTATAATTTTTATCATTTTTAAGCAAAATTAGTTAATTGAATTGTCAATTAAATTGAAAAATTTATATATATTTTAAAAATATAATCAACATCTATATAAAAATATTATTTAATTAATTTTGTTAGTTATTTATATGTGAAAATTATAAAATAATTAATTTTATTTTATTTAAACTTAATATATTTTTAAATCTTTTTATTTTAAATATATAAATATAATATAAAAATGAATAGATTTGAGTTTATAGTAGTGGTTGCACACACTTTTAAATATTTAGTTAAAACTTTTAAGTTTATAAAATAAAAACAATAAGGAAGAAATAAATAAATAATTCTTAAAGAAAAAGTTAAATTATTAGATTAAGAAGGTTTGTTATTACAATTTGCTTCAGAGAAAGAGAAAAACGATAAAGAATTTGTGCTAAAAGCCGTAAAAAAGAATGGTTTAGAATTATTTTATGCATCAGATTCTTTAAAAAATGACAAGGATATAGTAATAGAAGCGATTTAACAAACTGGAAGCGCATTTGAATATTCTTCTATAATTTTAAAGAGAGATATATAATTTGTAGTAAATTATGTTATATATGATTAAAATGCTTTTTAGTTTGCAGCTTAATCTTTGAAAAATAACCGAGAAGTAATCAAATAAGCAGTAAAAATAAATGGATATTAAATAATGAATGCATCTGAAGATCTTTAAAATGATAAAGAGTTAGTATATTTAGCTATATAGCAAAATATAAATGTATTCAAAAAATGTTCTAATATTATAAGAAGTGATAAAGAATTAGTATTGAAGATATTAAATAAAAATGGATTATTATTAAAGTATGTGTCAGATAATCTAAAAAATGATAAAGATGTTAATATGTTGGCGATAAAATAAAATGGATATGCTCTTGAATTTAGTGGGGATTAAATAAAAGCTGACAAAGAAGTAGTAATAGAATCAGTGAAATAAAAAGGATTAGCTTTAGTATTTAGTGTAGAATAAATGCGTAATGATATAGATGTTGTGAGCTTTGCTTTTTAATAAAACATTAATGCTCTTCAATACTCCTCTGAAGAAATAAGGAATAATAAAATGTTGATGATTAAAGCTGTTTAGGTAAACGGAGCTGCTTTGTATTATGCATCAGAATAAATAAAGAATGATAAAGATGTTGTTATTCATGCCATTTAATAAAACAGTGAATCATTAAAGTATGCTTCTTAATTCTTGAAAAATGACTCAGAAATAGTTATTCTTGCTGTACAGTTGAATGGGCTCACTCTTTAATTTTCATCAGAATCTATCAGGGATAATAAAGATGTTGTCTTAGAAGCAGTCAAATAAAATGGAAATGCTTTGTTATTTGTTTCAGACAGACTCAAGAATGACAAGGATATTATTATTCAGGCAATCAAATAGAATATCTAAGCTATTAATTACTGTTCGTAATAGATGAAAGATGATTAAGATTTAAAAGTATAAATAAAAATGGTCATAAAAAACTAATGATATTTTTGTGATTATAAAAGATAAAAGATAAAATATAAATATAAATATGAAAGAATAATAATTCTACATAATAAGTTCAATCATTAAAGATGATTAAAGAGTAATCAAATAGAGTACATAAATGAATTTAATACTCAATTATCCAATTAATCAAAAGATTAAATAAACCCTTTGCTCATCTTTATTATAGGAACCTACTAGATAGTTATTAATATAACTATCTAGTAGGTCAGCCTCAGCAACCTTCCTTATTTGCATCTCCGCCATCTTTCTTACTGATATTCATGACTACAATCTCCTCACTACAGGTAGGATGAATGCCGACTGTTTACTTAAAATGTCTCCATTTAGCCCCTACCTTCATTGCAACACTGTACCCTTACATTACTTCACCAGCATTAGGTCCCAAGTAATGAATGCCAATAACCTCCTCATCATTTTACAGATCCGTTATTACTTTACAATAACATTAGAAATGGTTATCTTCATCAGCGAAAGTCCATTCTAATGGTTTAAAAGAACAATGATAAATTTATAAATTATCTAATCCCTTTAACTTAATTGCATCCTCTTCTGAGAATCCACAAGCTGAATATTCTAAAGGAGTAAATACAGTTGTTGCTACTTATCGATAATCCATTAATTCAGTTGCATTACCAAATAATCTTTCTGCTAATAATTTACCAGCTCTTATAGCTGGAGGAGTTAATTCTGGTCTTCCTTCAGCACAATCTCCAATTGCGAATATTCCTTAAATATTACTCATTTCATAATCATTTGTAATTATCTTTTTATTCTTCTTATTGAATTCTACTCCAACACTTGTATCGATTAAATTGTCAGTATCGATTTCTCTGCCTGTTGCATAAAGCACAGTATCGAAAGTATCTTGGCCTTATTCTCCATTATCTTTTTGATACTTAACTAATTTCTTTCCATTATCTAACAACTCAATAGAATTTACAATAGCTTACTTAATAAAATTAATTTTAGTAACTTATTCCATATAATCTCCTACCATATTAGCCATTTATTAATCAAATCCTCTTAAAAGAATAGACCTGACCATAACAGTAGTATCATAACCACATCCTTTTATAAATCCAGCACATTCTAAAGCTACATAAGAAGCTCCTACTACTAATGTCTTACCTGGCGCTGTTTTAATGCTAAAAACATCATCACTTGTTAATACTAATTTCTTGTCTATATTATCAGGAATCATTGGTCTTCCTCCTACTGCAATCACAATATTCTTAGCTTTTATTATCTCTATATCTCCTTTACTATCTTTTAATTCTATTGTGTTTTTGTCTATTACTTTTCCTAATTTGTTGTAATACTTCACTCCATTCTTCATCAAAGCACTTCTATAACCAAAGTTCAAACTTTTAATGTATTATTAAACTTCTGTAACCATCTAATCCCAATTGTGACTGCTGTTAACATCGATGTTCCAACCTGCTTTATGCTGATCATGTTTCATTTCACCCATTTTAGCTACATGATGCATTAGTTTTTTTGGAATGCATCCTACATTTACACAAGTTCCTCCTAATCCCCATTTGCTATTTTAAGGCGATGGTTTTACATAATCACATAATCCTACTTTTATATTTGGATTTACTTATTTTGCTGCTTTTGCACATGATAATCCACCTGATCCTCCTCCGATCACGAATAAATCATACTCAACTTATTCCATTTTATATTTATTATATTAAGATATTATCTACTTCATAAATCATATTTATCATATATAAATAATATATATATTGTATTTAATTTATAATAATAAAATATTATTATAAAAGATAATTTATTTAATGTAGTTTAGTATAAAAAATTAAAATGATGTTAAAATAGTTTATGTTATAATTGCGATAGTTGCTTTTGTTGAAGGTATTTACAATAAATAGTATTTAATAATTAGGTCTTTAAGTTTTAGCTAAATTAGCATACCAATACTATTTTAAAGATGATTTATAATTGTCTCCTTCTTAAGTTTCATTAATATTGGGTAAAAATGAAATATAAGATATAATAAATTAATAATAAAATATAACTAAGAAAATTAATAATAATTATAATGAAGAAAAAATAACAATAAATATTTTAAGGTATAATATATATTCCTTGGTGCATTAAGCCTCTTTTTGCATACCATTGCGACACCTATCGCCTATTTGGGTATAGGAGAAAAAGTTACTTAATATTATGGGCTTTAATTGAATCGATGTTGTGGCTTTTTTTAGGTTCTAATTATTGCGATTCAGCTAATAAAACTGTTTTCATTCTTTTTTGGCTTAAAGTATCAGTCTGTTATGGAAATGTAATAGGAGGTACTAATATTTATTTTCTATTATATTTTAGAAGCTTTAGTCGTTGAGATTGCAAAAATTTAGCAATAATTAAACAAGTAGAATAAAAATGACTTAACTAACTCATAAAAAATAAAAGAAAAGAATTAAGAATCTAGTGGAACTGTTTCTTTATTTATGAGTCTAAAAATGATTGGAATTATAATTTCATCCTATTATGGAGCTTTGCTATTAGAATATTTACCTAAGAAATAAAGTAAATTGTAAATTAATAACTTAATAAATTAATAATCTTTAATTTATTTAATTTTTAGTTTTTTAATTAACTGCATTTATTCCAATGATTCTTTTTTTCTTTGCCTTTTTTTTACCTGAAACCAAAAAACCTCAAGCAAAAAAGAATTAAGAATAAATTCAATAAGAAGAAAAAGCAATTGATGAAGAATAATAACCACTTCAAGGTGATTAATAATAAAAATAAGAATTGAATTAAGAATAAAATAATCAAGAAGAATTAGATGAATAGACAAAGAATAATTTATAAAAGTTTATAAATTTCATTAAACAAAAGGAGATTCTTTATCCGATTTTATTTTTATTTCTATTTTCTGCAGCTCCAAGTAGTGAAGGAGTGATGTTTTTCTTTTTTACTAATGAATTACACTTTTCAGCTCTTTTTATGGGATAAATCAAGGTAATCTCAACTTTAGGAAACTTAATCGCAATTTATATTTTCCATAAATACTTGAGAGACATTAAGTTTAAAACAATATTCTTTTGGAGTGCAATATTAGCAATAATAGTTTACGAGAGCCAAATAATATTATTGGAAAGATGGAACTAATAATTAGGGATTCCAGATAAAGTATTCGCTCTTTTTGATTCATTTATTATTCATTTGTTGAAGGAAATTAATTTGTTACCGATTTTGGTATTGGGATGTAAAATGTGTCCTAAGAATATTGAAGCTACTATGTATGCTTTTATTACAACAGTCTTAAATTTTGGAAATCTAGTCAGTCTTTATTCTGAAAGCATTATTGCATATTATTTAAAAATTTCCAGTTATAATTTTGATAATCTCACTCTACTTGTTATTATTTGTGGACTCTCTCATCTTGTTATTGCTTTATTTGTTTATTAAATCAATTTCTGTGAAAATATTTCTGAAGAATAATTAGAAAAAATGGCCAGTTCTAATTTAAAGCATTACAATAATCCTTAATAAGAAGTGTAAGATTAAAAGAATGAAAATTAAAAAATACCTAATTAATAGACTAATAATTTAAATATAGATTAATAATATGCGATTTAAGAAACTAATAAATAAATAAATCAATAAAATATTTAACAAACTAATGAATAAATAAATCAATAAATTAATATATAGGAATGACTTACATATTTCATACTTTTATTTTAATAATAAAATTATTATTATATATTATGAATAAAATTAATTATTAATAAGATGATTTAGTTTTTAAATCGTTCTCTTCCATTAATTAATCATCCAGTATTAATTACTAAATATATGAAAATAATATAGAAAAAATTAGTAATGCAAATGATTAAAATTAATAAAAATAATTTATGAAAATAAATGATTAAATATTGATAAATGAAGATTGATTAGGTTAAGAATTAATGTAAAATTTAAATTATATTAAAAATAATGACAGCATAATAATTAATTAATTTGATAATGGTTATGATGAAAAAATAATTTATAACAAAAATAATATCATAAACATAAGTAATGAAGATGATAATTATGATAGCATTTACATAGATAATAATAATGATGATAAAAATGATGATAAAAATGATGATGATGATAATAATTAATACAGGAAAAAAAGTACAGATAATAATTAATGATAAATAATGAATATGAGTATAGATATAGATTTAGATGATGATTAATAGATTTTATAGAATAATAAATATTTTATATTTAACGAAGATAAAATAGTAGATTTATTTGACGATAGTAAAAGTTAAGAAAATATAAATGAGGAAATAATTAAATATGATTCATTTGATGAGTTAAATTTTAATGAAGATAATAAAAATTTAAAGAAATATAAATAGAACCTATATCAATAAAACTAATTTTAAGTTTAATAATTTGAATACTTAATAGAGTAAGAACCCAATATCAATACATAAAACCTTAAAATTTTAAAAAGACAATTCAATTTTTTATAATTTTAAAGAGTGAAGTAACATATTCAAGAAATCAATTCAAATTAAAAAAAATATATATCTTTAAATTAAAAAATTAACAATAGTTTAATAAAAGGGGTTTTTATAAATAACCAAACTTACTGATTTAAATTAATTAAATATAAAATTTATCCTTTAATATAATGATATGTAAAATATAATGAATAATAAATTTGTAGAATAAAAATCGTCTAAATGACTATAATTTCAGCTTCTTATGGATCATTATAATTGATTCTTATTTTTTTGAATTTAGGTTTGGAATAGATTTTATAACTTATAAAAATAAAGATAAATGCTGCTAATATATAGGTATGATGATAATATGTTGTATGTATTGATTAATAGAAAAGCTGATAATCATTGATAATATAATTTTGATTATAGATAGAATGATGGTAAGGAAAATTGAGTTAATACTATTGAATGAAGGATGGGAGATGTGAGGAATTAAGGAAAAGTAAGAAATGCTAATAGAGTTATCGACAAGATTTTAGAGAGTATTAGGTAGAAGAATCAAAACATGAACTATCACAATAAACAATCAGTTTAGATAAAGAATTAAAGGAGAAACCAAGTACAGGGAAAACAGCAATATTAGAATTATTATCAAGGGAGGAACCTACTAGATAGCCTCCTTTAGGAAATTTGAGAATGCTACATCCACTTTTGAAGTCTAAATTATATTCATTTAAATCTAAGTTACCTTTTAATTGAGTCTCATTTCCACTTAATTCAATTTCAAAATTTAGTAATAGTTAGTTTATTGTTTCTATATTCCAGGCTCCTCCCCATTCCCCTATTATTATTAAATTCATATCCATCTATTACAATATTTAAAGAATTTCATTTTCACTATAGGATAACTCCACATCCTATATCCATAGAGTTTTGTAATTATTAAATCATACATTCTACTAATTATAATACTCTTCTATGAAGTATCCATTATTTAATAATTCTATTTGAAGTTATACGTAGTTGCTATTAATACTATCGCTGTTAATCTCATATTTGTATTCTCCCATCAAATCATCATTCAATTTATATTTACATTCTTCCTCTTTACCTTTATATTAGTGTTACATATCATATAATATTCTATACTCTCTATCAGGAGTTTTAATTACTCATAATGATATATTTATAAACTTCTTAATTATTTATTATTCTTTAAATAATTTCAATTCATATTATTAATATATATCTATGCTATTATTTCCAAAATATTCATTAATATCTAACTGAAAACCTAATTTAAATTAACCATTTTAAATAATTAATTGATGTTATTGTAAAGAGATATTAAAACAAGAGTTATGAAAAAGTTGATAGCAATTAGTTGATTATGACTTTAATAAATAAGAAAAGTTATAATTATGTTATGAATAGTTGATTATATGAATGTAAAAATAAGTGGATAACTTAGTAAAGTAAAAGGGAGTGATGTTATAAGGAAAGAGATAAGGATGAGTGAAATTTATATTGGGGTTTAGGATGAGAATGGGATCGGAATGGAGAGGGAAAGAATAAATATTGGAAAGCAGTAAAGGGTATTTAATAATTCCAAGTCCTTATTAAAGTATAGAAATGGAGGGAAGGATAGTAGTAGAGGAGAACAGGATAGCTTTTAACATAGAGGATAATTAGAGAGGGGAAAGAGTGGAGAGAGTTTAAATTTAATGTAGAATTTATGATATATGACTTACTACTTTTGCTGTTGCTACACTTGTCCCTGTACTATGCACTTCCATTAGATTTACATCTAGGCCTCTCTCATCCACGCAGTTAGATACTATCAATGGTTTTAATTCATATATCCACTCACTCATTGGACTATATATTATTATATCATATTTTATATGTTATATGTCATATTTTATATGCTATATTTTATATTTTACCCCCTACTGCTCGCTATCCACTCTCTAGAGGTTCTCTCATCATAGCCACCCACTGCTATGACATTATCTACATATGATGGAAAGTTTATACTATTCATGTTTGGACCATCGTTACCAACTGATACAACTATTATCATTTCTTTACTCAACTATTCTAACATTTTCAATATTCTATCACTTCTGCAACTTAAACATCCCATCGATATGTTTAATATATCCAATTTATATCCATTATCATCAATATCATTATCATTATTATTAATATTATTATTATTATTCTCAATTATGTTTTCAAGGCACAAAGCCATTTATTATTCTTATTACTCCCATTATTATCCATCCTCATAAACTTTATAAATAACTAGATTAAATTCGATTTAATTTAATTAATTATTATTAATTATTTATGATGCTATAAATGTTCCATGCCCTATTTTATCATATTAATTTTAGTCATCATTATTTTTATTATCTACATAATTTTTTATTTCAATTATTGATTATTCATACTTTTGCTTAAATCATTTACTAACTCCACTATCTATTATTCCTATGATGATCTTGTTTTTTATTATTTAAATAAATATGAATATTATTAAAAAACAATAGTTTAATCTTAATCTTAAACTCATACTTATAATTATTATAATTATAAAAATAAAAATAAATATTTAATTAATTAACTTATAATAAGCTTTTAATATATTTATCATTCTAAATCCGGCATATCGTCATAGTCCTCTTAAAACTATGGCTAAGTAAAAGTTTGAGTATCTATT
>Ga0315908_10000734_pt1 | contig 25791 bp, 20 predicted proteins | sample LakEriMetagenome_12_FD_203520 | JGI IMG/M metagenome (GOLD analysis project Ga0315908, IMG submission 203520) | Freshwater fungal communities from buoy surface, Lake Erie, Ohio, United States - Buoy 4 MA124 | ecosystem: Environmental > Aquatic > Freshwater > Lake > Lake biofilm | place: USA...
TTTGAATTGATAATTGAAAGGATCTTCTTCAGCATAAGTCTTAGGCAAATCGACAGATCCATCCACAGTTGTGAGATATATGTTTTTATAATAGACCTTGATTTCTGCCTTATTTTCAGTGAAAGCCACATTAGCCTATCCAGTTACTGCAATATCAGCTCCAGATCCTAGTTTAGGAGCTTAAGCCATTTATACATAAAACACTTCCACTCCACTTGTGTTATCACATACTTGGAAAGGCCAATCGATCAATTGTAATCTCATTTTTTATTACAATCTCATGAAGTCTTCTTATGATCCCAAACTTAAACTCACACTTTTTTAGCATACACTCAATCCAACCAACACCAATAATAATATTAATCTTTGCATAACTTAAACTTTTTTCTATTTATATATTTATTAATATCTTCCTTATATACTCCTTAATTCTGATCATTTTATTTTTATTCTATTCATTCATACATATTTTATTTTTATATCTATTAATAATGTATATAACAGATATTCAATATATACTATTTAATATTTATAAACTATATTTTATTACATATTATAATTTAAATAATACATATTATAATTTGAATAGAATATATATAATAAATGATATAATTTTAAATTATAAAAAAATATTAAAATATATAGTGCGTACAAAATATTCTAATTTAATAGGAAAATACGAAAATAAGTCTATATAAAGGAGAGAGAATTAGAGAAGAATAAATAAAAGATATAAAATGAAAACAGTGAACTATAGTGAAAAAGTGACATTATTTAATGATTAAGATGAAATGGAAGTAAAAGAATACATCCACTAAATAGTAACAGATTAAAAGATTCCAAAACTAGGAGTAATGTTAGTAGGATTAGGTGGTAACAATGGAAGCACAATGGTTGCAGGAATATTAGCAAACAAAAACAAATTATAATGGGAGACAAAAGAAGGAATGTAAAATGCGAATTATTTAGGAAGTTTTACTTAATCTAGTTCAATGAAAGTGGGATACAGATTAAGTGAAGATAATAAATTGAATGATGTTTATAAAACAGTGAAGGATGTTGTGCCATTGGTAAATCCGAATGATATTGTAATCACAGGGTGGGACATCAGTGGAATGGACTTATATTAAAGTTGCAAAAGGGCTAAGGTGTTAGAACCTGCTTTACTTAATTAGATGAAGGATGAATTATCAGCTATTAAACCTATGAAGGCTGTTTATACTCAAAGATATGTGGCCAGTAATTAGATTGATAGGGCAGACAATGTATTTGAAGGTACTAATCAATAGAAAATTGATAAAATCAGAGCAGATATAAGGGATTTCAAATAGAAAGTAGATAAGGTCATACTATTATGGACTGCTAACACTGAAGAAACTGTTGAGGATATTGTTGATGTACATGTTTTAAGGAAAATGATTGATAGCAATTAAGAGTTGCAAGGAAGTGTATTGTATGCCATTTCAGCTATTGAGGAAAATGTAGTTTATTTAAATGGATCTCCTTAAAATACTTTCCATACTGCCATTTTAGAGATGGCAAGAGAGAACAAGTGTTATATTGGAGGATCAGATTTTAAATCAGGATAAACAAGATATAAAACAGTTATGGGAGATTTCTTATCAGGAGCAGGTATAAAACTAGCGAGTGTAGTATCTTATAACCATTTAGGTAATAATGATGGTAAGAATTTACAAGAGAGTCACACTTTCAAGTCTAAGGAAATGTCCAAAGCAGGTGTATTGGATGATATGATAAATAATAATAAGGAAATGTATGGATATGATGGAGGGGAGATCGATCATACTGTGGTAATTAAGTATTAACCCTTTGTGGGTGATAGTAAGAGGGCTATGGATGAGTATATTAGTCTCATCTTCATGAATGGAAGGAATACTATTACTTCTTATAATGTTTGTGAAGATAGTCTTCTTGCAGTTCCTATTATGATTGATATGATCTTACTTTCCGAGTATTTTACTAGAATTACTATTAATGGTTAATAGTTAGGACCTGTACTTAGTTATCTCAGTTTCTTTTTTAAAGCTCCTTACACAAATAGAAACGAATATGTTGTTAACAGTTTTAATAGGCAGAGGGAAATACTCAATTCCTTTTTAAAAGCTACTGCAGGTTATATTTAAGAAGATAATTCTTTAATACAATTTTAATTTTGATATATATAACTATATTTATTAAACTGTATTTTTATTATTCCTATTTCATTTTTATCTTTTATATTTTATATATTTAATTATTAAATTATTTTTATATATATTATATAAAATGATTTAATAAAATTAAGCTTAAATCATTTTTGATCATGAATAAGAGGCGACAGAATATTTAATGAAAATAGCATTAGAAATTGTATTTAATTTTAATTATGAGATAAGATAGGCTCAAAAAGGAGGATAAAGTAATGAAATTCCAGTAGGCGCAGTATTTGCAGAAATAATAAATTAAGATGAGAAATTTACTTTTTAAATATATAGTAAAGCACATAATCTAACTAACAAAAGTAAAAATGTAAATATAATTTTTAAATTTTAATAATATTTTATCATAAAACATTAACTTTTTAGCTATATTTAATTTTTAAAATCAAAATTTTAATAAAAATATTTAATATTAAACTAAATATATAATAATTAATATTTTATATTAGAAAAATATTTAAATAGGTAAATTTTTAATAATATTACAATGAAAATAAAATAATATTATGATATATTTTTATATTTATATTTATAATAAATAAATATAAGACAATCAAATAAAAAATATGAAAATAAATACATATAAATAAAAAAAAGGCTACTTAGCACTGTGAAATAATATGCATTAGAGATTTAGAAGACAAAGGATTGGAAGAAAAAATATAAGATATGAATGTTTATGTTACTGTAGAACCATGTATAATGTGTGCTTATGCTTTAAACTTAGTAAGTAATAAATTTAAAATATTTTAAGAAATAAAATAAGTTTATTTTGGAGCAAATAATTATAAATTTGGAGGGAATGGGACTGTTCTTTAAGTTAATTAATATTATCCTCATCCCTATAAATATAAATCAGGTATTTTTTCAACAGAAGCTATTTAGCTTTTACAGACTTTTTACTCATTAGGAAATCAAAATGTTCCTATTGACTAAAGGCATCGCAAAAAAATAAAGTTAGATTCGTGATTTATCATCATTATTTTTAAATTAAATTTTTGTTTTAAAAATATTTTGAATTTATTATTTAATAATTATAATTTTTATATTAATAAATAACCTATATTTTTAAAATTAATCCTTAGTTTATTTTCATAAAATGATATATAAAGATAATTTAAAATGATTGAATAATTAAAAATTATAGCCAGTAAAATAAGTATAAATTTAACTATATTATTAGATAGTGATATAAATGAAATCAAAAGAAGAGGATTGATGAATTTAGAATCTAAATTAAAGAATAATATTATAGATAAAGAATAATTATGTGAATTAATAGAATTGCCAGGAATTTTACTTAACTAATTAAATATTATTAACTTTGAAGAATAATAATTTCAAGAAGATTTATAAATGATAGATTAAATAATTTACATTTTAAAATATTATTCATTTTCTTAAAAGGGAATTTTTATTCTTAAACAATTAGAAAGTATTGAGTTTCTTAATAATTTTTCAATCGATTTGGAAAAATATTAGAAAAAAGAATAATTATGTCTTAAATAAATTTATTAATAAATATTTGATAACATTCATCTAATAATCAATAATTAGATATAAAGCTAAAATGATTAAAAAATTATTTAAATTGAGGATTAATATCTTTCTGATTCATTATATTAGTCGTCTAATCATTCATTTTAAATATATTAAAATATGACTAAAAAACAAAATAATTCTATATTTCAAAATTCTAATAATATTTAATAATATCAATAAAAAGATTTTTAATCATAAAATTAATCTTAATTTTATCAAGCATAGTAACAAGCTTTTTAACAAAAAAACAAACAATAATAATTATCATAATATTATCAAACATAATAATTAGAATAATAAGTTAATTTTAAATAGCCTTAATTAAAATAATAAAAGGAAATAAAATTAAATTATTCTCATAATAATACATCGGAATATGTAGAAAATTCATTTATATGTAAACAAAATAAAGAAACTAAAAATTAATTTAGATTAAAAAATGCAAATCAATATAATATATATTTTGATTAAATAGATTTAACTGAAATAGATGATAAAAAATTATTTGATATACAAGTTAAATTAAGATATCAAGATGATGATAAACTAAAGTAATTATTAAATGAGGATTTAAAAAAAATATTAATTGACTTTCCTTATGAAATATATACTTAAAAATATGAAATAATTAATGACTTAATATTTTTATTTAAATAAGAAACATAAGATTTTGATTTAAAATTTTTTATAATGTAAACAATAAGTCAAATAATCTAGCAAATAAGTAAAGGATTATTAAAAAGATAACTAAATAAAAAAAATAGTCATAATAATATATAGAAAAAATTAAATCAATAGTAACGATAAGAATTAGAAGAGTTAGAATACATAAAGAATAGTTATCCAGAATTAGGATGGTAATTAAAGTGCAAATAATAGAAGAGTGTTAATGAAGTAATATTGGATATTATAATAATAATTATATAAAATATAGAAAGAAATATAAATATAGTTTATGGATATGAAATATGGAGTGTAATAAGAAGTGAAATATTAGAAAATAATAAAGATATTTTAGAAAATATAATATAAGATGTAATAAATGAATTAAAGAAATGTTTATAAAATATAAGGTGTATATAGAAGGATAATAAAATAGAAATGAATGAAAAAATAGGGATGAAAATATTAATAGAAATTTAATAATTAGAATAAAAAGACAATATTGATAAAGAAATAGATGAGTTATTATTAGAGAGTATTTACAATGGTGTGATAGAAATGAGAGAATTGGAGATGATAATGAGTGAGAGAGTGAGAAAAGAATTAGAATAGATTGAAAAATACATGGAGAGTGTAAAGTATTGTGAATAATTAAAGGGAAGATAGGAGAAGATAGAAGAGGATAGACTGGAGGAGTAGAAAATATTGATTGGATTGTAGTATGATTAGAAGAATAGGATTATAATAGAATATTTGATAGAGAAATTGATGAAGAGTTAAAGATAATTTGTTTGTGATGGAAGGAAAGGAGATTAGATTGGAAGTATTAAGTCAATAATCATCCATTTAGTAAGACTGAATCATAATCTTCATTAAACTCAGTACCTATTGGAACTAATTCATCATAATCTAATGGACAACTCTCCTTCATTATTAGATAATTATTCCTCTCCTTCTTAAATCAATTCTCTTTCGCCTTCCCAAATCATTTTCCGAATACTTACTCACTCATCTTTCTTCCATTGACTTATTTTCCACACTCATCAACTCAACACCATCTTTCCCATCATCTAACTCTTCATTAATATCATCATTCATTTCAACATTTAACTCGATCATTATAATAATATACTCTATTTAGACTAGTATATCTCTCTCTTCTATTCCAATCATCAATATAAACTTATTAACTCACTTCATTCTCATTCTAATCACTTTCTTTACCTCTCTATACTTATTAATCTCTTCAATAAAAATATTCATATCAGAAATAAAGCATACAAATTGATCCAAGATGAAAGATTTATGAGGAGAGATGTTATGTTGAAATTTGAAGTTGATGAGAATATAAGAGAGAATATAGATGAAGATATATTAAAGGGAATAATAAACCTAAGTGATAATAAATTAATAGATTAGAAGGTGGATTTTTAATTGAAATAGAAATAGATGAAGAAAGTAGGAGATGAATAAGGAATAATAAAAATGATAAGGGAAGAAGGACGAACATAGAGTGGGATGGCAGCATTGGACGAGTTGATAGAAATAGTGAAAGGATGGGAGGGGACAAAGGAAGAGAAATATGTAAAGGAGTTAATAGACTTGATATGTTCTTACATTTTACAGTTTAGGGATATGATATGTAACAAGTAATAGTAGTAACACTTCCTTATTGAGAGTCAACATCAGTTTATTGCTTAAGTTCTCAAAACTTGTATTGTACTCTTCAATTCCGATGCCCTCACTTAATAATCAAAGACCACTTTTTATTCCATCCTCATCAATTAACCCTAATATCTTAATAGCATCATCATTCTCCTCATCAATCTTAATCACATTCATCTTATCAAATATCTCTCTCTACTATTATTAAATAATCTACTTTTCTATTATTAAATTTATAACAACAATCTTCCTTTTTTTCTTTTTAATAATCCATTATCTCTAGACTAATCTTTTAAAATCACTATTAATTCTCATCTCTCTCATTAAACACAAACTCATGATCATTCTCATCATTTTTAACTTTTTTAAAATACTACTAATATATTTCATTCTTTATCTTAATCTTAATTGTAATATATCAAATAAAATCTTAATAATCATTATTTTAATAAAAACTAATCAAATTTAGCTTAAATAGAATTAAAAAAAGATAAAATATAATACTGGATGTTGTATTATAAATTAGATACTAGTATATAAGTAGATGTAGATATAATAATTTTAAATTTAAATTAAATTTTTCTACAAAACTATAAAAGATATGAATATGGTTTCATAAATTTAATTTAATCATTAATTATATTGATAAGAAATAATGAAAAGTAGAATGATAACTGGAATACTTTTTTATTAGAAAAAGTGATAAAATATTTAATGTAAGGTTTTTTAAGTTAATTTTTATAAAGAATAGAATTAATAAATGAATAATTTGATTAAGAATTATTAATAGTAGTGAGTTTAATAGAAATATTAAATGAAGTAAGAAAAAGTAGATCATTGAAATAAAATAATGAAATTAGGAGATAGATAGATAAAAATGAGAAAAGAATATTAAATTGTGTGATAAGAGTAATGAAAAAAGATAAGAGTAATTATGAGTATATATTGATATAATATGTGATGGAAGTATTAAAGAATTGTGAGAATAAATGAGAGATAGTGGAGAGAATAGTGGAGATAATTATAAGTAGAGTGATGGAAATAAGAAATGTGAATGAGTTTGAATGGAAGAGAGGAGAAATAGAAGTGGTTAGAGTGTGTTAAGAGATAAGTGTGTTGAGTTGAGATGAGAGTGTGTTTAGTGAGAAGGTAATAGATAAATTGATGATGTTGACGACAAACAGACAAGTGAAGATGAGAGTGTTGGCTTGGAATATACTTCTTAATGTGGTTTCTCCTTCCAACCTCACTCACTTCACTCACTCTCTACATCACTACATCTACATTTTCAAGTAAGCATCGGACCATCTCTTTGTTCTCCTCTCTCTTGCTGCTCTCTTCGCCTCTTTACTCCACTAATCCACCCAAAACTCACTCATATTTCAAATCTACTCTCAAAATCACTTACTTCCATTCATACTCTCATCTTTATCATTAGATCATGACTTAATTTACACTGCAGCTCTAATCAATATTCTATACTCACACTATATCTTTCATCAACATTAATACCTTAACCATATTCAGCTCGCTCATATTTTAATCGATCTTTTGTTTAGACACGCTCATAATCATAATAATAACAATAATAATAGTAATAATAATCAAAAATAATAAGGAATAGAGATGTTGCTTGATAATAGTTTGAGAATAATAGTGAAAATAATGATGCAAGAGAAGAAAATGATTAGTGAATTGATGAGGAGTTGTAAATTGATAGACGTGATGTTCATTTATTTTAATGCTAACTACTGCTTTAAAGTAATAGATGGACTGGTAAGAATAATTTTGATGATGTTGAGTGAAGAGTTAGATTTAACAATATTCCTCATCAATTAGAAGAAGGAGTTGTCACAAATTGACATCTATCAACAATTCAGCCTAATTACATAAAAGAATAATAGTAGTAATAATAATAGTAATAATAATAATAATAATAATAATGATGAAAATAAAAATAATAACATTTAGTTCCTTTTGAAAATGTACCATTTAGCTGCTCTTCTAAACTCTGCCTGGATTAATGGCAGAGGTCTCTTTGACTCTCAAGCTGCTCTCTTTCTCCAACCACTTTTCATCATCTTTCATCATCATAAATAATACCAAATTCATCTTTCTCATCTCTTATCTCTTATTTATTATTATCTTATCTCTCCTGTAGTCAAATCTTTATTCCTTTCTCATAATATTGTCTCCTTATTAAAATTCCAAAATTAAAATCAAATTTCATTATCACTATCAATACTTTGTTAATTTTTTAATGAGATTAATTGTTTGTAGTAATAATAATAATAATAATAAATAAACAAAGATAGTTTGAATAGATTTTAAAAAGAGTTAAGTAAATTAAAAGTGATGTGAGTAATAGAGAATGAGATAGAGAATGAAGGATAGGGGATAGAAGTTTTAAGATTAATGAAGATAATAAGTAATAATGAAGGGGAATTTGTAAGTGGATTTGTTTGTGAAATGGTGAAAGAGAATATATTAAACAAATTAGTGGAAGTGGGACTAAAAAGTAAGAAGGGGGAGAGAGTTAGAAGAGTGATGATTTGGCTGAGCAAACTTAATGAAGTACGACACTGGATGTTGAAAGGTTGAGTAGTGGAAAGAATAGTGGAGAAAGTAGGAGAAAGATTGGAGAAGGGAGAGTAAGATGAAGACATGTTAGATTGGATTGTTGCTTTTTCATTTTATGAGGATTGTTTATTGAGATTGACTGTCAACCCCGTTCTAATTGACTCTTTGTTGCATCTCCTATCTAAACCTTAACTCTCTAATTAAAACATGTTCATTCTTCTCACTAATATCGCCTCTCACTCTAAACTTAAGAACCATATCCTCTCTCACTCTAACACCACTCCTCTTATACTCTACATTCTCAACAATCATTCTTCCTTCTCTCTTTCTCTTTAACTTATTAACTCTTAACTCCTTTACAATCTTATTTATAAATCTAGTCATGCTATCTCCATATTCAATCAGCCAAATATTCTTCGTTCAATTTATAATTATCACTAACACATTATTTATCAAATTGATCATAATCATCAGGAATAACTAGACACTATTGTAAACAACCTTAAAATCATATTAAATGTTTTAACCAATAAATGATCATATCAAATAAAATTATAATTAAAATAATATTTCAATCAATAATAAATAGAAATAGTCCTATGATGAGGTATTATATTATCCTTATTTAGCTCTCCTTTTTGCCATAAAATCCAGTCTATTTCAATGGAAGTCAAGTAATTTTAAAGTTGCTTTTTAATTAATTCAACAGCCATAACAGTAGCCATTCTTATTTCTATTTCCATTTGATCTCCACTTGGAATCGTCTCTTTATTTTCAATGATTTTCATTAATTCATTTGAGTATTACAGAATTCCATCTTGCAATAGAATTTAAGGCACTCTATAATCTGGAAAAGTAGTCAGTTCCTAAATATCATCAAAAAGAATCACATTTTTTATTTTGAATTAAGCATACAAATCTGCTATTAAAATTTAAGATCTTTTATAAAAATAAAGTTTTTTTTCTTCAATATGGTCCTCAAAATTACTGAAATTACTAACTAAAATATTCAGCATTTCCACTGCCGATTTATTGCACTGCAAGTAAATATTTTCAAATTTTCCTTCAAATTTATTCAAAATTACTTTCGCTACATCATGCAGAATATTTAATCTTTCTTCTAATAAAGGAAAATCTTACTAATTTTCAAAGATATTTACCGTTATAAATTCTTTATCCCATTTTAATATGTTTTCTGCCTTAAAAGTTTTGTTTTCTTATTTTTATATCAATATTTTTAAATTTTTAGCTAAGTTTTCATATTCGAATTCTTTTAGGCTTGGCCAAAAACAGAAATTAAGACAGTCCAAAATAAAAATATAACTTATTATTTATTCATTATTTTCATATTATTAGAAATGACATTCAAATTCATTAAATTCTTTATATTTTTTGATTTCCTTATCTATTTACTTGCAATTTTAATTAATTTTTTCCTAGTTTATCTTTACATGAACACTATTTTTCATTATTTATGCAGCAGATTTTCTCACCAAATCACATCTATTAATCTTTTCATTTATTTTATTCATAATTTATTTATTAAAGATATTATTATTATATTTAGCAATTAGCTTTATACTCGTAATCATAAATTTATAAAATATTAATTAAATAAAAAGTTTACTAAAAAATAATATAATATCTAATAAATTAATAAATATATAAATTTTTCAAAAGTATTGGAGTAATAAACTTTAATTAATATTAGATTAATTTTGTTTAATACTGTTATTTTAGTTGGTATGTTGAAAACTACTATTGATGTTTTACAAATTATTTTTTGATTGTTTATTGTTGTTGTTATTAAATATATTTTTAATTTGCTAATTTGTTTGAAAGGATTGCATATTTTTTTCTTTATTAATTTTATTTTGATAATTTTTTATTTTCTGCATTGCTGACTCATCTTTATTATTCATAATAGTTTTAATATCTATTTTAAGTTACATTCTCAAACTGTTCAATATTTATTCTACTTATTCCTATTAAATTTTTTATCATTTTATATTTTTTTACTGATTTCATTTGATATAATGTATCAAATTTAAATTGCTCTATTTTGTAAAATGTATTTTATATTTATTAGTTTAATTGATCTTTTACTTTGTTCTATTATATTTCACTAAATTTTTATTTTCCTTTTACATTTTTTATTTTTAAAAATTCTCTTTCTAGTTCGTATAAATCAGTTTAATCTAGCCTTAATTATTTTAAAAATTATTTTACATAATTGATTAATTTTAGTCTTCATTTTTAAATATTTATTATTGTTTTTCTTAATTTTCTAAATTATTTTAATTGATTTCGATCGATTAATCAGATTCTAAAACTCCTGAAAAATAAATATGTTGTTTATTCTATAGTTTTTTTGTAAGATCTACGATTTAATTTTATATAAATTCATATTCTTATTATTTTTGTTTGAAAACAATTCTAAGATAAGATAATTTAAATAAAATTACTATTTCTCTATTTCTTTTTGATTAATTTCTTACTATTTGAACAATAAAATATTATTATTTTATTGATTTTCATCAATTTTAGTATTTAGTTAATAAAACATGTTTTCCAAATTATTAATCTTAGATCCTATTTAGGATTGCTAATCTTATTTCATATTTAACTATTAAATGATAAGTTATTGGTCATTATTTTTGTAATCCTCAAGTATCTTTTGTAAATTCAATTAGTGATTAATTAATTTATTATTTTAATCGTTAATTGCTTGTCCAATCATTTCTTGGACTTTTTTAGTTACTTACTCTTCCTTTATATATTTAAATTTATTTACATTATTTACAGGCTGTTGAGGTTGCATTAAAATAATTGGAACATTTTTATTAATAAATGTATCTTAATTATTTATCATTTAATCTGGATGTCTTTTTTTAAAATGAATATTCAACGACTCTTCGTCAATAAAGACTTTATCATTACAAAAATTACATTTATAATTTGGTTTATTTATATTTTTTTATAATTATTTTAATTCTATTTTTTTTTACTCTACTTTTTATCTTAGTTTCTTATATTTCATATTTTATTACTCTATTTATTTGTCTAATTCTAAATCCTAAAATTAAAATAAAATTATACCTATTATTTTTACAATTCTTCCTCATTTTTTAAATGTTTTTATATATTATCTAAGTATTTATTCGTAAAACCTAAATACTCAATACTTAGTTAACCGAGTTGAATAAACTTCATTTTTTAATTCGAATTTAAAATTTAAAATTCTTATTCATCAATATCAGTAGTAAGTAAAAGAGGTAAATATTATTCTAATTTAGAAACATCATTATTTTCTTAAATATATTTTATTGATATTCCATCTAATTCTTATTACAAATCTGTCAATTCATCTTCTTATTCATTAAATTAATTTAATTTTTATGTCTAATAAACAAAACTCATATTATTTAAATAAATTTTTTATTTATTAATAAAAAATAATATAAATTAATATTATAGTAATAATTAGAATAAAAAAATAATAATAATTAGGTTAGTATAATAATAAAATTATTAATTGTTTAATAATTAGATGAGTTTAAGAGGATAATAAATAAAATGGTTAGTCTGGAAAAATATGAAAATATTGAGTAGAAATAGATGGTAAAACATATTATAATTTTTGAGTGCGTTGATAGTGTGTTTAATAATAATAGGACTATAAGGATTATGTGATAAAGTGACAATGAAAAACTAGATGGAAACTAAGATATAAGTAAATGAAAGTAAATTAAAAAAATGTGTTGAGCCAATTGGTTGTGTGAGTATTGGAATAGGAATCTATGGAGAAAGAAATGAATGGATAGACTTTACAATTAATAGATTAAGAGAAATCAATGGTTTTGGAAAAGAAGATATTAAAATATAATTTGAAGGAACAGAATATTCAGAATATATGGAATATTTTAAACAACATCCAAACAGCACTGAAATGGCATTGTTATTCTGTAGTGATCCTGTGTATTGTCAATCTGACTTGTTGTTTTCTTAAACTTATAATCTATATGCTTATACAATTCTTTATAACCTCACTCTAATTGATACATTCAATCGTTTCCAATGGGGAGCTATAGTTCCTAAAAATTCAAAAGCTCTTAGTTTGAAAATCCAAATGGATAACATTATAATAAATTATCTGAAGTAAAAAGAGAAGAATAATGAGAATAAAGAGTATAAAGAAGTGATAAGAGTATCTTAACAATCATTTCCTAGTGTAGAGAATAGAGAATATAAGGGATATAACATAATAACAAGCATGGGTAGTTTCTATATGATAATTCCAGTGGTGATTAGTATGTTAGTGATATGTAATGAAATGTTAAGAGAGAAAGAGTAAAGATAGAGAGAGTACTTGGAGATAATGGGGATTTAAAGTGGAGTGTATTGGATGAGTTGGATGATAGTGATGGTTATAGTCAGCATAGTATAATCGGTGATGATGTTAGGTAGTGGACTACTGATGAAATTGGACTGGTTTGAGCAGACTCCTCCATTATTATTGATAATCTTATTCTTCAGTATAAATATCAGTATGTTGGTGGTAGGATTAGTGGTCACAGTAATAAGTAGTAATTAGAAAATGGGACTCACTATTATTTAAGCAGTATTGCTCTTCACTACCGTATTGCAACTTATCCTCTCTAATACACTTTTTCAATTCGCTCTTTATCAATAACCTATCCACTCCTGGATACTCTTTTTCAGATATTTTCTCTCTCTCTATCCACCTTACCACTTCTCTAAGATATGGACTGATATTTCTCAATATAGTGGAGTTCATTGGGACATCTCTTTATCAAGATGGGTTCAAGGAACTCCATATCAATACTCATATTTGCTTCATAATCAGTCTGGTTTTCTTCTTGCTAAGTATTACTCTACACCTTCTACTCTTTCCAGTTTTATTTTCATTTACATTGATGTTATATTCTTTTTACTTCTTTTTCTCTATTTTGACAACATATTCTTACACAATAAACCTAATGTCTAAAAGTGGTGGTTTATATTCAATCCCTCTTTCTATTTTCATTTTTTATCCTTATACTTTCCTTTTCTATAGTCCTATTATACTCCTATATCTTCTATATCTCTTTAATAAGAAAAAGGTAAATATAATATTATTATTCTTTATTTTTTATATTTTAATAGAATTTGAAATTCAGCTAATTGACTCCTTATAATAAAAATTATAATAAGAGAAAAATTAGAAAATAAAAAATAGTTTGATAATAAAGAATGTTTATAAAAGTTATAACAAAGGTATAATAGGATAATAAGAAGTAAAAGCATTATAAGGATTAGATTTATAATTGAACTCAGGGGAAATAGTATGTTTGTTAGGTTAAAATGGAGCTGGGAAAACAAGTTTGATGTAAATATTAACAGGAATAATAAAGAAGGATTGAGGAGAAATAAGATACTAAGGTTATTGCATAGAGGAAAATATAGAGATATTAAGAGAAAAAATAGGTTATTGTCCTTAATTTGAGATTTTATGGAATGAGTTAAGCGTAGGAGAACATATAAGACTGTACTAGAAGTTGCGAGGTTGAAGTGAAGATAAAGTGGAGTAAGTATTGAAGAGTGTGGGATTAGAAGAAAGTAAGGAGAAGAAAGTTAGTGAATTAAGTGGAGGAATGAAGAGACGACTATCGATGGTGATAACAGGAATGCATGATGCCAATGAGATAATTTTATTGGATGAACCTACTTCTGGAATGGATGTGGTAAGTAGAAGGTAGATATGGGAACTAATAGGGTAATGGAGAGAATAGGGTAAGATGATATTGTTGTCCACTCATTCAATGTAGGAAGCAGATGCTCTAGCTGACTTTATTGCCATCCTTGCTCATGGATCTCTCAAGGCATTCGCTTCTTCATTATAACTCAAAGCTCTTTATGCTCCTCCTTACTCACTTCATCTCCACACATTCTCACCTATTCATATCCCCTCTCTCCACTCTCAAGTCATCAAATCTATCCCTAATATCAATCTTAATCATCACATTTATAATTCATCTATTTCTTATCATTATCATTCCACTAATAATTCATAAGTCTTAAATTATTTCCTAACTCTACTTTCCCAAACTTAACTCCACTAATTAATCACTTCATGGAACATCACATCAGCAACTTTAGATTAAGTCTTCTCGCATCTAATTTCTAATCATAATACATTATTATAATAATGATTATTTATATTATTTCAACATTATAATATACTTATAATAATCAATATTATTATGGATTAAAATAAATCAAAAGATCAAAAAAAGTTTGATCATACTATATTTACAGACTATTTGCACAATAAATTCATTGAAATGATTACTGAAGTATTATTATACTTGTTTAAATATTTTTTATACTTAAAAGACTAAAGGCAAATAAATATTATATTACGAAGAATGCTTGGAAGGTCCTTTAAGTTTGATTAATATTACAACTCAAATATTGTTAGATAACGGAATAGAGAAAAATGGCATTTATTTAAAAGAAAATGACGAAAAAGAAATGAGTAAAGTAAATATATATAAATAAAAATAGGTTGAAAGTAATTATAAGCTTTCTTCTGAACTGAAAAATTACGACCATGTAATATTCTTCTGCAGTCCTAAAGTTGGTTTGATGAACAAAATAAAAGAAATTGTGTTAAGCAGTGAAAAGAAAGAATATACGATAATTTTCTGGCCTCGAAGAAATATTTTTTGTAGTCAAAAAATAGAAGACCATAATATATATGCGAATGTAAATATAAAAGATTTTAATTTTGATTTGATTCCATTAGAAAGTGATTTACTCTCTTTAGAAATGGACTTCTTATTTAAAGAGTGTTATATTGAAAGCGGTTATAGTTTGTATTAACAAGTTGCTGAAAGTATTCAGAGATTACAGGTCATTTACGGAAAAATAGGAAACATTTATGGTAAAGGTAGAGCAGCTGAATAAGTTATTGAAATTCTCAGGTTATTTTTATTAATATCATATATATATATAATATTTATTAATAATAATATAAATCAAATAATTTATTTATAAAATAAAAGGGATGAACAACAACATGGCAATTTTATTTTTGATTAAAATAAGATGGAGTGTGCAGGGATATTGATTTTAGACAGAAATATTGATTTAATAACAGCATTATGCACTTAAATAACATACGAAGGAGTTATTGATGATGAATTTAACATAAAACACAACACAATAACGATTGATAACAATATTCTAGGGAAGAAGGATGCTTAAGGTAAGTCAGTGTTATAAGGGAACATGAAAGTGACTTTGAACAATTCAATAAAAATTTTCCATAAAACAAGAGACATTTTGTTTCATAATGCTCGTACTTTCCTTAACAAGTAGGCTTTAGAAATTCAAGAGTTTAGATAAGAGAAGATCTAGAATAACTTAATCAAGGAAATGACTTAGATAGTGAAGGACATTAAGGAGATGAAGAATGAGTATCCGAATCTGAATGATCATGTGAATATCAGTTATTATCTTGATAATTAGATGAAAAGTGTCCGCTTCAGACTAAATCTATAATTAGAATAATCAATCTTTTGTGGATATGAGAAACCTGAAGTTGGATTAACTTAAATTGATAATATGATATCAGTGGAAGAGCCAATTGAAAAGATATTAAGATTATTGTGTTTGATGTCTTTATGTGAAAATGGAATTAGTGAAAAATACTTAAATCAAATCAAGAAGGATATTTTTTAGACTTATGGGTTCGAACACATATTGACTTTAAAGAATTTGGAGAAGATGGGAATGTTGAAGAAGCAAACTTAAAAATCTGATTGGACAATGATTAAGAATAACTTCAAACTTATTAATGATTAAGTAGATGAGACTCAACCTAAAGACTTATCTTACTTTTATATTGGACTTGTTCCTCTCATTCCCAGACTGGTTGAGTATTCTCTTGATAAGAATGGTTGGAAGACTCATCTAAACAATATTGACAAGTTGTAAGGTAAAACCATCTATAATGAACACAATAACCGTGATTTCCATCTTGATTAAGGTCAGTTCATTATTGTTTTTATTATTGGAGGAATCACCAGAGCTGAAATATCAGCCATCAGATTCTTAGCATAGTCCAGAAGTATCATTATATATTATAAAACATATTTTCCTTTTTTCTATTTTTATACTATTTTAGACAAGGAAATCATCATTTGTACCACTCAAATTATTAATGGAAATAAACTTATCAGAATGTTAAAATAAAGATTCAATTGATTTATTCACATATATTTTATTTATTTTAAATATATTCTTAATAATATGCAAAACTTAAGATATAGTAATAATATTAAATTACCAATGCTTCAAAAGAACAAAATCAATTACAGTAGGTCTTAAGGTAAATTAGTCAAATTTACTTTACAAGATCCTTAGATTAATGATCATTTATTTCAAAGTTTAATTAAATAAAATTTTAATCACCATTATAAAACTTAGAATAGCTATAAAAATGAATAAATTATTCAGCATTTAAATGGAGAATTAAAGTATTAAAAGACTCCTAAAATGAGCAAAAAGTTATAAAAAAAAATAAACAGTTTTTAAAACGAATAAATATAATCAGTTGCATTAGAAGAAGATAATTATTCAAAGCCTCCTAAAGTGAATGTAAGTTAATTTGAAAAACATATTTAAAATAATAATAATGGAGATTCGATAGTAAGTTACTAATTATCTTCATTTTATACAAAGGATTCTAACTAGAACAGTTAAATCTATGGAAATCCAAATAATTTAAGTATTATTTAACGATAAAGACAATCTTATTTTATGTAAGATGAGTTTCTTCCGCTTAGTTTTTAAAAGTCAATTTAAAAAGATAACTCTTTTTGTTTTAAAAGCATTCCTAGAAGCAAGTATCATCAAATTGATATAAGAAAATAATAGGATGAATCTAAAACTATTCTTTAAAATGAGAGATTTAAATATGAAATTAGTCCTTTAATTAAATAAGATATTTTCTCTTAATAAAACTAGTCAAAACTATATTGTATTGATAAAGAAGAGGACGAAAAAACTCTTTTGAATGTATTTATTATTTATTTATTATTATAAGAAAGTTGATTTTGATAAGTTAAAAAATATGCATTAAAACAATGATTTGTCCGATAAAAATCAAAAAGAGTTAAGATAACAGGTTTAGAATTATTAAAATTGGAAATAAGTAAGAAACCATAGATTAAAATAATAAAAAATAATTGCTGAACAATTTAAAAGTGGAATCTTAAATGTAGATGGACCTTTAAATGATCAAAGTAGTATTTATAAAGAAGTTAACAATAAAATACTTAAAGAGTTCTAGTAAAATTAATAAAAGTAAGAAATTCATAAATAAATAATCGCTAAATAACTAGGCACTCATCATTATATCGAAATTTCGAATGTTTATAACTCTTAATAAAATGGTAAATAAAACTTTATTTATTTAATTAGATTAACTTAATGTTCCTATAAAATAATATGATGGAGAAATCTAATTGTAACATAAAAAACCTGTAAATATAGATTACAGAAATTATTTCAAAGATACTACCAATTATGATGGAGTATAAAGATTTTAAGATTTAATTTTAAAATCATAAAAAAGGAAAGTATTTTTAAGAAATTAAAATCGAGGTAAAAGCTATGATATAGTATCAAATACAAATTTTGATTGATATTTTATATCATTTAACAATCAAATATTAAAATAAATATTATTGATTTAATATTTAATAAGTTTAATATAATTAATTATAAACGCTTAATTATGCTTTTATTATATTTTAAATATAAATTTAATTAATTTATAATTTATTTATTTTAATAAATATTTTAATTTATTAATCAAATTCTTTACAAATATCTTTCTAAAATTTTATCCAAAAAATTTGCATCTTAATTTAAAGTTTATTCTAATTAATATTTAGAATTAATTACCTGATTTCAACAATTACAAAATTTTTTATTTATCAATTAATTACTTACCTTTAGCTTATAAAATTTAATCTTTTTATTTGAGTTGCAATTAAAGATTAATATTTTATTTGTTTAATTATTAAATTTAAATATTCTATTAATTAAAATTTTTATTTTTTTGCTCAAGTTTTTAAATAATTTCTCCTTTATTTACTACTTAAACAGTCAATAAATTCATAAGTTCCTATTTTCGTTATTTTTAATCTTAATATTATATATTTGAAAGATTATCTTTAATTTAAAAAGTGGTATTTACTAAATTATTTTCTGAAATGAAAGAACTTGTTTTTTACGATTTTAGGCAAAATTATTTTTAGACCAAATAAGAATTATTTAAGGATTGATTGTTTGACTACCTAGAAATTTGTTGTAATTTTTAATTAAATATTTAAAATAAAGATTTAAGATTTTAATTTTTTTCTCTTAATTATTTTATTTTTATTTTAAGATTTTCCAATTGTTATAAACTCTAGTCCTAAGTAAAATAGTTAGTTTTTTACTTTAAAATGTTTGTCTATTAAATTTCTTGGCTTTTTTGACTAATTTATAAAAGAATATTTGATTGTGAAAATGAACAATCTTGCGAATTTTTTACTTATCAAAATGAATTAGATTCTTTGAATTAATCTAAAATAATTTATTATTAAGAAATTTCTTCATATAATTCTTATTATGAAGTCCTATTTATTTCTTGTAAATTACTTTTAAATTATTATTAGTCCCATTTTTAATTCTAATTTTCATCATTAAATTTATTCTAAAATTATCACTTAATATAATTTTATTTCTAATTATCAACTTCTTTATTTTATTATTTCTATCTTAGATCAAGTTTTATTTCTTTTATATTTCTTTTAAATAATTCTTTATCTTGGTAAATTGACTAATCATTTTAAGTTAAAAAATTTTTTGTTTTTTATTTTAAAAATTAAGTATTAATAAACTATTTTATGTTTAAAATATATTTTTAATCGTATTATTCTTTCTTGCTTGAATATTTAAAATTTTTAATATTTTAGTTTTATTTATTCATTATGTTTATAATTATTATATGAGTTTATAAAAAAATAATATAATAATAAAAATAAAGTAATAAAAATAAAGAAATTAATAAATATTAAAAAAGATAATAGAATGAAAAAAGCATTAGTTTTGTTTGACATATAATAAACATTAATGCTTGTGAAAAGTTAATAACGACTTAAAAAATAGACGTTTTCTAATGAAATGTAGCCAGATTTAAAAAGAGATAAATATGAATATTATTTCAGGCCAGGGAGAAAAGAGTTTCATGATTTTTTTTTCTAAAACTAACAAAATAGTTTTTACGAGATAGGGATTTGGTCGAGTTGTGATAGAAACAGCACTTAACAGTTAGCAAAAATATATTTTGAAAGATATTATAGGAATTTATTATTCGTAATGGCCACGAGAAGACCTGAGTATGAAGTTAGCAGTCAAGAAAACTCTCTTAATTATGATTAACCTGCCATGAATGTCTCCAGGGTAATTTTTTATATATAAATTTATCATTATTATTTTTAGGATATTTCTCAACTTAATGTCAAATTCCCAGATTATGAGTAGAATAATATAATTATTGTTTCCAATTTTAAAAATAATATTCAATCTTTTTAATCCAACGATATTGTAATTCCTCCTATGAACTTAAATACAGATGATATTTCATTGACCAATATTATCAAGTTTCTAAATGGAGTCAGAATTTATACTCAAAAAGAAAATTCTATGGATATAAGACCTATTATTAATAATAAATCATTTGATATTCTTTCTGAAAGGATAAGGAAAAATCAATAAAATTATAAAGAATTTTATTGATATTATTTATTATTATAATATAAAAAAATGCGAATTATAAGTTTAAAAATAATAAAATCATTTTTTCTTCTTATTAGTATCGGTAATGAGAGGATCATTTTCTTTGACTTTTAATCCAAGATTGGCTATTTTTTCTTTAAGACTTCTTGCTTTTTTATTGGCAAGATATTGTGCCTTTTTAGCTTCTTTTCTTTTTCTCCTTTCTTCTTATTCTATATGATATCTAACGATTCCTTCTTCTCCTTCTGCTTCTCTAATTGAATCAAGAGTTTCTTTTTCTTCTAACTTTCTATCAATAGTTTCTTCGTCATCATCATCATTAATTAAAGCTTACAACTCCTATTCTTCTTTAGTTAATTTTAAAGCGGGAGGTGTTTCAATTCTTATTTAAAAAACTATATTTTATAGTCTTCTCTTGTGATCAGGATGTAGTTCTATACCATCAGGAAGTAATTCTAAAATAAATAATAATAATGATATGATAATAATATGATAATGATTTAATATTGAAATGATAATATGATTATATGAAAAAATAATAATTTGAAAATATAATGATGATTACATTGTAAGTCTCCAATTTTGTAAGGTCTAGAACTAGATACAAAAGCAGGATCTATGACAATCCTAGATGGATAATCGTGATTATAAGAATAGACCTGAACATGATTAATTTTTTGAATAAAATCTTTATTTCCAACATTGATATATTGATTTTTATTGTTATCTTCGATTAAAATAGGTAGAGAGATGAGATTGGGTCTACCAACAATATATCTATTGAATTTACTCCAAACAATGAACCTATGGACAGGATGTTCGAAGATAGAGTGTTAAGTGGTTCGGATGAGTTCTCCATCATGTTTCTGGAAGTAGAATGACTGAGTTTTACTGTCCCTGAAATTTTTGATAGAGTACATTTACTTTTGGTCTAGCACAATGTCTAAATCATCCCACTCGTCTCTCTTTAATATCACTGCTGGAGCTTCCTTCTTTTAATGTAATCTTTAAAGAGTATCCTCCACTAATCTTTCTCTCTTTATTGGAACTATTATCTTACGCTTTTCCAGCAGAGGTCTATCCAAAAACATCTTCCTAAATAACTTCTATTGCAAATCTAATGAATGCTATGTTAATTCAGGATTCTCAATAAATACACTGTGTTTTGCTTAACCAAATCTCTACACTATCTTCACAAAAATCATATCAATACTCTTATTATTATTTATTATATATATTTTAAATATTAATCATTATAATTATCATGAGAACTAAATTTATTATAGTTTAAAATAGTAATAATCATATTTGAACTTAATTTTGTAAGGTTTATTATACATCATCCAATTTAGGATATGAGAAAAGTAAAATTTAACTAGTAATAAAATGATATAAAGGTTTAATAAACTATGTATTAGATAAAAGATATATACATTATGATGAGGAGATAATGATTGAGGAGGAAAATGAGAATATTAAAAGTTTAGAATAATATTGAATTGATGTTTAGAGTGAATGTGTTGAGAAGATAGATTAATAGAGGTATTAAAGAAATGGGTATTGACTTAAAGAGTGGCAATAAGTAGATTGTTGAGTTTGGCTTTGTGATAGAGCTTGATGAAGATGTCTCCTTGAAGTAGGACTGGCTTACGAAGAGAGAGATGGATAATTGGCAATAGATGAGATTGATACTTATGTTGAGTTATCCTGCTCTCTGCTTCATCAGAATAAACTATTTAGTGCTCATGATATACCTCTACAAACAATCTACAATTTCCATTATAACTTACTTTAGGTACTGCTGATAATTCTAAACTGCATAAATATTTCTCTTTTAAACTTTCATCTCCCAAATTTAATTACTTATCCTATAAACACTTCCAATAGTAATCTGTCATTTCTAGTCCTATCTCATATAACTTCATTTCACTTTTAGCTTCATAATATTTCACTGCATCCTATTTCTCTCCAAACCTCCCACTTTCCAATAATAAACAAACTATCAACAATCCACTCAATCCTTCTCTTTCACTAAATATCTTCACCTTATTACTCTCTCCTTACAAAAAAAATTCCACTATCATCTCTATATACTTTTTTAATTCCATCAATCCTAAATATTCTTTATTTATTCTTATTTACATCTCTTACTTTTTCTATTCTCCCATTTCATCTAATTCATATATTTCATATATTCTACTCGTTATTCCTTTCATTTTATTTTTATATTTAACTTTTATTTTATAAAATTATTAAATATTCATATGAACTCAATTAACTTGCTAAATAATAAGAAAACACTTGAAGCTCAACTTTAAAATATACCTAACTAATCAAATTAAAAATAATAAAATAACTAAAGAGTATTTTCTTCATTTGTTTAAAATCAAAATCAATTATAATTGAATTCATAATAGAAAAATCATTAACAGCCTTAGATTATTCATTCTTAATAAAATAATTAAATTCAGTATGTTTTGCCTTAATAATAATAATAAAATATTTAATTATAATAACCTCAAATCAAATATGTCACTTAATATAATCCTAACTCAAATAATTTTAGTAATACTAACATTAAAAGTATCAATATAAATAGCAATATTAGTAGTAATACTAATGTTAATTAAAATAACAATCAAAATAATATAGTAATTGATTATTAAAATAGGATTGAGTTACTATTAGAACAAATTTAAAAATTAAATGGAACTACTGATAATTTAATAAAAGAAAATGCAAATATTTAATCCAAAAATAAATAATATGAAAATGAAATAAATACTTTAAAATAAATGTAAAATAGTAATTAAAATATTTCAATAAATTATTAAAAATAGTTAGAAGAAAATTTAAAAATAATGGAATAAGAAATAATTTAATACAAATAACAATAATTAAGAAGTTCAAATGATTTAGGAAATAATGTGAAAAGAATGGATAATATAATGGAATAGAATTATTGAGAAATAAGTGAATAAAAAAAATATATAGACTTATTAAATAATGAATTAATTTAAAAAGATTAAGAAATATAAAAATAATTAGAGATGTAATAATTATTAAAGGAGGACTATGAAAAAAAACAATAAAAAACAGAATTTTAAATTCAAGATTTATAAAATTAATAAGAAAACAAGATAAGAATGTTGATAAATGAAATAGAAAGATTGAATTAAGTTTTGATGTAAAAGTAAGAAGAAAACAAACAATAACATGAAAATATTAAATATTTAGAGGAAGAATAAGAAAAGAGTGAGGAGAAAAAGCGTAAAGAAGAGTTGAAATATTAGTGTTTATAGATGGAATTATAGAGACAAGTAGCAATAGTAGATGAGTATTAAAAATAAAGTAAATAACAAGAATAAAGAATTGAATAGTTGATGGAGGATAATTATAGACTCAGAGAATTTGAAAACAAAACATCAAATTTACAGCAGGCTAATCATGATTATTAAAATAAACTCAGTCAATTAGCAGATGAAGTTGAAAGGCTCAATTCATACTTATTAATTAGGGGACAGGAGTTAGGTATCATCATTAATATTATTATTATCATTATTATCATTATTATTATCATTATTATCATTATTATTATCATTATTATCATTAAATATTTATAGAAAATTTGAGGCAAAGTAATTTTAATCTAGAATCTTAACTAAATATTTAGAACAAATCTGAAGATCACATGAAAAATTTGGAATTAGAATTGCAAAGAAGAGATTAAGAATATTAAGATATTCTTATGTAAAAAATTAACGAAAATAATAAAATGAAGGAATAGATTATTAATCTATCTAATGAGTTGGAAAGATTATAACTAATTATTAACTAATATGAAATTCTCAATTAAGGAAACGAAGTTACAATTAAAAATATGCAGATGGAATTAGATAGAATAAGAAATCAAAATCATTAAAATTAAATACTTTCCTCTTAAAATTTTTAATTTAATTAATAATAATCCAACTATTAAATGCCTGTTTAACAATTCACATAATAACAATAGTAATAATAATATTAGTAATAATAAAAATACTCACAGTATTAGTAAAAATATTAATTTCCTCATTCAATTCAAATAAATAATAGCCAAGGAAGAAATAATAAAGTATATGAATGATATATATTGACATTTAGTCTTACCTTTAATTTAATTTTTTGTATTTATACTTATATATAGTTTTATAATACTTTTTTTTATATTAAAATTGTTTATAAGATTTTATAAGCTATTTTAGTTTTTTTATTTAGATATAATTAAAATGATTTATAAAAAATAATAATGAATATTAAAATATAAAAATAATAAAATTGAATCATAAAATTAAACTTTAATAAATAATAATAATATAATATTTATATTAATTTTAAACAAAAATAGTTTGTTTCTCCTTTAGAATTTTTTTATTTTATTGAATCTAACATTTTTTACTCTTCTTTTGTTTTTCAATTGTATAGTTGAGGATAAAATGGAATAGCAAATAGTTTTTACAAGAAAAGGTCCAAAATTTAATCTCCGTATCCACTAATAAAATTCCAAATCAATATTGTTTTTCTATTAAAATTATTTTTTCATTTGAAATTTTCCATCATTTATTTTTCTTTTTCATTTAATGTATTTTGCAATAAAGTATTTAATAAATCAATCATAATTCTATTAATAAATACCAAAATACATAGTTAATCATATTCAATTATAATCTAATAAATATTAGTCATTAAATAATCCCAAGTAAATTTGAACTCTTAAAATAATTTTCTTTAATATGAAGCTTCAAACAAAATGATTATTTGGCCTCTTATTATTATGTAATATTATGATAAATATTATTATATTATAAATATATTTGAGTATTTTAATAAAATTTTTCTTAAAAAAATTATTCTTTCTATTACATTATCTGCTTTAAAGTTTAAATGTTTCCTAACATTTTAAAGTTGAAAATTTTCTGTAATTTTTTCTCTGATTTTTTTAAAATTTATATATTCAAATTGATGCAGCTAATATTTATTTGCTTAACTATGTGTTCTTTTCTTCAAATTTTTTTCTTTAATAAATCTTAACATTTGTTATTCTAAAATTATAATTAAAAAATTAATATATAAAATTGATAAATAAATATCATAATAATTATAAAAACAATAATTATTATTATTATATAATAATTGATTCAACTTTACTATAAGATCTGACTTATTTTTAGAGTAGTTAGAGAATGTAATAATTAATTTAAAAAGTGTTTTAATCAAATTTTTTAAT
>Ga0315908_10000738_pt1 | contig 25713 bp, 12 predicted proteins | sample LakEriMetagenome_12_FD_203520 | JGI IMG/M metagenome (GOLD analysis project Ga0315908, IMG submission 203520) | Freshwater fungal communities from buoy surface, Lake Erie, Ohio, United States - Buoy 4 MA124 | ecosystem: Environmental > Aquatic > Freshwater > Lake > Lake biofilm | place: USA...
CTAAAGATGTTAATTCTCTTAATTTTCTTCCATCTACTCCTAATACTTCCTTGATTTAAGCTGCCATTATTCTGATTTCAGTCTAGACTGGAGTTACTCTAACTTGGATTCCTGCATATCCAGCAGTGCATAAAGCTTTGCTTAAGAAAGAATGTAATTCAGCATGGAAAACTCCATCAGCTATGAATTTCTTTTTCTTGTTCATTTGTCTTACACCTTATGAAGCCATCTATATCTTTTATCAAGTTATTATGATTTATATTTTTTAATTATTTATTCTATATTAATTTGATTGATTTATTATATTCATTTGATAAAATATGCAATTAAATTCATCGAATCTCAATTATTGTCACTTTTGTGTTAATAAAGTATCTGATAAAGTTTCCTTTAATTTTAATATAATTAATTCTAACCTTTATCAGAAGTATTCCTCTAGTCAAAATTATTATTTTTCTAAAGATATTAACGATATTCTACAGAATTAGAAAATTCAAAAAGTAATAAATTATAAAGATTAACTAATTCTTGATGATGATGATAATTATTTAAAAAGATTTTATTTTTTATCTGAATACTAATACAAAATAAATATTCTTAGTCAATATTATAAATACCATTTTGATATTCCAAGGATGTTTTAGTTAAAATACGATTAAATTTAAGTTTAATACTATGATCAAATCAGGAAAAATAAATATAAGAAGTTGAAAAAGTAGTTTTGTTAAAAGCAGTATTAAAAAAACGATTAAAATTAAAAAAATAAAGATTATAGAAATTCAGAAAAAAAGTAATAGTATTTTTTAGATGATTTGATTAATAATTATAGTAAACTATCGGAAAGAGGAATTAACATTAATTCTCTTACTATATAAGAAATCAATTTCAAATTAAGCTAATTGATATAAAAAGAAACAAAAACTAATTCTTATATTTTGGATAATTTTTCTTCTATTAATGGATCTCTTGTTAATAAATCTAATTTATAAAGTTTTATTTAGTTTGTTAATAAAGAAAAAAATTAACAAATCATTAATAATAATATAAGTATTAATATATTATTAATTATAGTTTGAAAAAGTGATTCATAAGATTAATTAAGTTAAGAGTAAATTATGAACAAGTTAGCTTAAGTATAAATTAACGTGAAAAATTAAAAAAAAAAAATTATTGATATACCTAAAGAAATTCTTTTGTATTGATATTAATTAATTTAATTTTAGATTAAATGTTAAAAAATTAAAATAAAAACTTAATATTGCAAGTGGCTCTTAATTATAAAGTTATAATTAAAATTATAATATCCCAAAAGAATCGTAAAAATATAAATATAAATAAATATATTTTAAATATAAGATAAAATTAATAAAAATAAATGAATAGAATTTAAAAGTAAGTGATTAACTCACCAAAATTTTTAAATAATATAGATAAATTAAATAACTATAATAATAAAATATAATCTTAATAAATATAATCAGATAATTGAAATAGCCAATAAAGTTTGTAATAAAAAATAAAAAACCTTTAGGATTTAATGAAGATAGATTATACTAATAAAAAAGAATATGATTTTTAATGAATAATAAATCCAACAGATAATTCATAGGATTTAATATTACAGAATAACAAAGTAACAAAATAAACTTAAACTTGTGAAAGATCTGATAATATAAAAATTGAATTAAAAAGAATCAAGACATCTGAATCTAGAAATTAGAAAGAAAAAAGCTTATAAAAAGCATATGAAATTAATAATTTAAATTAATTATTGAGTTGTAATAATATTTTTTATAAGAATTAGAAAATAGATTAAAGTATTTAGAATTTTTCTAATAATTTATAGAATAGTCTTTAAAATAGTTAAATTAAATATTATTTAAAAAGATAATCTTTGCTAAAAAAAAATTTTAATGAAAATAATAAAATTAATGAAAAATAATAGTAAATATATTAGTATGATTCTTTTTAAAATATCAAGAATATTGATAATTTATCTTAAAAAATTGTAGATAACAATTCAGTTACTTCTAAAAATATTTTGATGTTTTCTAATTTATATTAAAAAAAAAACTAGTAAATTAATTCTTAAAATAATTTTTAAAAAAAATTAGATTATAATATTAATTAGTATATAAATAATTTATAAAAAAATGAATAAATTAAAAAAATAAATTAAATGAAAAAAGATGATTTAAAATAAAATAAACATAAAATTGTTAAAAATCAAAATAAAATTACTAATAATTAAGAGAAAATAATTGAAAATAATAATATTACTATTAATAATAAAAATAATTAAAATAATTTAAATATAATAAAAGATAATTAAAATATTTAATAAAATTTTACTTTTAATTAAAATAATTTTTTTAATATTTATGTAAATTAGAAAACTTAAATAGAAACAAACAAAAATAAATAAAAATTGATTGAAATAAAACCTAAAATTAAAAGTGATCGCTTTGATTTTAATATAAATAGAAACAATTAGTTAGAAAATAAAAATAATAAATTGAAAAGGTCTTTTAGAACTCCTAATTAATGTAAAAATTATATAAATTAAATAAATATAAAAAAATTAAAATTAATTTTTAGAAAATTAATTTAGTATTTAATAGTCTATCAATTCTTCAGAATTTTAGATTAGTTTTAGTAAAATAGACATAAAACAAGATTAATTAAAAAATAGATTTTATAAATGAATATTATAATGATACATTAAAATTAATTAAATAAAAATATAACTAAAATTTAAATATTTTTTCATGAAATATATTAAAATATATTAATTTATAAGATTAAATAAAATAAATGTAAAAATTCAAGAAATCAGTTAAACTAGCAGTTTTTGTTAAAGTATTGGAGAATCTTAACTTATTAAAAAAAGGAGTATAAGATATAAACTATGATAATATTAAAAAAAAATTATTGAAATTCAGATTTTTTATGAATCTTAATATATTATATGGTGAATAAATAATCGAAAATATTATTCCATTTGTTTAATACATTTTAATAGATAAAGGAACATAAATATATGATAGTCAATAATTGAATGAATTTTTTTACTGTATTATAAATGGAGAATTAGAAATAATAAAAATTTAAGATAATGTTTAAAAAATCTAAAATTTATCAGAAGATTAAATAGTTGGTTTAAATGAAAAGAAATTAAAGAACAGACATATCAAAATTTTAAGCACTTCAAAATGTCATTTATTAAGAATAAACATTTAATAATTTAAAGACTTAATACGTATAAAAATTAAATAAATTTTAAGAACATGAAAAGAATTAGAAAAAAGAATTGCTTATATTATTAAGAAACTTAGAGTTTTTTAAGAATCTAACTTAAAGTTAAATTTTGCAAATATACTTGATAAAAAGGATTAAAAACTTCACCAGATTTCAATATGTGTTTTAAGAAAAATAATAATCAGATAATATTTATTTGGTAATGGAAGGAGAATTTTAATTGAATTATTAAGTAAAAGAGAATTAATAATAAAGTAATTTGAAATTCAACAAATAGCAAAGTTTTTAAAATATTTCATTGTATAGTAAAGGATAAATTATAGGATTACAAGATTTAAATTATTAGAATCATTGACATAATTGTATTTGTTATTCCGCAAATGGATCTATCATATTTTTAAATAAATAAGTAATTTTTTTTTAATTATTAAAGAAATTTTATCAAATTTCTGAACTTGATAATTAGCAAATTGATAATATTCAATAATTTTAAGATACTTTTCAGTCCTAATAACAGACCAAATAGACTTTCATGAATAAATTTATGAGGATAGATAATCCCAATTTATAATGCCGATCATTTCTAGGATAAAATATTAAAAATTAAACTTAAATTAAATTTCCTTCCAACAAATCATAATAATAATAAAAATTTAATCAAGTTTAAAAAACATAATTATCAAATTAAAAATGTTAAACTAATTATTTTACTCATTTAGTATCTCATAAATAATAAAATACATAAAGTGTTCCAGAAAAGGATAAAAAATTAAAATAAATGATAATGTAAGAATTTAATTCAAAATTATTAATTCCTTTGAAAGATTGAATATTATAATTTAAAAAATAAACAAATAAAATGAAAATTCAATTTTAAAAAAAAGAAGAAAAATTATAACAATAAAAATAATTATAAGAAGAATAAATATAACCAAAAATATAATAATAAATTTAATAACAATATTTATAAAAGTAAGAACGTTATTAGAAATTCTAATAAATATTGACGGAAAAAAAAAATAATAATAAAATATTCAGAGAAACGATGCAAAATTTAGATGACTAAAGTTAGAAATTAATATTCTAAAAAAGTAATAAAATATAATAAAATTAGAATTAAGACTATAAGTAAAAGTAGATAGTTACAATAATTAAGAAAAAAAGTCAGTAATAAATTATACTCCAAGTAATTATAAATTAATTAAGATAGAATCTATGTATAGCACAACTTTTGAGCTAAATAATAGAGTAATATTTGATTACAGTGAAAAGATTTTACAGTTCAATGAAATTCGAAAAGAAAGGTTCAACTCAAATAAATTCGTAAAGACTTTTAAAGTATTAAAATCAGAAGAGAAACAAAATAAACATCAAAAAAGATAATTTATGATGAAAGACTCCTTAGAGGAAGAACAAAAATTTATACCTTATAAAAGAAATAACATAATATGATTTTATTAGTTATTAGATTAAAAATATATAATAGAGATTAATAAATTATAAATAGGGCTGATAATTAAAAATATAGAATAATATAGTATAAATATAGCATAATAAAGTATAATTATAGTATAAATATAGCATTATATAGTATAATTATAGTATAAATATAGAATAAATATAGTATAATTAGAGTGTAAAAACAGTATAATTGTAAAATAGATTGATAATACATTATTATAAATCATGAAAGTATTTTCTTCTTCTTCTATTGATTAATAATTTCCCTTTCGACCCTCTCCAGCTCTTTTCTAGTATCAACATTCTTAATAGTTCTAGGATCAAAATACTCCCTAATAACTCCTGGAGTAATTAAAAACCATTCTGGCTAAACCTCCATAACAGTTCTAATATAATTTTTCTTAGTAAGAACAAAATCCTAATACATGACAAAATTAGGTTTGCGTTATAAAACACTACTAGGATGAATCAAAACCATGTTTTAATCTTTAACAGTTTGATATACATTATTCTTTTACAGATGTGCTATCTACATGAAATAACCACTTAATAAAGCTCGTTTTACATTCTCATAACTATTGTAATTATGGTTTTTAAAATTGAGATTGGATTCATTAGGACACTTCAATAAAGGCAATTAGAGTTTATTTAGAATTTAATTCAATTGCTAAACAATATCATAACTTTACTTAAGTGCTCTTTAATTTAAATAATTATTATAACACCATTATTAATCATTAATTCCTAACTAAGTATAAGCATTATAAGTTTATAATAATGTGAGATGATCCCCATCTACATGAGTAAACTTAGCCCTGGCATCATCAGCTTGTCTCTATTAATCCTTAGGCCTTAGAAATACCATAGGAACAGTAATAACAGCTGCGATGATAACCATTTCTACACTGCAACTATAATCTTTATCACAACTCTATATAATACATTTAGATAATTAAGGATCTAATGGAAACTCACTCATTTGTTCTCCTAATTATGTTAATTCGCCTTCATCATCTAATGCTCCTAAATAATTTAATAATTCCAATGCCCTCATCAAAGTCTCTGGAGCAGGAGGATCCATAAAATCAAAATGCACAAGATCTTCAATACCTAACCTTTTTAATTACAAAACAGTAGCTGATAAATTACTTCTTAATATTTCAGGATAAGTATTTTCAATAAGTTCCTCTTTGAAAGTCTGTTCAGTGTACAATCTGTAACATTTTCCTGGTTGTGTTCTTCCTGCTCTTCCTGCTCTTTATTTGGCTGAGGCTCTGCTGATTGGACATACTAATAGACTTTCGACTCTCATTCGAGGATTAAACACCTTTTGTTTTGAAAAACCAGGATCAATTACATAAACTACTCCATTAATTGTTAATGATGTTTCTGCAATATTAGTAGCTACTACTATCTTTCTTCCTGGCTTTCCTTTTTTATTGGAAACAGGAGCTTCTTCAAATATTTTTTATTATTATTTAGGAGCTAATGAGGAATATAAGGGAATAACAGATAATGGACCCACTTCATCTCCTAATTATTAAACTTATATTCTGATGTCTTTACAAGCTTATTCGATTTCTTCTTCTCCAGTTAGAAACAATAGAATATCTCCTTAAGATTCATTAGAATGGATGTATAAAGCAGTTTTGATAGCAGCTTCTAAATAGTCGTTTTCGGGTTCTTAAGTGTAATAGATTTCAACTGGATGTAATCGGCCTGGAATATCTAATAAAGGAGCTCCTTCAAAATAATTTTGAAATTTGTGAGCATCTAATGTGGCACTCATAACAACTAATTTTAAATCTGGTCTATTTTTAAGTATTTCCTTTAATAAGCCAAACAATACATCAGTATTAAGAGTCCTTTCATGAGCTTCATCTATAATAACGACTGAATATTTATCTAAGAAAGGATCATTCATAGCTTCCCTTAATAACATTCCATCAGTGAGATACTTCAATTTAGTTTTGTTTGAAGTACAATCTTCGAATCTAATGGAATAACCTACTTCTTGTCCTAATTATACATCCATTTCTTCTGATACTCTTTTTGCCACTGACATTGCAGCTACTCTTCTAGGTTAAGTACAGCAGATTGATTTCTCATGACCTAATCCTAATTCTAGAAGAAATTGTGGAATTTGGGTTGTTTTACCGCTTCCTGTTTCTCCTTATAAAATTATTGTTTAGTAATTTTTTAATAGAACTGATAATGATGATTTTGCTTCAAATGCTGGCAGTTTACTACGTTCTTCTAATAGGCTGTAGTATTTTTATGAGTATTTTTAGTTAGTGAAAGGATTTATGTTTTCTTTTATTTTTTTTAGAATTTTTTCTTCTTCTTAAATCAATTTAGAGTTATCTAGTTATAATATGCGTTTTTGTTTTGGTTTTTCTTTACTTTATATATTTTTGTCAACAATATCCATTTATTATAATATTTATATTTTATTAATTTTTTTACTATTTATATATCAATATAATTATATTGAATAGATAAATTATGTTTAATATGTTGATATTTAAAAATAAATTATAGAAGTATATTGTTAATATATCTAAAAGTCAAAGAATAATAATAAAATATTAATAATAAAATTTGATAAGAAATAATTGAAATGGAAATGGCAACATATTGTGAAATGAGAATGGAAGAAGAGAACCTTACAATTAAATAAGAAGTTTTTGAAGATGAATTAATAAAAGGATTGAGTAAAATAAATATAAATAATACAGATTCAAGTGCTAATTATTCAAATGTAGAGGATAATTAGTATAAAAACGGGCTTATTAATAATAAGAAACAGAAATTAGAAAAATAAGAAGAAATAGAATTTATTGAAAAAAAGTTGAGTTAAGTAAATGGGAATGAAAATAGTTATTATATTTTGAGCAAAAAATGGATTAATGAATGGTTGGAACATTAAAAAAATTAGACAAAAAATTATTTAAAAGAAGATAAATATTTAGAGTTTAATCATGATTTGATTGAGCATATGAAAAATGAAGAATTAGTTTAGAATTCAAGTAGCAGCTTTAATAATTAATATAATAGTAGTTCTTATAATTACAATAATAATTACAATAATTACAATAACAGTTATAATAATTATTCTTATAATAATTATTACAACAATGATAAGAAAAAGGAACATACATACACATAAATGTTCACGAATTTAAAAGGTGATATATTAAATGTGTATTTAAAAAAAGAGATAAATGAAGACGACTATTAATTAGTAGATAAAGAATTGATGGAGTATATAGCATTAAATTATGAAGGAGTAATATTAGGAAGGAAGAATATAAATTACAAAAAAAATGAATAAATAGAAGTAGAAATCCAGTTTAAAAGTATTAATGTTATAGTGATTTCCAATTAAATTCTCAAACAAATTGACTAAAGATAAATAACAAATCTAACTATATATTAATCCCAATACAACTAAAATGACACTTTAAAAGAGTTGAAGAGTAGAATAAGGCTGTTTATTGAAAATAACTATAAAAAAATTCAAGTAGGATAATACTATATGAACAACTCCTAAATTTAAATAAGTGAAGATTAAATTAGGTTATGGAAATTATAACAAAATATTGATGATTTTTTCAATTAATTAGCTTAAGAAACTAAAGCTACAAATAGTTTCCAGTATCTATTAAAAATAAAAGCAGATTATATTGATGAGGATCTTCACAACCTAATATCTCAATATAACTAAAATGAAAGCGAAGATTTTGTAATTGCAGATTTAAGGGAAAGCAAAAGCGATTGGAATTTGTACATAGAAGGAGTAAAACAATTAAACAAATGCGATAATTGTAAAAATTATTTCAACATATTAGGAGTGAAATGTAGATGTAATGATGTATAATATTGTAGTAAAAAGTGTCAATAAGATGATCTAAATTATCATCAAATGAGATGTGATAATGCGGGAGATGATTAAGATGAATTAGATGAAAACGGAATGTTTTTAATGAAATCAGATGCGAAGTTGGGATTAGTAGGATTGATGAATTTAGGAAATACGTGTTATATGAACAGTGCATTATAATGTTTGTCCAATACTTGGGAATTGACACGTTATTTTTTAGAAAGAAGATATGTTGCAGAAATCAATTTGGAAAATCCATTGGGAAGTAAAGGTAAATTAGCAGAAAAGTATGCTTAATTAGTTAGAAATTTGCATTATGAAAATAATAATACTTTTAACCCATTTGCTATAAAAAAAGCAGTAGGTAAACTTAATGCTATGTTTGGAGGATTTGGACAACAAGATTCTTCGGAATTCCTTTATTATATTCTTGATGGACTACATGAAGACATTAATAGAGTCAAATAAAAACCAACTACAGAAACAGTAGAATCTGATGGCTTATCAGATGATAAGGAAATCGCATAATAAGCTTGGTAAATTTATTTAAAAAGGAATTAATCTGTAATAATTGATAATTTTTATGGATAATTTAAATCTAAATTACATTGTCCAGTTTGTGATAAAATATCAATTACATTTGATCCATTCGCTATGGTTTCATTACCGATTCCGATAGAAAATAAAAAGGAAATTGAATTTTTCTATGTAAATGAAGACAATAAAATAAAACCTTATAGGATGAAAATGGATTACAATGTCAATAAAGATACTGTAAAGGATTTAATAGAAAAAGTAAACAAGAAACTAGATAAAAACTCAAAAATGTACTTGGTAACTCTAAGTTATACAGAAGCAAGTGAGTTATTTATGGAAGACATAAAAATGGATTAAGTTAGGAAAAAAAGCAAGAAATTAAATTTATTTGCCATTGAATATTCTTAATTACCATAAAATTATGTTGAGGTGGTATGTTAAATGAACTAATATCGATAATAATATTAATTGTACTCTAATAGTAAGTAGAGTAAGACAAAATAAAATTTCACGTTTGTGAGAATGTTTCTAATTGACCCTACTTGGAATTTGTAATAGTTTCATTTCTATGTTTTCAAATATAATAGATTTTTTTTTGATGAGTATGGATATGAAGATTTAAGTGCTGTCGAAGTTTAAGCTATGTCTGATTAATAATTATTTTAACACATTTTCAAGTTTGACTCTAATTCTAGTAGTCATCATTATATTCCTTATTAATTAAGAATGTTCAATAAACATCTCAACAATTCTAATTTTAATAATAACTTCTATTCCAATAATAATTCATTAATCAACCGTAATAATAAAATTCATTGTGAAATATGTAATGATAATGAATGTTAAATGAATTGTGAATTAGAATATAGTGATAAAATTTTAATATCAGATTTGTTGGAAAAGCAATAGAAAATGCATTTAAAGTATCTAGAAGACATAAACGAAAAAGAGGAAATAAAAGGAAGATTAGAAATAGATTTGATTTGGGAATAATAGCTTCCTAATAGTTAATATGATTTAACTCGAATGAATAACTGTTAAAATTTTAAAGAGAATTACAAGATGAATTCATAATAACAGGAAAGCGAGAGTATTAGTATTTATAATTGTTTTGATTAGTTTTAGAAAACTGAGACTCTTGGTGAAGATAATGAATGGTATTGTTCAAATTGTAAGAAACATCAAAAAGCTAATAAGTAAATGTAGATTTATAAAGCTCCAAAAATACTCATTTGTCATCTAAAAAGATTTAAGATTTCTCTTAACTAATACACATCGTATTCTAAATCTCCTGGAAAAATCAATTAATTTATTGATTGTCCGCATGTCATTGATTTGTCTAACTATGTTATTAATCATGATTTACCTTCAAATAGCAATTTAAATTCTAATGCGAAGCAATAAGTAAATTATATATTATTATATTCGCATTTAAAATATTGATATTATTTTTTATAATAATTATTATTGAATTGAGATATATTATGTAAATATTTTAAATAAATAATATAAATGTAGAGCCTTTTGTATGAGTTATACGCTATAAGCAACCACTATGGAAATGCAGGAGGAGGTCATTACACAGCTTATGCAAAAAAAACAAATAGTAATTAATGGTATGAATTTGATGATAGTAGAGTTAATATATAAGATTAAGACTCAGTAATAACTGAAGCTGCTTATTTGTTATTCTATAAACGAAGAACATGATAAATTAATAATTTAATAATAATTATTATTATTATAATTCTTATTATTATATTTTTTATATTTAACTGAATTATGGGATAATTGGAAAGCAAGCAATTATTGTAATTTGATCCAAATCATATACAGAAAAATTTCATAAAAATAGAAGAAATAAATGATAAAGATATGGGATTTGTAGAGATATTGGTATAGAAAACAGATAAAAATAAGAAATTAATGAAGAAATAAATGGATGAAAATTTATTAATGTAGCGAAATAAAATAAGTAAAATAAGTGAGCTAATAACAGAAAATAGAAATGTTCAATAATTTATTGGATTTATAAAATATGACAATAAATATAATTGTATGAAAGTGAACAGTGTAGATCTTATTTTTGAATATCATTCAGAATTTTTCAATGAAATGTATTCAAAAAGAAAGAATTCTTAAAGATTTTTTTCAAACTAAGAAATTTATAATTTCATCGAAAATACTCTGAATGCTATGTAATACTTATAAGAAGTTAATTTGATTCATAAATTCCATTATTCTATGATTTTTATTGCATAAAATCACGTTTTTAAAATTGTACACCCTCTTTTATTTGATCATTTTATTAAAATATTATCGATTAATGACCAAAACATAGTTTATTAACAATAAATATAAGAAAATATTCAGGATATTTAAAAGTAAATTTAGTTATAAGTTTATAATTTTGGACATCTTTTGTTGCAAATGAGTTAATTGTTAAGCATTGTTTTACCTTTGGAACAATAGTAGGACAATGATAAACTTATCTAAGTTTAAATTTAGACTCTTTATAATAAATATAATTGGAAAATAATAGAAATTATAAAATTATGTTTGTAAAAGAATCCAGAAAACAGGCCAAATTTCATTTAGATATATTAGTATTTGATTTCTAATGATTAGAATATGTTTGTTAAGAAATAAATAAATTAGTAAAATGATTCAAATGTTTAGGTTATTGATAATGTAGGTAATAAGAATAATAATAAATTGGAAATTATTAGTTACAATGAGGATACAATTAATGACGAATACAATTTTGTTTAAAATAATAATAATTATAATACTAATGAAATAATTTCAAAAGCTTCTAAATTTGAGTAAAATGAATTATAATTGTAAAATAATGCAATCCTTAATAACTCCAATATAGTTTCAGATTCTATGAAAAACATATTAACTAATAATACTAACATCAATAATAATGTTGGCAATATTAATAATAAGCTAAATAGCAGCAATTTTAATATGAATAATAATTTAGTCAATAGAAATATAAATGGAAGTATAAGAAATAGCAAAGTATTTAATGATTAAAGTTTTCAATAATAAATTAGTAAAAGAAATGATAGTTTAATTATAGATGAATCATAAAGTAAATAGTAGTAATAAATAAATTAAAGTTTTGTTAAGCAACCTAATAATAGTTTAAAAAAATCATCTTTTTCTTAACAATAAGATTAAGAATAAGAATATGAATATTAAAATAATTAATATCTTAATACCTAATAATCAAAATATTCATAGAAATAGATTAACTCATAAATTAAAAATAATCAATTATTAGTTAATTAATAATAAGTTTTATAACAAAATTAAAATAATTAATAATAATTTGCATAGAATTAGTTAAGTAAAAATAATAGTTAGAAAAAAATATTGAATTTGAATAGTTCAAATCTATAATAAAATAAATTATAAGATGATGTTTTAAATATTGATCATAATATTTAATATGTTGATACAATTTAGTCAATATCATAAAAATAAAATTAAATAGAATAATAAAATTAAGATTAAACTTAATAATCTTAGTAATAAAATATTAATAATAAATAGTAATAATAGTAATAATAATAATAATAGACATAATAAACATAATAACAATAATAATAATAATAATAATAATAATAATAATAATAATAATAATAATAATATTAATAACATTAATAATATTAACAGTAATAATAATTTTAAACTTAGTATTAATATTAATAATAAGACTAATAGGATAATTAATAAAAATATCAAATATAAAATAGAATGATTTTACCTTACTCTACTGTAAAATACATTCTTCCTACTCAAATAAGATAAACATCAAGTATAAACCAACCATAATAAATAATAATAAAACATCCTTATAATTAATATCAAAGATAATTAAATGAAAATATAGATAATAATTATGATTTAATACATAATATAAACATAGAATAGGAATAAAATTAAAATAATTATAATGAAAATCCTTATTTAGAAAAATTAAGTCTTTTATGATAATCATATAGCAGTCAGAAAAAAAGAATTGTTTCTCCTTAATCTAAAAAGCTTTAAAATAATCCATATGTCTAATAATTAGAAAATGTAAATATTAACAATATATATTCAAAAACAATCAAAAAAGATGAATCTCAATAAAAAAAATAGAACAATTAAGTTATTTATCAAAGAAATAAAAATAGGAGAAATAATACTAATGAAAAAAATAATAATTTTGATATTAATAAAAATATAGGATAAAATTCTATAAAATATCCTAATAATTAATTTAGAATTGATGATGAATAATAAAATTAATAAAATCCCATTTATGAAAATTAAAATTTAAATAAAACTAATAATGTTGATATTAATTTAATATTGAATATTTAAAATAAAAAAAATAATAATAGATAAATGCCTAAAGAATCTTTAGATTTGAATAGTAATGATAGATAAGAAAATATAATAGAAAAGTTTTCAAACGGAAGTTATTATAAAGGATAAAAAAAAGATAATTTGAGAAATGGCTATGGAAAATTTTATTACGAAGATGGGGGTAATAAATATAAAAAACAAAATATATTATATATTATAATATATAAATATAAATATTATAAAATAAAAAGAATATATAATAAAGTATAAAATAAATCAAATTATATATAAAATATAAATAATATTTAAATATAGGATTATATGATGGAAATTGGGAGAATAATTGTATGAATGGATTTGGAACTTTATATTATTAAAATGGATCTAAAGCATATTAAGGAAATTGGAAGAATGATAAATTTGAAGGCAATGGTACTCTTTATAATGAAGAACCAGTGCAAATAATGCATGGATTCGATTACACTGATTTTTCAAAAATAAATAATTTTTGGTTATTATACGAAGGATAGTTTAGTAATGATGATAAAAATGGCTAAGGAATGTATTAATTTACTAATGGAGAAAAATTCATAGGAAATTTCACAAATGATAAAGTTAATGGATAAGGATAGTTTATTACTATTACTAATTAAGTTATTAATGCTATTTGGAAAAATGATAAACTTATTTCTTATTAATAATGATTTCATATTTATTAATATTAAAATTATTATTATTATTATTATTATTAATATATTATTATCATTTTAGTATAAATATTGTTATTTTAGTTATCGTTTTTATTTTAATAATAAAATATAAATAAAATTTGATAAAATGTAAAATAATAGTGATAATAATAAAAGATAATCAATATTAGAAATTTAAAATAAACTAAAAAATTAATTTAATGCTACTAATAAAAACTAACAAGTTTTAAATTTATAAAATGAAATAAATGAAATTAAAAACTTAATGAACGGAAAATTAAATGAGGCAAAAGAAAAATTTATTAAAAAAGAATAGATAAGTAATTTCGAAAAAATTTAGAATAATTTCAATGTAGAATTAGATAAAATAAAATAGCAATTGAATATTAATTAAATAAAAGAGAAATTTTAGTAAAATTAAAAGAATTCTTTAGATTTAGATTAATGCAAAAAATAAAAGCAAACTATAAAAGAAGAATTATAAATGATAAAAAAGGTTTCAGTAAATAATAGCAAGATTGAAGAAATAAAATTAAAAGAAGATTTAAATTAATAACATTAAGAAATTTTAGATTAAGAAAAACGAAATGAAAACTAATAGATTAATCAATAAATAGAATATTTAGAAAAATATAAGAAAGAAAATGAAAAAATACAATAAGAAAAAAAAGAAGATGAAAGAATTTTAAAAGAAAAGGAAAGATTAGAACGAATAGAAAAAAAGAAATAAGAAAACGAAAAAAGAAAGTAGGAGTAAAATGAAAAGATCAATTAATAAAAATAAGAATAAAATATTTAGTTTAATAATAAAAATATATAAAAAGATTAAAATTAAATAAATAATTAGTAGAAATAAGAAGAAATATAAAAATAATAAGAAATAGATTAAAAAATAGAAAATAGGAATTAAGAATTAACAGAAAAATAATAAATTTTTATAAAATAATAAAAATAAAATGAATAAGACAAATTAATTTAAAAAGAATAATAATAAATAGAAGAAAAAAAAGATTAAGAGAGAATTTTATAAGAAAAATAATTATAAATTAAAAAAGAAAAAGAGGATTAAGAGAAATAATTTTAAGAAAAATAATAATAATAAATAGAAGAAAAAAAAGAATAAGAAGAAAAATAATAATTATTTAAAGATAAATAAGAATTGGAGAAAATATAATAATAATAATAATAATAATAAGCAGATAAAATAAAAAAAGATTAGTTAGAATAAGAAAGATAAATAAAATTAGAAAAAGAAAAATAAGAGAGAAAATAAAAGTTAGAATAAGTAAGATTAGAAAAGGAAAAATAATAGTAAGAAAAATAAGAAAAAGAAAGAATAGAGAAAGAAATATAGGAAGAATAAAGAATAAAAAATAAGTAATAAGAATAAGAATAATAAAAAGAACAATAAAGATAATAATAAAATAATGTATAGGATCAACTAGTTTAAAGCATTAATTTAAAACCTTAAAATACTTTATACTTAGAAGAATAGTCTGAAATATTTAATTTCAACTAAGATGAAGTTCAAATAGATGGTCAATTCAATAACTCAATATTGAGAATATCTGATAAAATAAGAGGATTATCAATTATTGGTCCTGAAAGTAATTTCAATTTGGATAGTTCTATTATGGATTTATGTAATGAATTAGGAGAAATGAAATAAATGATTTAAAATCAATAATTTGTTTAAGTCAAGGAAGAAGACCCTAATAAAGAATAAGACACTTCTTAAGAAAAAAAACTTACTTTTAAGGAAAGATAATTGTTTTTTGAAAAAAATAAGAAAAAGTGAATTATATTTTATTTTTATTTTCATCTATTTCTACTTTTTTATTATGTTTTTTATTTATTTATTTTTCATTTTTATAAATTATATTTAGTTTGAATTAATATTTTCATTATAATATTTTTATCTTTTTATTTTTCTTTTTTTATAATATAAATTAATTATAAATATTTTGTAAATATTTTTAATTTAGTATAAAATTTTATATCATTTATAAATATATCATTAATAATTATAAGTATTTTTCTTTATAAATATGGGATAAATATGTTCTACAAGCAATTAGAATGCTTGTAGTTTTTTATGTTTGGAAGAAAAAAAAGAATATGAATAAGAATGGTAAATTCTTTATTTAAATAAAAACTAATAAAATATGAATAACATTAAAAAACAATATTTAGTAAAAAACATTAATGATGGAAATCATATTATAAAAACAGTGTATTAAATAAACTAAATTAAAAGTTCATTTATAAACTAAAATGATTAAATTAATTTGATATTAGATTAAGATAATTTATATAAAAAATTAAAAAAAACATAATATAATTTAAAACAAAGAAAATTAACAGACAAATCTAACGAGAATATAAATTCTACTTCACAATAATAAAATACTAATTGAATTTATATAATTTTTATTTTAATTTAATAAAAAATAAAAAGTTAATAAGGAAAATCACTAATTAAAATTACAATTAATATGCTGATTGAGATTTTTAATTCTTTTTTATATGCTTTCCTTTATTACATGTTTCTAATTTCTAAGTGTTTCAAAACTAAAATAAAGAAAATTAATTACTCGTAATTTGCATTACATTTCAAAGTAGAATCAAAATTTTACAATTTTTCAGGCATCTAATTTTCTTCTAATTATTGTTGAGAATCTTTGTAACTAATATTAAAATGTGAATTAGTTTTTTTAATATATTTTTATGAACTCTAAGAATCATTTTAAACTTCAGATTTGCTTTGATTTATAAGATATTTTAATTGAGATTCCATATTATTCATTTTCTGATTTGCCATTTCTTTTTCTCTATCAGTTTATTCTTAATACATCTACATTTTCTATTATAAGTATTAAAACTCTTTTTCTTTTTAATTGTAATTTTAACTTACTTCGTCTAATATTTGTTAGCTTCTTTTTAATTTTTACAATAATTATTTGTTTTGATCTTATAAATTTTTAATCTCTTATTGTTATTATTCTATATTAATATTATATTCATCAAATTTATTTTAATATTCTATTTGAATTTTTTATATTTAAAATTAATAATTTTCATTTTCTTATTAAAGTTAAACCTGTTTTTCTTTATAATATTATTATGTTTCTTTAAATTTATCTATTAGTTAATCATAATTTTCAATTTTATTAAATAAATCATTTTTTATTTGACTGTATTCATTCTTTAATTATTAATTTTATTCTATTTTTTCTTATAATTATATTAATAAATCTTATTTTTCATTTGTTATTAATTATAAATTTTATGTAATTTCAGTAAGTATTTTTTTACTTTTTTATAAATCATATAAAATTATATTATAATTTTCTTCTAAAATTTTTTTATCATTCATTTATAATTCTAGTTCTTTTTCAACTTAAAGTATATAATTTTCTTTTTATTCCTATATCATAATTTAGTCATTTTATTTATTATTTAGTTATTATAGTTTAGTTTTTAGATTATTAAGATTTGTAAATATCAATTGTTTAAAAAAACTCTTTTTTATATTATATTATTTAAATTATCTTGCTCTATTTAATTTCTAAATTTTATTTAAATAATATTACCTTTCTTTATAAAATTTAGTTTAACATATTCTTTTTTATTTTATTAAAAAAAATTTTGATTTTGGAATATAATTATTATTAAATAAAATAACTAATCATATTTTTAGTGCATTTATTTTATTTTTAAATTTATTTAAAATTATAAAGTCTAATAAAGCTTTTTTTTAGGATTTATTTATGTATTTTTTTATTCTATAAATAAAATTAATATTATTACTTATAATTTTATAAATTTTTCTTCTAAATATACTTCAAACCAAACTTTAATTTGAATTTTTTTTTAATAAAAAATACTGTTTTTTTTTATTTTTATGTATTTCAAATATTATTTTTATTAAATTTATTTAAATATCATAAACACTTTGAAATATTTTTGAGTCAAATTATTTAAATAATAATAATCAATTTTAATTTTAAATTATAATTTTTATTAATTTATTTTTTAATAAGATAATAATTTTTTAAAATATAAAGATTTTTTAAATAAGTTTACTTTAATTTATTTTTAATATTTTAGTTAACTATTTTAAATAAAATCTGATTTCCATCTATAAAATATTTTTTAAACCCGATTTTCATTTTTTTTTAATTTGAATTTATTTAATGAAAAATTTAATAGTAGTTTTTTTTTCCAAAATTATTTTAATGTATTAAAATATAATTTTTGAGCTATTTTTTAATAATACTCTATATATTAATTGATTAATATTTTTACTTTAAGTACTTTTTTAAATAATTTTCATAGGTTTTTTATAATCGAAAACTCTATTTTTAAATATTTTAAAATATTTTTTGAATAAATATTAAATATAATAATTTTATGATAATATTAAATTTGACTATTAATTTTTTAAATCATTTTTATACATAGTAAAAATTATTTTAAGCTTTTTAAAATATTTTATTTTAATAAAATTATTATAAAAAACAATTGCATTTTATTATTATAATTTTTAATTTTTATTATTTTTTTTTAAATTTTTTAATTTGCTAAAATACTTTAAAATTATTATTTTTTTTTTGTTTTATGTAATAAATTTTAATTTTTTAATTTTCTAAAAATATTATTTAAATTATTAAAAATAATATTTTTAAATTGATCTTTGTTTTTAATTTTATCTTACTTATATTACTCTATTTTAAATGTAATATTTTTTCCAGAATGTTAATATAATATATTGCTTTTTAAGATTTTACTTTAAATTTAATAATAAGATTTGATTTTTTTTAATTTTTATTTTTTAAATATTTTTAATAAATTTTTTGAAAATTCTAAAAATAATCTAACGATCAAAAAAAATTTTAGCTTTTTTATTATTTATCTTTTTAATTTTTATATCTTATAACTATTTTTCATAAATTTTAATAAAGTGATTGCTTAATATTAATTCTTTATTTTCACTATCTAACTAATAATTTATTTGTAATAATGAGTTAACTTTTTCTTAAAGTTAATTTAAATTCATTTCCACTTATTTATTCATGATATTATTTTCATCAAGCTAATTTTTAATTATATCAATTTCTAATTATTTTTATTTTTAAAATTCAAAAAATTAAATCTAAAATAAAAAATGATTAATTAATATTATTTACTTCTTTTTCTTTAATATTTTATTTATATTATTTATTAATAACTTCTGCTTAATCTAATTCTAATAATTTTTATTCTAAATGTTATCCTAATTAATTAATTAAATCATCTTTATCTTAATTTGCTTAATTATTATAATTATCTTTAGTTTTTTATTTTTTAATATTATTCACGTTTTGATTATTATGATTGACAAAATTTTATTTAAAATTTTATCATTTATTTATTTCTTCAATTTAATATCTTTTTGGTGATTATTCTCTTATTATATCAAATTTATGTATTTTTTCGTTATTAATTTGAGGTTTTTATTGTTATTTATATTTTTCTAAACTTGAAGAATCGATTTTTTTCTTCGAAATAATTTAAGTTTGTTTTTATTCAATTCTAGATTCTATATTTATTTTTTCCTTTATTTATGCATTATTAAATATAGTTTAATAATTTTACTTTTTATTTAACTAATTATTTTTTTTATTTTTATTTTGATTAAATTTATATAAAATTTATTCTTTAAAATTTGAATATTATATAGCTTGCTCATCAACAGATTATTTAAATTAAACTATTTTTTCATACTATTTAGATAAAAGTAATTAATGAGCTTCTTCTTCATTCTAACTAAAATATAAATTTAAAATAATAATACAAATCTTTGTTTAGTATCATAATATCTTGAATTATAAGATTTTTAAATTATTTAATAGTTTCTTAAGAATAAATTTGTTAATTTTTAATAACATTTTTAAATATTTAATAATCCAATTAATAAATTTAATACTAAATTTAACTTTAATTTCGATCAAATAATTCACAATTTATTATTAATTTATAGAAAAATTGTTACATCAATATAAGTTCTATAAAATTTTAAGTTGCTTTTTCAATTAATTGTATCATATCACAATTTTAATTAATTCTTTAATTTTATTATTTTTAATCAATTTTCTATTTTATAGTTATTTTTATAATTTTACCTGATTATTAAGGTATATTAAATGAGGTAATAATTTTAATATTTAATCCTAATAATTTTATAATTAACAAATAGGATTTTCTAAAATTATTAAACTTTAAAGTTATTTTAATAATTTTAAAGGTTATAAATCATTTATTTTCAAAATCTATAAATTATTTTAAAACATTACTTAATTATGAGAAACATCAATCAACTAAGCATTAATAAACTATTCAATATATTCTAAATTGCATAAATTATTGAAACTAAAATCTATTCATATTATTTTTGTATAATCATCATTAAGAATATCAATTTATTTCATTTTTTTATTATTTACTAATAAATTATCTTCATAAATTTAATGGTCATTTTTTTGTATTATTTATGATAACTTTATATAATATTAAATATTAATTACTTTTACTATTTACATTTTATTTAAAACCAATATTAAATTATATTAAATTATAGTTTGATATATATTTATATTTTAATAATAAAAAACTCAAAAAATTAAATTATATTAGCTTAATTATTAATCAAAAAATCAAAAAATAAAATTTAAAAATTAAAAAATCAAATATTAAATTATAAATAAATTATTCATTTTTTTATTAGTAATTCATCTAATTTTATTTAGTATTTTTGGGATATAATTAAAATATGTTAATAATCTAAATTACAAGAATATTTAAAGTTTGTAATTATCCTTTCTTTTTTACCTTAAAATAATTGCAACAATTAATTTTCTACTAAATATTCAAACTATTGTTAAAGCCATTAAGATTAAAAAAAATATCATTCTTCTAATATGAATTACTTATTTCCTCTAAAATAATTAATTTTTTATAATTATAAAAAAATAGATTAGTATATTTTATATTAAATACTCAATTAAATTAATACAGTTTAATATTGCTAGTATTCTTTATATACTAGATCTTAATATTTATTTTTCTTTTTATCTTTCTTTATCAATATTATCTAATTTTTTCTTTGATTTTTTATTCACAAGTTTGTTTAAAAAAATAATTTTATCAGTTGATTCATTATTTCTATTAGCTATATAAGTTGAAATTAAAATCAAAGATTGTAAATAACTTATTTAATTAAAAGATGAGTGTAATTAATTAATTTATTATTATTCTCTATTAATTTAACTAAATTATTTGATTTCTTAAGTGAATTATTCTTATTATTAATATTTTTCGATGTTTTCAATTATAATTAGCTTTCCTTTTCTGTAATTAATATTAGCTGGAGAAATTATTTTTTTAATCTTATCTTATAGACTAAATTAATTATCAATTTATAAGTATTCGAGTATATAAAAAAATAATCTTTTTGATATATTTTATAAGACTCTTAAATTTTTTGTAAAATTTATAAAATTTTGATAAATATCTTAAACAAATAAATCAATTATTCTGTTACTGTCTTCTTAAGTAAGGAATTCAATTTCAAATTATATTTTAATTTTATCCTTTAAAATTTATTAAATTTATTATTAATTCATTTCACTAAAATAAACTTAAAGATAATTTGAGTAAGATTGAAATTCATATAATTATTTATTAATAAATTTATTAGAAACTAATATAATTTATATTTAATTTTCTGTATATTTTTTTAAATTTAGTAAAGTTTCAATAAATTTAAAATTTTTTAAATCATAATTTTAAAAGTTATCAATTATAATATAAAATATTTTATTGTCGATTTATTCATTGATATTTTAAAGTATCTATTTAAATTGTTAAATATAATCAATAAATGTTTAAATTTTAAAAAAATTTGGATGTTAAATATTATTTTCTTAAGAATACTTATCTTGAATTTATTATTATATTTAATTCATAATGTCATTTTTGTCAGTAAAAACAGTACAATTTATAAATATATGATAAAAATTTAATTCTCTAAAATAATTTTAAAAAATTACTTAAAAATTTATTTTAATAAAAATGATTTTCCTATTCCTTCAGAGCCGATTAAATGTATATTAAATTTATTATTAATGTAACATTGTAAAATTTCTGAAATTTTTTAATATGATTAATATTCCATTATGAAAAATTATTTTCACTAATTTAGCTATTTTTTAAATTTAATTATATTTTTAAATATATACTTGTATATTTATTTCTAAAAAATTTTTAAATAATGAATTTTTAACAGTATAAAGAAAATTTTTTTGCTTAATTAGAAAAATAATGTATTTAAATGTAAAACATATTTAAGAAAGTAGAGATTAGTTTAGTAAATTTATCATGTATATGTCAAAAATAATTTAAGTTTACTTAAATTTAATAAAAAAATATGAATGGTCTGATAGATTTCATCTTTTATCAGGTAAAATTAAAACAATAAAATATTTTCAAGAGAAAATAAATGAAAGTAGAAAACACATGAGATTATTTAAAGGTTTAAATGAATTATTTAAAATAAAATAAACTTATTACGATGACACAAATGAAGATAAAATCAATAAATTTATAGATATTTGCATATTTAGATGTTATAGTAGTTATTGGATATTTGATAACTTAGCTATTTTAGTAAAGTATTTTATAATAAAATAAAATTACGATCAACCTTATTATAATTAAATTGCATAAAAGTTTAAATTAATTGCTGTTTTTCTTAACCTTGTTTAATCTTTAAGAAACCTAATTATTCTTGATTATCATATGGTTTTATTTAAATAAATTAAAATAGATAATGAAGATTAATATGAAATAATATCATAAAAAATAAATATAATAGCGAAAAATAAAAATAAAATGTATTAAAATATTGTAAAATGTATAGTAGATATTTTATTATCTTTAATAAGAATTGACAATATTTATTACAAACTAACTTAATAAATTAACGAAAATTATATTGATATAATTTAAGGATTAGCTGGTTGCATTAGTAGTTATTTATTCAAATATAATAACATCAAAGCAAATTAAATCATAAAAAATATTTGAATTAAATTATAAATTTTAATATAAATGTCATAAAAATTTTATTTTAGACTCAAAATAATCTAACAAAAAATCTGGATTATATTTTCTCATTTATTTTTCAGAGACTATTGATATTTTAGGAATAATTCCATTGGCTCTAGTTTTCCATTCAACTTCATAATATAATTTACCTTTAAAATTTTTATTACAATATTTAATTTTTAAAGGCCTATCATTTAATTCAAAAGATCCTTCTACAATATCTTCTTAAAAATTAATTTAAATTTTGAATTACCTTTTTATATAGTCTTTCTTGCGATAGTTTAATTTTTTTATAAATTTTACTTTTCACTTTATTATATTTTAATTTTTTTAAGCTATTTTATAATACTAGATCTATTGCTAGATGGTGTAGATGAAACACTTTCTTTTATTTAATTGGAAGAAGTCCATTTACTTTCTGAAGTGTATTCTATACTTTCTTATTCATAAAAATTTTCACTGCTTTCTTAATTATAGCTACTTTCACTCTTTTTTTTTTTTTTTTATTTTTTCTTTATGCTTTCAAAATTTTTAACAATTTCATCATCTGATTTTAATACTTAAATATCATCTTCATTTCTTTTTAATTTTTTTCTTAGATTATCATTAATTTATATGAAATCCTATTATTGTTTAAAAAAATTTCTTTTTGATTTAATTTTATTTTTATCAATTGGTTTATCCTTCAAATCAAACTAACAAAAATAAATATCTCCATCTTAAATATATTTATATGAAGTATTATTTTATTTTAAACATTATTATTTATATTTTTTCAATAAAGATTTATATTCTTTTAAAACTTAGCTATCTTCAAAATTAACTTGAGGTTCCCATGTATTTTCACTCATAGGATAATTTTTCCATTTTATTAAATAAAATTTTTAATTTTCATCTCCTTTTAAGTATTTCATTTAAAGGACTTTTTCTACTTCGTACTTTTTTTATTTATCTTTCATTTTAATTTATTAATATTAATTTTTTTTCCAATAAATAGAATACTATAAATGTACTATATCTTCACTAATTGATTAGAATATTTTTTTGCAATTTATATTTATAATAAATAGTTAATATTAAAATAATAAAATATAAATAAAATTATCAACTAAAATAAGATAAATTTGAATTATTATTAGTAATATTATTATTATTAGTTTCTCTATTAATCATTTAATTTTAATTATTGTTTTGCTAATCATTATTGTTATGTGATTAAATATTATTATTATTAATTTAAATGTTAGTATTATCATTATTTTGTTAATTGGATATATCGTTATTGGAATTATCTTTACCATTCTAAAATTTAATTTCGGCTCAACAATTAGGACAACTGTTATGTATTTTTAGCCAATTAGTTAGACATTCTTTATGATATATATGTTCACAGGGCATATATTAAATGAAGTCACCTATTTTAAAATCTTCTTAACAAAAACATTATTAATTTAATTATTCTAAAATTGATTAGTCTATTATCATATATTTTAATTAATTAATCATTTATTCAGTTGCAGGAGGTTTCCCATAATTACTATAATAATAATGATAAAAATTTTATTAATTATTTTCAAATATTAAAGAATAAGATTTATATAAATATATATTTAAAGCTAAAAATTACTTCACATCATTATTGATAATATAAGTGATAATATTATCAAATTAGTTATTATTCAAAGCAGAATTATCAAAAAGACTTTAAAGAACAGAATTTATAATATCATTATTTCTATTGTTATTATTAAAGTTAAAGCTAGACACTGTAATTTAAGAATTAATTAATCTTTATCGCCTTTAAACTTCTCTTGATTATCTTTAACTTTAATTATTTATTCTTCTATCTTAATTTTATTATAGTTTATAAGGTATATAATTTTCTGGATTATTATTTTCATCTTCGATTTTCTCAATAAACTCTTTTTTACATTTTATGCCTATTATTATTATAAATTATTTATACATATTTATTATTCATTCTATAAAATAAATTTTAATTAACAAATGTGGCACCAGAATTACGTCTTTTATTTTTCTCTTTACATTAATATTTAAATTGAATATATTTTTTTATTAAAAATATATATATTTTCTAAAATATATCTAGAATTCATAAATATTTATTTATTATAATTTAATTATTATAATTTAATAATTTATATTTATTATCGTTAATTTTTTAATATTATGATTGTAAAAAATAATACTATTAAACAATAAATAAAATAATAAAAAATAAAACAAAATTAAATAAATATAATTTCATATTACTTAGATTGAGAGATCATTCTCAATTAAGAAATATTATTTTGTTTTGATTTTATAAAAAGCTTGATAACCTTTTCCGAA
>Ga0315908_10000741_pt1 | contig 25655 bp, 28 predicted proteins | sample LakEriMetagenome_12_FD_203520 | JGI IMG/M metagenome (GOLD analysis project Ga0315908, IMG submission 203520) | Freshwater fungal communities from buoy surface, Lake Erie, Ohio, United States - Buoy 4 MA124 | ecosystem: Environmental > Aquatic > Freshwater > Lake > Lake biofilm | place: USA...
GAAGAGAATAAATGGCTCGTTATACCGGAGCAGACTGCAAGCGTTGCCGTCGCGAAAAAGTAAAGCTCTTCCTTAAGGGCGCAAAGTGCGATGGACCAAAGTGTCCGATCGAATCACGTCCTTATCCGCCAGGGCAGCACGGCCGCGGCCGTTCAAAGGAATCTGAATACCTATTGCAGATGCGTGAGAAGCAGAAGTGCGCACGTATCTACGGTGTTCTCGAAAAGCAGTTCCGTGGTTACTACGAAGAGGCAAACCGCAAGCAGGGCAAGACTGGTGAAAACCTTCTCGTCATCCTTGAGACACGTCTCGATAACGTTGTATTCCGTGCAGGATTTGCAAAGTCACGTGACATGGCGCGCCAGATGGTTCGCCACGGTCACTTCCTTGTAAATGGTAAGAAGGTAAACATTCCTTCATTCCGCGTGACTCCAATGGACATCATCGATGTTCTTCCAAAGTCACACGACCTCACACCATTTATCGTCGCAAGCGCAGAGTTCGGTGAGAAGTCTGTTCCAGCGTGGATGGAAGTTGTTGCAGCTCAGATGCGCATCATCATCCACGGCGTACCTGCTCGATCAATCATCGATACACAGGTTCAAGAACAGCTCATCGTTGAGCTCTACAGCAAGTAATTTTTTCTACCCCCTAGAGGAAATCAAATAGTGGATTTCCGCGAGAAGAAAGAGGAGCACCAGTGCTAATTGCACAACGCCCAACGCTTAGCGAAGAAGTAATTTCCGAGAACCGCTCACGATTCATCATTGAACCGCTTGAGCCGGGTTTCGGCTACACACTCGGCAACTCAATGCGCCGTACTCTGCTTTCATCTATTCCAGGTGCAGCAGTGACAAGCATTCGCGTTGCTGGAGCTCTCCACGAGTTCACAACACTTGAAGGTGTAAAGGAAGACCTCACAGATATCGTCTTGAACATTAAGAACCTCGTTCTTTCAAGTGATAACGATGAGCCTTCAGTGATTTACATCCGCAAGTCAGGTGCAGGCGCTGTTACAGGTGCTGATATTGCTGTTCCAAGTGGCGTAGAAGTTCACAATCCTGAACTCCACATCGCAACACTCAATGGCAAAGCAAACCTAGAAATCGAACTTACAGTTGAGCGAGGTCGCGGTTACGTGACAGCAGTTCAGAACAAGCAAGCTGGAGCTGAGATTGGTCGCATTCCTGTTGACTCAATCTATTCACCAGTTTTGAAGGTTACATACAAGGTTGAAGCAACTCGCGTTGAACAGCGCACAGACTTCGATCGTCTTGTTGTTGATGTCGAGACAAAGCCATCAATGAAGCCACGCGATGCAGTTGCATCAGCTGGTAAGACACTTGTTGAACTCTTCGGTCTTGCACGCGAACTCAATCTTGATGCTGAAGGTATCGAGATGGGGCCATCTGTTATGGATGCAGCCCTTGCTGCAGATCTTGCTCTTCCCATCGAAGATCTCGATCTCACAGTTCGTTCATATAACTGCTTGAAGCGCGAAGGCATTCACACAGTGGGAGAGCTCGTCAACCGTTCAGAGGCTGACCTACTCGACATCCGTAACTTTGGATCAAAGTCAATCGACGAGATCAAAGCGAAGCTTGTATCAATGGGAATGTCTCTTAAGGACAGCCCAGCAGGATTCGATCCATCACAACACCAGAACTACAACGTGTCAGATGAAGACTTCGCTGACGCAGATCAGGCATAAGGGAGAAGACAATGCCAAAGCCAACTAAAGGTCCTCGTCTGGGTTCAGGCCCATCACACGAGCGATTGATTCTTCGTACTCTTGCTGAGCAGTTGTTCGAGCACGGAAAGATCACAACTACAGAGGCAAAGGCGAAGCGACTTCGTCCACTTGCTGAAAAGTTGATCACATTCGGCAAGAAGGGTGACCTTCCAGCTCGTCGCCAAGTGATGGCACGTATTGCTAACAAGAGTGTTGTTCACAACCTCTTTACAGTAATCGCTCCAACTTTCGCTAACCGCGAAGGTGGATACACACGTATTACAAAGATCGGTCCACGTAAGGGCGATAACGCTCCTATGGCAGTGATCGAACTCGTAACAGAGAAGTAATCAGTACGTTCAACTAGCGTAATTCTTATGGCCAAACCCACTCTCTTTGCCGAGAGTGGGTTTCGTCGTTTACGCATAGATATTGCATACGACGGCACCAACTTTTATGGCTGGGGCGTGCAACCAGATCGTCGCACTATTCAAGATCTCGTTGAAGAAGCAATCTCACGGATCTCACGCGTAGATACCGAATCCATCGTTGCTGGCCGCACAGATGCAGGGGTGCATGCCACAGGACAAGTCATCCATGTTGATGTCCCTGATGCGATGTTCGATGGAGAGCTTAATTACATAGATTTTCGCTATAAACTCAATCGCATCCTTGATGAAGATGTGCGCATCATGAATATCTCTGATGCGCCAGAGGGCTTCCATGCTCGGTTCTCCGCGCTTCGCCGACATTACCTATATAAATTGATCGATAACAATGATGTGACTCCGCCGCTCTCGCGCTATGACGTTGCATCCTGGTATCGCCCACTGGAAGTTGATCGTATGAATGAGGCGAGCAAGCTTGTTCTTGGCCATCATGATTTCGCCGCCTTCTGCAAATTTAGACAGGGTGGAACAACTATTCGCAGGCTAGAAAAGTATGAATGGAAGCGCACAGATGATGGCGTGCTGGTTGCAGATATCGTCGCTGATGCTTTCTGTTACTCGATGGTGCGCAATCTTGTGGGGGCAGTTGTCTGCGTTGCAGATGGACGTAAAGAGCCACAGTGGATGGCAGAACTGCTTGCAAATAAGGAGCGAGTCTCTGACTCATTGGTATTTCCGGCTCGCGGCCTGACTCTCTATCAGGTGGATTATCCAAGTGATGATCAGCTCCTAGAGCGGGCAAAAATCACAGTTTCTAAGCGTGGGCAAGGGCTGAATGAGGCTGATTAGCCGATTTGGCTGGGGCCCAGCAGGGCGGGTAAAGTAGCACCCCTGCGCCAGCGAGGCGCGAAATGTAGGTCCCTAAGCTCAACTGAAAAGAAGAAGGTAATAAAGCATGCGTACATATAGTCCAAAGGCAGGCGACGTCGTCCGTAAGTGGCACGTCATCGATGCACAAGATGTTGTGCTCGGTCGTCTTGCAACTCACGCTGCAGTTCTTCTTCGCGGTAAGCACAAGGCGACATTCGCCCCACACATGGATATGGGTGACTTCGTCATCGTAATCAATGCAGAGAAGATTGCACTCTCTGGAACAAAGACAACAACAAAGTTTGCACACCACCACTCAGGTTTCCCAGGCGGTCTTACATCGACAGTCTACGGTGAATTGATTGAGAAGCACCCAACACGCGCTGTTGAAAAGGCGATCAAGGGAATGCTTCCTAAGAACCGTCTTGGCGCACAGGTTGCATCAAAGCTCAAGGTCTACGCAGGTCCAGAGCACCCACATGCTGCTCAAGCTCCAACACCATATGTGTTCACTCAAGTTTCTCAAGTAGCGAAGTAAGGGATAAGTAAATAAATATGTCAGATACAACTTTCAACGAGATCGACGAGACAGAGACACCTACTTCTTACTCTTCATCAACTCCAGCAGCTGCAACTAACCGCCAGGCAATCACAGCACCAGGTGCTGGAACAGGTCGCCGTAAGGAAGCAGTTGCTCGCGTTCGCCTCGTGCCAGGCACAGGTCGTTGGGTTGTTAATGGCAAGACTCTCGAAGGATATTTCCCAAACAAGGTTCACCAGCAGCTCGTCTCTGAACCATTTCGCACAGTAGGTGCTGAAAATACATACGATGTATTTGCACGCATCAACGGTGGTGGAGTTTCAGGTCAGGCTGGCGCACTTCGTCTAGGCGTTGCTCGTTCATTGAACGAGATCGACACTGAGGCAAACCGTCCAGCTCTTAAGAAGGCTGGCTTCCTCAAGCGCGATGCTCGCGTTATTGAACGTAAGAAGTACGGTCTGAAGAAGGCACGTAAGCGTTCACAGTACTCAAAGCGTTAATTCTTTTTATCTCGATATCCCGTTTGTTCCTGCAGTAAAGGAGTTGTTATGGCTCTCTTTGGAACAGACGGGATTCGTGGTTTAGCAAACGGGCAGACTCTTACAGCAGAGATAGCTGTCGATGTTGCAGTAGCTGCAGCGCATATTCTCGTTGAATCATCTTCCAATAAGGGCAAACGCCCACGTGCAATCGTTGGTCAAGATTCACGTGCATCAGGTGAATTCTTAGAGGCCGCTGTAGCTGCAGGTCTTGCAAGTGCTGGTGTTGATGTTTATCGCGTCGGTGTTCTACCTACTCCAGCTATTGCTTATCTTGTGGGTGAATCAGGTGCTGATCTTGGCGTCATGATTTCAGCATCACATAACCCCATGCCAGATAATGGAATTAAGTTGTTCTCACGTGGTGGCGGAAAGCTCGATGATGCAATTGAAGCAGCGATTGAAAAGCGTATGGGGGAGCCATGGACTCGTCCCACAGGGCGCGATGTTGGTCGCATTACCTTTGATGACACAGCAAGTGATCGCTATGTAAACCACTTACTTGCATCTGTTTCGACTCCACTTGCAGGGTTAAAAATTGTTCTTGATTGTGCCAATGGCGCTTCATCTTTTGTGGGACCACAGGCATATGAAAAGGCTGGAGCCACGGTTATTGCCATTCATCACTCACCTGATGGCTGGAATATCAATGACAACTGCGGATCCACTCACCTTGAAGATTTGCAGGCTCGCGTTGTTAAAGAAGGTGCTGACTTTGGTATTGCCCATGATGGCGATGCAGATCGTTGCCTTGCAGTCGATGCCCAAGGAAAGGTCATTGATGGCGATGCCATCATGACAATCCTTGCTCGTGGATTTAAAGAGCGTGGCGCTCTGAAATCCAACACGATTGTTGGCACAGTAATGAGCAACCTCGGATTTATGCATGCGATGAAAGAAGCTGGCATTGATGTCATCACTACAGCAGTCGGCGATCGGTATGTTCTAGAGAAGATGCTGGAAGGTGACTTCTCATTGGGCGGTGAACAATCAGGCCACCTGATCATGCGCGAGTTCGCAAATACAGGAGACGGAATCCTGACAGCTCTTCAATTAGCCCAGGAAGTAGTTCGCACCAAGAAGACTTTGGCAGATCTTGCTGCAACAATGAAGCGTTTTCCTCAAGTTCTTATCAATGTCCCTAATGTTGCTAAAGATAAGCTCGCAACCTCTGCGGCAATTACAGATGCTGTTGCCAAGGCTGAATCAACTCTGGGCAGTGATGGTCGTGTATTACTTCGTGCTTCAGGCACTGAGCCTCTCATTAGAGTCATGGTCGAAGCCGCGAGTGATAACCTTGCACAAGAAATCGCAGCATCACTTGCTGCAACCGTTAAGGCAGAACTGGGGAACTAATTCGTGTGCGGAATCGTGGGTTACACAGGACCACAATCTGCATTTACGCCCATCGTTGAAGGCTTACGTCGACTTGAATACCGCGGCTATGACTCAGCAGGTATTGCACTCGGTACCGGTAATTCACTCTTTGTAGAAAAGCGCGCAGGAAAGCTTGCCAATCTTGAAGGCGCACTTCCTGCCAATCTTCCTTCTGTTCATTCAGGAATCGGCCACACCCGTTGGGCAACCCACGGTGGCCCCACAGATCGCAATGCCCACCCGCATCTTGATAACGAGGGCAAGCTTGCAGTCATTCACAACGGCATCATTGAAAATTACTCAGAACTTAAGGAAGAACTTGAAAAGCGTGGACATACCTTTGAATCGGAGACTGATACCGAATCTGTTGCACACCTTCTCTCAGAACTTCGTAAAGAATATAAGGGCGATCTCACCGCTGCGATGCGAGCTGCTGTAAAGCGCCTGCGTGGATCATTTACTCTCCTTGCAATCCATGCCGATGCGCCCCAGACCATTGTTGGCGTGCGCCGCAATTCACCATTGGTTGCAGGCCTCGGTGATGGTGAGAACTTCCTGGCATCCGATGTTGCAGCCTTTATCGATTACACAAAGCGCGCTGTTGAACTTGGCCAAGATGAAGTAGTCACTATCAATCCTGATGGCATTGCCATCTGCGATCTTGAAGGTAATGCTCTGCCCTTGAAAGAGTATGAAATTACCTGGGATGCAGCAGCTGCGCAGAAGGGCGGCTTTGCGCACTTTATGTTGAAGGAGATCTTCGATCAGCCTAAGGCGATTGCAGATACTTTGATTGGTCGCTTGAGCGATAACAATCAAATTCAGCTGGATGAATTGCATATGAGTGATGATGAAATCAAGAAGATTAAGCGCATCTCAGTCATTGCTTGCGGCACTGCTTATCACGCTGGCATGGTGGCAAAGTATGCAATCGAAAAGTGGGCCAAAGTTCCTGTTGATGTGGAGATTGCATCCGAATATCGCTATCGCGATCCCATCGTTGATAAAGATTCACTTGTTATTGCTATTTCTCAATCTGGTGAAACGATGGATCTCATCATGGCTGTGCGCCATGCAAAGGCAGCTGGTGCTCGTGTGCTGGCTGTGTGTAATACAAACTCTTCAACGATTCCTCGTGAATCAGATGCTGTTCTCTACACACACGCTGGACCTGAAATTGCCGTTGCTTCAACTAAGGCATTTCTGACACAGATTGTTGCCATCTATCTCATTGGCCTCAAGCTCGCACAGGTGCGCGCAACTCTGACTGATACACAGGTAAAGAGCCTTTATACAGAGATGCTTGAGCTACCAGGACAGGTAGAACAAATTCTGGAAACTATTGAGCCACTACGCGAGCTCACTCGTAAATTTGCACAGAACGACACCGTTCTCTTCTTAGGTCGCGGGATTGCATATCCCGTAGCACTGGAAGGGGCGCTCAAACTTAAAGAGCTTGCCTATATCCATGCTGAGGGCTTTGCAGGCGGGGAACTCAAGCATGGCCCTATTGCTCTGATTGAAGAAGGAACTGCAGTGATTGCAATCCTTCCACCGAAAGATGAGCATGGCCTCGATGAGAAGATGCTGAGCAATATTCAAGAGGTGAAGGCACGCGGTGCTCGCGTTGTTGTGATCGCTCCTGAAGGTGCCCAGGTCATTGGGGCAGAACACATCATTCGCATTCCTGTTGCTTCACCTTTATTCCAACCAGTTCTTGCAACCGTTCCTCTACAAGTATTTGCATATGAAATTGCAGTTGCTCGTGGAACTGATGTTGATCAGCCTCGAAACTTAGCTAAATCAGTCACCGTCGAATAAATAGAATAGAAAAATGCCAACAATTCTCGATCAGCGCCATCGTCAGATGCGTCGCGCCCTCAAGTGGTCTGCAAGTCTCTTTGCTGGCTATCTCTTTATTACCTACCAAGTCCTCACTGATGGATTTATGGTTCGTATTGACCGGGAACTGAGCGAGCTCGAACACCCACGATTTACTGGAGTGACGGGATTTATCGTTCGCCGACTTGATGATTTGGGTCTGCGCGGAGTTTCAGGAATCGCTCTGCTCATCGTCGCCCTCTATATCTCGCGGCGCTTTAAAACATGGAGACCGATTAACCTCGGCCTCTTATCTTTTATCTCACTCAATGTTGTTGTCGGCGCATTTAAATATGGACTAGGTCGCACAAAGCCCCGTGATGGTTTTGATATTTTGCATGCTGGCGGAATGTCCTATCCCAGTGGCCATGCTTCCAATGCAATCTTTATCTGGGGCGTTGTTGCTTATCTGATTTATCGCTATGCGCATGTGGATAGATATAACGGACGCCTTGCAAGTGCAGCTGTGGGACTTCTTGCCTTGACAGTCTGCGTGGTCTCACTTCTTCGCAATACGCATTGGTTCCTGGATTTGTTTGGAGGGCTACTACTCGGCGGGGCTCTCTTAGTCCTCATCATCGCAATTGATCGCTTCTTTCCATCTGATAGCCAACTTCACTAGGGGCTAATACACTCACTCCCATGATTGATGGAATCGGCATCGATGTCGTGGATATTGCACGGTTCCTCGAATCCTTAGAGCGCACTCCTGGGCTTCGCGAGAAGCTCTTTACTGAATCAGAGCGCACCCTTTCTTCACAATCACTTGCTGCACGCTTTGCTGCAAAAGAGGCGCTCTATAAAGCTTTAAGTCCAAGCCATGGATTGCATTGGCATGATGCTGAAGTAATCAATCAACCCAATGGCAAACCTGAATTTCTCTTTCGTGGTGAGATTGCAGATCTCATCGATGGAGCGAAGGTGCATCTCTCACTTTCGCACGATGCAGGAATTGCATCTGCAATAGTGGTGCTTGAGCGATGAGAGCAGAAGCAATTGTTGATCTGAGCGCAATCAAGCACAATGTTGAGCTCCTCAAGAAAGCTGCAGGAACAAAGCTGCTCGCAGTTGTGAAGGCTGATGCTTATGGGCATGGACTCATACCTGTTGCACAGACTGCAATCTCTGCAGGTGCTGATTACTTAGGTGTGGCACTTCTTGAAGAAGCAATTGCATTGCGTGAGGCAGGAATTGATGCACCGATACTGGCATGGCTTGTTCAGCCTGGTTCTGATTTTAAGAAGGCGATAGAGCTCGATATTGAAGTCGCTGTTGCATCTCTTGCAGCGCTTAAAGAAATCTCTGATGCATCGACTTCAAAGAAAGCGAAAGTTCACCTTGAAGTTGATACAGGAATGTCTCGTGGGGGATTCCTTGGCGAATGGGAAGAACTTGGTGCTGAGCATTTAGCTCATGTGGAGATTGTGGGAATCTTCTCTCACTTTGCTCGCGCAGATGAGCCAGGTGTGAAGCAAAATGATGATCAATTAGCTCGATTTAACACGATGGTTGCACGCGTGCACGAACTTGGATTTAGCAATGTCATGCGTCATCTTTCCAACTCTGCGGCAACACTTAAGAACCACGCTGCAGCATTTGACATGGTCCGCACGGGTATTGCGATGTATGGGCTATCACCTGATGTGAAGACGCTGGGTAATTCACAATCGCTCGGACTTCGACCAGCAATGCAATTGCGCGCTGCTCTCTACTTAGTTAAAGATGTTCCTGCCAATACTCCAGTTGGGTATGGAGCAACAGAGAGCACGAGTGCAGATACCAAGCTAGGTGTTGTGGCAATGGGTTATGCGGATGGAATTCCACGTGTTGCCCATGATGCAGGTGTGTGGTGTGCAGGAAAGAAAGCACCGATTATTGGCCGAGTCTCCATGGATCAATTCGTCGTTGATCTGGGCGTTGCATCAAAGGCTAAGTCGGGGGATTGGGTCGTAGTTTTTGGTAACAGCTCGCATGGTGAATACACGGCAGATGATTGGGGAGCAGCGTCACACTCAATCAATTACGAGATAGTCACACGAATCGGTCCTCGTGTGCCTAGAATCTATTCAGCTCATGTCTACTAATACGCCGCTTCTCCAAGCCGAACGAGTCTCAGTCTCCTTCGGTGGCCTTCGCGCACTGCATGATGTCTATCTGCAGCTCAATCAGAATGAAGTAGTTGGCGTTATTGGACCAAATGGAGCCGGCAAGACAACTCTCTTTAATGCAATCTGTGGTCTTGTTACTCCGGATTCTGGGACATTTTCATTTGAAGGCAAAGAGCGGTCATGGCCTCGCACCGATGAATTAGCTGATCTTGGTATTGCACGCACTTTGCAAGGAGTTGGTCTATTTCCAGATCTCACAGTTCTTGAGAATGTAATGATTGGTGCACAGAAGTTTGCCAAGACCGGATTGATTTCTGCAAGCTTTGGCCGCAATACAAGGGATGAAGCAGACCTTGCAGATCGTTCTATGGCAGCCCTTGAGCGCGTGTATGCAGGAGCACTTGCCAACCGTCGCGCAAATACACTTTCTTATCCTGATACCAAGCGCGTTGCAATTGCTCGAGCACTTGTGAGTGAACCTACAGTGCTGATGCTTGATGAACCAGCAGGAGGATTGGGTCCACAAGATATTGAGTGGATGAATGGGCTGATTCGAAATCTGACTGCTCATATGTCAGTCTTAATCGTTGAGCACCATATGGATGTTGTGATGTCAGTCTGTGATCGACTCTATGTCCTTAACTTCGGTGAAGTTATTTCTAGTGGTTCATCTGATGTTGTGCGCCGCGATCCTGCAGTTATTGCTGCCTATCTCGGAACGGGGGCATAAGTTGAGCCTCGTCGTGAAAGATTTGAGCGTTGACCATGGAGCAATTCGTGCAATCAGTGAAGTCTCATTCACTGTTGAAACAGGAAAGCTCTCTGCAGTTATTGGCGCCAATGGTGCGGGTAAATCCACTCTGCTTCGCACGTTATCAGGTTTAAATAAGGCAACCGAAGGCAGTGCGCATTGGGGAGATCACAACCTCCTGCATGGCAAGCCCGAATCCCACGTTCGCAGCGGTGTCTCCCATGTCTCTGAGGGAAAATCAGTTGTTGCAGAACTGACCGTTGAAGAAAATCTTGATTTGGGAGCGCTCTGGCGTCGCAACAAGAAGGAAGCTACTGAATCAAAGAAACAAGTACTGGAACTCTTTCCTCGTTTAGATGAACGGCTGAACCAACGCGCAGATACATTGTCAGGCGGAGAACGTCAGATGCTCGCTATTGGTCGCGCGCTGATGTCTAAGCCAAACCTTCTCCTTCTTGATGAGCCATCTCTTGGACTTGCACCGCTTGTGATTGAACAGATTTTCCAAACTATCCGCGGCATTGTTGACACTATGAGCGTGACTGTCGTTTTGGTGGAGCAGAATGCAATGGGCGCCCTGAAGATTGCCGATTCTGCAGTAGTTCTTAATCTTGGCCGCGTTGCAGCCACAGGAAATGCATCAGATCTCATCGCCGACCCAGCAGTGCGCACTGCTTACTTGGGGTACTAATGATTCAAATACTTAATACAACTCTCATTGGACTGACATCAGGTGCTATTTATTCATTGATGGCGATGTCAATCGTTCTTGTCTGGCGCTCAACACGCGTTATTAACTTCGCTCAGGCCGGACTAGCTCTCGCCTCCACATATATCGGATATGAGGCAGTTCAGTTATTTGATAACTATTGGATTGCACTCATCTGCGCGATGTTGGCAGGAGCAGCAATAAGTGCATTTATTGAGATTACATTTATGCGCATCTTACTCAAACACACAAGCTCTGGACCCATTGCAGGTGTTGCTCCCATTATCGCAACCCTTGGCTTATTGGGGATTATTAAGGCCCTCATCACAATGAACTGGGGCGGACAAGATGTAGTTATAACGCCACCACTATCAAATACAGGTTTCTCAATTGGCTCAGACACACTGGTCTTCTCGCCGATGAAGTTAGCAATAATTGTCTCGGTGGCCTTGCTCGTAATTATCTTCTCGCTAATTTTTCAAAAAACAAATATCGGTCTTGCACTTCGGGCCTCTGCATATGCGCCAGAAATTGCTCGACTTGCTGGCGTGAGAGTAGATCTCGTCCGTACCCTTGGGTGGGCACTTTCTGGCGCATCAGGTGCTGTTGCAGGGCTTTTACTGACGTCATATGGAACGGGTGCATTTTCTCCTGAGTCTGCGGAATTCTCACTTCTGTTCATCTCTGGCTTTATTGCCGCTGTTGTTGGTGGCCTCGATAGTTTGGTGGGAGCTGTCATCGGTGGAATTTTCTTAGGCCTCGTCACCGCTTTTGTTCTGATGTATATCAGCAGTTCGCTCTTCTTTATTGCACCATTTGTCATCTTGCTCTTAGTCCTCTTTATTCGCCCGCAAGGAATCATCGGAGTAAAGGCGGGACGTCGTGCATAAACTTTCTAATAAGAAACGCCTTTTTATCTTCATACTCTTGGGCGTTGCTATCTACTTCCTTAGCGGAGCAGTAGATGAACTTCGCGTTTATCAAGGTGCAACAGTTGCTGTCTATGTTGTTGGCATTGCATCCATCATTTTGCTCACCGGTTATTCAGGGCAAGTTTCGCTGGGGCAAGGCGCTCTTCTTGGAGTAGGCGGCTATGCAGCCGCACTCTTGCGCATTCAATTCAACGCACCTATCTGGATCTGCTTTGCAGTTGCAATTCTTACTGCAGCACTGGCGGGAGCATTTCTTGGATTGGCAGCAGCTCGTTTAAGTGGGCCTTATTTAGCGGGAACAACTCTTGCACTTGCAGTCGGTCTACCTTCGATTGCAAATCAATTTGAATTACTAGGTGGCGAGCAAGGCCTTCTCTTTGATGTGGGATTTCCTCCACTCAGTTTTGGTGAGGATTTCACCCAATATAAATGGTTCTTCTGGATTGCATCCCTGGCTACTTTGATTGCGATATTTTGGTTACAAAATGTTATGAGATCTCGTTATGGTCGAAGCTGGAAGGCCGTGCGGGGTAATGATGTTGCAGCAGAACTGGCTGGAATAAATCTCACTCGTAATAAGACCCTCGCATTCACCCTGAGCGCCGGATTAGCCGGGCTTTCAGGGGCTCTTCTAGCCATGACTATTGGCACGGTCTCACCCTCTGCCTTCCCCTTGGCGCTCTCATTTTCTTTGCTGACAGGCGCCGTTATCGCTGGCGTAACCACCCTCGGAGGGGTAATGATTGGGGCAGTGACATTGGTTGCTATCCCTGACATCGCAGGGGCGGTCGCAAGCCGCTTCGGATCATCGGAGGCAGTAACCAGTAACTTGCCTGGTCTACTGGTGAGCACGTTACTGATTTTGACAGTGTTATTTGTCCCTAACGGACCTGTCGAACAGTTGCATGCGCGTCGGGAACATCGGGCGAATAAGTAACCATCTTAGGTACAACTACCTAAGGTCCCTCGATGGAAGGAAAGACATGACTCGAATAAATCGTCGCACGCTGATTTCAGCTAGCGCGGTGCTTGTGGTCGCAGCTCTCACAGCAGCAACAGTTCCGGCGCAAGCAGCAGAAGTAGGAGTAAGCAATTCCGAGATCAAACTCGGTATGACGCTCCCAATGACAGGCACTGCATCACCTGGCTACAACAAGATTCCAGGTGCAATGAAGGCGTACTTTGATTACCTCAACGCTAATGGTGGAGTTAATGGTCGCAAGATCACTCTCAAGGTTGAAGATGATCGGTATGTTCCAACTGAAGCAGTTGCCAAGACAAATAAATTAATTTTGCAAGACAAGGTCATGGCACTCATCTCTCCACTGGGAACAGCAAATAACAAAGCTATTGCAGCCTCAGTAAACCCAGCGCGCCGCGGAGTTCCAGTGTTGTTCGTCAACTCAGGATTTAGCGGTTTCACTGATACTAAGAAGTACCCAACAACCTATTCAATCTTGCCTTCATATGTCATGGAAGCAAAGATTATGGCTGAGTACATCAAGGATAACTTTGCAGGCAAGACACTTGGTCTTCTCTACCAGGATGACGACTTCGGAACAGATGCTCTTAAGGGATTCACTCAAGCAGGCATCACCTTCGCAGTGAAGGTTCCATATGCATCAGGTTCTCAAGGTGCTGCAGGAGTTCCTGCCGGATGGATCACAAAGCTATCTGCCGCTAAGCCGGATGTAGTAATCCTCTTTGGCGTATCAAGTGCAACAGCAGCTGGCCTCGGCACAGCGGCAGCGCTTAAGTACGCACCACAGTGGATCCTTGGATCTGTTGGTGGGGATGCGACCACTATTAAGGCATCAGGAGTACCTGCAGGCGTTCTCTATAACGCAATCGGTGCTTCATTTGCTCCAGCAACAACAGATGCTACTGATGAATACGTCAAGCTCTTCTCAGACATCTATGCAAAGGCAGTTCCTGGTTCAGCTTTCGATAACAACGTTCTTATCGGCATGAACTCAGCATTCGTAGCAGCACAGGCACTTAAGGCAGCTGGAACAAATCCAACTCGCAAGTCGCTTATGGCTGCGATTGATGCAAAGGGTGCGTCATTCGCATCAGCTGCACTCATTCCACTGAACTACTCAAAGACTAGCCACGTTGGATACAACGGATACTGGTTTGGAAAGTACTCACCAACAGGAGATCTCAAGCCGGTTGATGGTAAGTATGTTCTCTACACAACCGATTCAGGTTCTGGCGCAGTTGTTAAATCAACATGGAAGCGTCCAGCAATGCCAGCGAAGGGATTACCTAACTAATGAAAATCACTTCAGTTAAATCACGCGCAATTGCGCTACTTTCAACTACTGCGCTACTAGCAACAATTGTTGTTGCATCGCCGGCACAAGCTGCGGCTGTAGGGCCAACATGTGATGCTAAAACACCTATTCAGACATGTGTGGGTACAACATCAGATGGTGCTGCCTATGAGATTAGAGTGCCGAGTAGCTTTAACGGCACTGTTGCTCTCTGGTCTCACGGACTAGGTGTCTCATGGCCAGTATCAGCCGGATTACTTCCTCCATTTCCAAATGGAATTCCAGTAGATCCAAGAGCGAATGTGACTCCTTTTACAGTTGTCGGTTCAACATCGTCAGCTCTTGCAAGCTCCATCCTTGCTGACGGAGTAGCTGTCATGGGCTCTGGCTTCCCTGTACAAGGCTGGAACCTAGATGAAGCAGTCAAGACAAATGTCGAGTTAATCGGTATTTTCAAGAAGGCTTTCCCTACAACTAAGAAGGTTGTTGCATGGGGCTATTCAGCTGGCGGTGGAATCACTCAAGCACTTGCTGAGCAGTATCCACAACTCGTTGATGCCGTTGCAATCATTGACCCAGTAGCCCCAGCTCCTGCAATGCAGAAGCTATTGATGGATGCTCTTTGGTTATTCAAGACTTACTTCGATCCATCAATGAAGTTAACAGGCTACTCAGCTGGAAAAGCTGGTGACTTGGAAGCTACTGCAGATATAGGCAAGATGTACACCATTCTTGCCTCTGTAGGAGCGAATATTTCATCAGGTAAATGGCCAGCAACAGCAGGTCCTTCAGGTAAGGCGCTAGAAGCAGCAGGAGTTCCATCACGTTCTGCGATGTTGCTATGCGCTTTGTTAGTGGGCATGCCTGTTCAGAGCGCTTCTTATGACAATATCAATGGTCCAGAGGGTGCGCTTAAACTGACATTCCCTCTTGCAGTCAGCCCAGCACTTGCTGCGCTTGAGAATTTTGGTGTCGCATTGACATCCGGATTAAGCATGGCACGCGAGTGGGATACAAAATTTGGTCCAAATTGGTATGACAACACCAAGACCAACTTTGCAGCTCAACTGAGCGAATCTGACAGAGACATCTACAACGCTGCCCTAAGTGGTAACACTGTTATTGATGGCCTCTTGGGTGTATTAAATCCAGCTAATCCTGCTGCACCACGTATGGTGGGCGAAGCATCTGCTGTAGCTAAAGCTGCGGGGATGTACAGCACAACTGGAAAAATTACTGTCCCAACTATCATGATGACTGGTACGAATGATCCAGTTCCAGCAGCATCATGGATTCAGCAAGTCTCAGACAAGTATGAAGTCCAGTTTGCGGCTGAAAAAGCTGCGGCTATCACCGCAGCAAAGAAGTCACGAGTCTATGTTGCTCCAAAGAACAAGCTCAGCGTCTTATGGCTTAAGCCACCAAAGAACTGGACAAAGTTTGATGCAGCAGGCACTCCAATTGCCCAGTCGTATGTTGCCGGAAACGGACATGCCCTGTTTACGCAGAAGCAATTTAAATTCATGATTGACTCTGCAATTAAGGCTGCTAACACGGGCTATGTCGCATCAGGCGGTCCTGTTACTACCGCAGCACGCAAGGCGGGGCTTGTAAAGGATAAGTACAGCGCCTACCCATATCTAAAGTATTACAACTAGTAATACGAGAGAGTAAAAGAGAGGGTCTGGGAAACCAGGCCCTCTCTTTCCTTTACCCTTAGCAAATGATCAGAGTTGCTACAGCCGCCGATATGCATGCACTCGGCAAGCGCATCGGTGCACAGTGCGTTGCTGGCGATCTCATCCTTCTTAACGGCCCACTCGGTGCAGGCAAGACTGTTCTTGTGCAAGGAATAGGGGATGCACTCGGTATCAACGATGTCACTTCCCCCACCTTTGTTATCTCTCGTATTCATAAAGGGCCGCTGCCACTTATCCATGTCGATGCCTATCGATTACTAGAAGGTGGAAAGGCAGCTCTCTATCTCGATGATCTTGATCTTGATTCTCCGCGTGAAGGTGCGGTCACAGTTATTGAATGGGGCGGGGCAGAATCTGCGCGCTTAAGTGATGAGCGCCTTGAGATAGTTATTGATCGCACTGAAGAGATTCGTGAAGTGAGCATCACTCCTGTGGGCACTCGCTGGCAGGGATTTAGTGCATGAGACTTTCTCTAGCTATTGATACATCTACCTCTCGCACGATTGTCGGAATTATTGATGGAACCTCCGTTCTCTTTGAGAAGTTTCATGAAGGTGCAACAGATCATGGCCGTGCGCTCTCAGAGCTAGTTGCAGAAGCGCTGAAAGTTTCAGCACCTCCTCAACAAGTTGTGGTTGGTATGGGACCCGGGCCCTTTACGGGACTTCGAGTCGGAATTTCATTTGCACATACCTTTGGACTTGCTCGCAATATTCCTGTAATCGGCATCTGTTCACTCGATGCTATTGATATTGACCAGAGTGAATACACCGTGGCCATTGATGCGCGGCGCAAAGAGATTTATTGGGCGCGCTATAAGGATGGGCATCGCGTTGAAGGACCAACCGTCAGTAAGCCTGCAGAAGTTGATGGATTTATCATCGATGAATATCCAGATATGAAGAAGTTGGTATCCCTTTCCACTTCACAGAACGTTACTGAGCCAATGTATTTACGTAGGCCAGATGCTGTTCCAACGGCTGAGCGCACATGATTACCTTTCGCCAACCGATTGCACTGGATATCCCAGTTCTTGCATCCTATGAGAAGCAGTTATTTCCTTACTCACCATGGAATACGGCTCAGTTCAAAGAAGAGTTTGCTGGTATTCCCACCACTCGATATATGTCAGTTGCTGAAAGTGGCAACACCATCGTGGGTTACTGCGGCGTCTTTGTGCCAGCCCCTGGGGTTGAAGCGGATATTCTCACTGTTGCAGTACTTCCTGAATATCGCAGACAGGGCATTGCTACAGAGTTTATGCGCCAGATTGAGCAGTGGTCGAAGGAGCGCGGAGCTAGCGCGATGATGCTTGAAGTTGAGCAGAGCAATGAATCAGCCATCGAGCTCTATAAAGGCCTTGGCTATATGAAGATTTCTGTGCGCATGGATTATTACGGCCCTGGTAAAGATGCCTTTGTGATGCGAAAGGACTTCGCATAATGCAGCCGATAGTTCTAGGAATTGAAACTTCGTGTGATGAAACAGCCATTGGCATTGTTCGTGGCCGCACCTTGCTGGCCAATGTCATCGCATCCAGCGTTGATGAGCATGCACGTTTCGGAGGAGTAGTTCCTGAAATCGCATCTCGCGCTCACTTAGAGGCGATGCTGCCAAGTATTGAACGAGCACTCAAAGATTCCAAGATTGCGCTCTCAGATATTGATGCAGTGGCAGTTACTGCCGGCCCTGGTCTTGTTGGGGCACTCCTGGTCGGTGTTGCATCAGCAAGTGGATTGGCGCAAGGACTGGGGCGCCCACTCTATGGAGTCAACCATTTAGCAGCCCATATCTCTGTTGATTACTTAACGCATGATCAAGCGACCAGCCCAACGATTGCACTTCTTGTCAGCGGTGGTCACTCATCTTTATTGCAAGTAGATGACATCACGCGCTCGGTGACAAAACTCGGGGCAACGATGGATGATGCTGCAGGTGAAGCATTCGATAAAATTGCACGCATCCTAGCTTTAGGTTTTCCAGGTGGTCCTGCGATAGATCGTGAAGCAGTAAACGGATCTGCGAGCGCCATCGATTTTCCACGCGGGCTCACAACATCCAATGACTGGGCAACGCGTCCCTATGATTTCTCATTCTCAGGAGTTAAGACTGCAGTTGCGCGTTATCTTGAAAGCACTCCGCAATACATTCGCGCCGATGTTGCAGCATCCTTTCAAGAGGCAATCGTTGATGTGTTGATGCTTAAGGCGCTTGCGGCCTGTAAAGCATCGGGGATTGATTCTCTGGTCATTGCAGGGGGAGTTGCTGCCAACTCTCGCCTTCGCGCAGTTGCCGCGCAGCGATGTGAAAAGGCAGGCATCGAGCTGCGTATTCCACCTGCTGACCTTTGTACCGATAACGGGGCGATGGTCGCCTCCCTGGGCAGTCTGATGATGAGCGCAGGCAGGCCAGCCACCCACGGCGCCTTTGACGCTGATTCTGGGCTGAAGGTGGAGCAGATCAGCCTCTAGAGCCGATTTGCCCGCTGGAATAAGCCCCCATAGGCTTGGCGTTAGCACTCTAGGGTCGACACTGCTAAAGCAGGTGAGCCCCGAACACAGTGGATATATCGAAGTTAAACCTCGAATAAGAAGGAGTACACCCATGGCAGTAGCCATTAAGCCGCTCGAAGATCGCATCGTTGTTAAGGCAAATGAAGCTGAGACAACAACTGCATCAGGTCTTGTTATCCCAGATACAGCGAAGGAAAAGCCACAGGAAGGCACAGTTGTTGCAGTCGGTCCAGGTCGCTTCGATGATGGCGCTCGCGTACCGATGGATGTAAAGGTCGGCGATGTCGTTCTCTACAGCAAGTACGGCGGAACAGAAGTGAAGTACAACAACGAGGATTACCTCGTCCTATCTGCTCGCGACATTCTCGCGATAATCGAGAAGTAGTCCATGGGCAAAATGTTGGAATTCGACGAGCATGCTCGTCGCGCAATGGAACGCGGTGTTAATCAGCTCGCTGACACCGTCAAGGTAACGCTTGGTCCTAAGGGCCGTAACGTTGTCATCGCTAAGTCATTTGGCGCACCAACTATCACAAACGATGGTGTGACAATTGCTAAAGAGATTGAACTCTCAGATCCTGTTGAGAACATGGGCGCACAGCTCGTCAAGGAAGTTGCTACAAAGACCAACGATGTCGCTGGAGATGGAACAACAACTGCAACAGTCCTTGCTCAAGCAATGGTCAAGGAAGGTCTTCGTAACCTTGCAGCCGGTGCACAGCCAATGGATCTCAAGATCGGTATCGAAGCAGCTGTTGAAGCTATTTCTGCTCGTCTTCGCGAGAATGCAACTGTCGTTAAAGACAAGGCACAGATTGCAGATGTGGCAACAATTTCAGCACAAGATCGCGCAATCGGAGACCTCATCGCAGAAGCGATGGATAAGGTCGGCAAAGATGGCGTTATCACTGTGGAGGAAGCATCAACGACAGCTCTCGAGCTCGAGTTCACTGAAGGTATGCAGTTCGATAAGGGCTACATCTCTCCATACTTCGTCACAGATCAAGATCGCATGGAAGCAGTTCTAGAAGATGCCTACATCCTTCTTGTCTCCAACAAGGTCTCAGCTCTCGGTGAGCTCCTTCCTATACTTGAGAAGGTTTCTCAGGCAGGAAAGCCACTTCTTATCGTTGCTGAAGATGTTGATGGTGAAGCGCTCTCCACTCTCGTTGTAAACCGCATGCGCGGAGTATTTACATCGACAGCGGTGAAGGCTCCAGCATTTGGTGATCGTCGCAAGGCTCTCTTGCAAGATATGGCGATCTTGACCGGTGGAACTGTTATCTCTGAAGAAGTTGGAATGAAGTTAGAGGCTGCAACTCTTGAAGATCTCGGTCGCGCTCGTCGCATCGTGGTCACTAAAGAGACAACCACAATCGTTGATGGAGCTGGAGACAAGGCACTTGTCGCAGGTCGCGTTGGCGAACTTCGTGCAGAGATTTCACAATCTGATTCTGACTGGGATCGCGAAAAACTTCAGGAGCGCGTTGCAAAGCTCGCTGGTGGAGTATGCGTGATCAAGGTCGGCGCACACACTGAAGTTGAGTTGAAGGAGAAGAAGCACCGTCTTGAAGATGCTATCTCAGCAACTCGCGCAGCTGTTGAAGAAGGAATCGTTATTGGCGGAGGCGCAGCCCTTGTGCATGCAGCTGATGCTCTAAACGATAACCTCGGCTTCACGGGCGATAAGGCTGTCGGTGTTGCACTTGTTCGCAAGGCATGCGATGAGCCACTTCGTTGGATTGCAGAGAATGCTGGACTTGAAGGCTACGTAGTAGTTGCTAAGGTCCGCGCACTCAAGCCCCACGAAGGCTTTAACGCTGCAACTGATGTCTATGGCGATCTTGCAAAAGATGGCGTCATCGACCCAGTGAAGGTAACTCGTTCAGCTCTTGCTAATGCTGCATCCATTGCTGCAATGTTCATTACAACAGAAGCTGTTGTCTATGAGCGCCCAGCAAATGAAGAGCCAGCATCAAGTGGCCACGGACATTCACATGGTCCTGGTGGGCACGGTCACTAAGTAAATTAGTAAAGAAAAATCCCCCGCACATAATGTGCGGGGGATTTCTTTTTTAATATAAAAGTTATGAAGCGTGTGAGATCAAAGGAATTCCGCGGCTAATCAAGATAGTGGCGCGATCATCTTCTGACATGCCTCCCCAGATCCCGTATGGCTCTTGCACGGCAAGTGCGTGGGTGCGGCATGCGGCGATTACCGGGCATGCTGCACAGATTGCCTTGGCAGCATTCTCGCGATTGCGTCGACGTGGACCACGTTCGCCATCAGGATGGAAGAACATCTCAGAGTCCATCGAACGGCATGAGCCTTCGTACTGCCACTCCCATTGCTCAGCAATAGGTTGCGGTAGACGTGATAGTTCAGCCATGTGGTTCTCCTTCGTTCTAGATATGTGCACCATACAACCGTTTCATAGGTTGTTCAAGTACCTATCGAGCCACGTCTTGTTCAATGTGCAAAATGTCCGATTTTGGAGTGGTGAGTTAGGCCACTTCACGCCACGATTGACCCATGGCTAAGAGCGTTCAGGCACCAGTGGTGGAGAAGCTCACCGTGGCAGCCGTGGCTCGCCGTATAGGCGTAGCCCCTGCCACCTTGCGCACATGGGATCGCCGCTATGGCCTTGGACCTTCTGAACATGTCGAAGGCGAACATCGTCGCTACTGCCCTAAAGATTTAGCAAAGCTGACCATGATGCGACGTCTGATCGTTGCAGGTTTGGCCCCAGCAGAGGCTGCCGAACAAGCTCGCAATTGCAAGAGTGCAGTGAAGGTCGAAACTCTCGTGAAAGGCTTTGAGGTCCGAGAAGAAGTAGTCGAAGCGATTTATAAAGCGCTGCAAGGATTTGATAAAGCATTTATTGAGAAGACTTTGGATCATGAAATTGATACATACGGCGTCGAAGGAGCATGGTCTGATGTCATTGTTCCAACGCTCTTTTTGATTGGTCAAGAATGGGAGATTAATCAGAGCGGTATTGAGATTGAACATCTCTTCTCTGAGATTCTAAAGCGCACTATGCATAATCGAGTAGTGGAGTTAAAGGAGCCAATTAATGCGCGCCCTGTGCTCCTTGCTGCGGTGGGAGAAGAGCTGCATTCACTTCCACTCTATGCACTGGCTGCCGCTCTCTGCGAACGTAATATCGATACCTATGTCCTTGGTGCTCGCACCCCTCTCTCTGCTCTTTCGGCAATGATCACCCGATGCGCGCCTCCAGCTATTTTCATGTGGGCACAACTGCCAAAGAATGCTGAGAGCAAATATTGGAATGAGATTCCAGCTATTCGTCCGGCGCCTCGCATTGTGGTCGGTGGACCTGGATGGGATGCCATTGAGTGCAGTGAAGTCATTAAGGCTGAGGGACTTGAGCATGCATGTGAGGAAATTGCGCAGGCTTTAGGGGCGTAATTGAGCAGGTAGACTGCGCTCTCGTTGCTATCCAAGGGAGCTGCCATGATCGATTCTGAGAAGGTCGCCCTCCTTGGCCTGACATATGACGATGTCCTTCTTCTTCCTGATGCATCCGATGTAGTGCCATCTGAGGTTGATACCTCAACTCGCCTCACACGCAATATCACTTTGGCCGTGCCTGTTATCTCATCTGCGATGGATACGGTGACCGAATCCACCATGGCAATTGCAATGGCTAAAGCTGGCGGTATCGGCATCATTCACCGCAACCTTCCCGTTGATGAGCAAGTCACTCACGTGAAATTGGTTAAGAACGTTGGTCTTGCAGGAGCTGCTGTGGGTGTGGGCGATGATGGTTTTGCTCGTGCGCAGAAGTTAATTGAAGCAGGAGTCGATGTCATCGTCGTAGATACAGCGCATGGCCATCACCGCGCAGTACTCGATGCGATAGAGCGCATTAAGAAGTTTTCATCCACCATCGAAATTATTGGCGGAAACGTTGCAACCCGTGCAGGCGCACAAGCTCTTATTAATGCCGGCGCCGATGCTGTAAAGGTCGGCGTTGGTCCAGGATCAATTTGTACAACGCGCGTTGTTGCAGGAGTTGGTGTCCCACAAGTAACAGCAATCATGGAAGCATCGAAGGCATGTAATAAAGCTGGAATTCCACTGATCGCAGATGGTGGTCTTCAATATTCAGGCGATATCGTCAAAGCAATTGTTGCAGGAGCTCACTCTGTGATGCTTGGTTCACTTCTTGCAGGGTGTGAAGAATCTCCTGGCGAACTCGTTGAAATTGATGGGCGTATGTATAAGGCATATCGCGGAATGGGCTCCCTCGGTGCGATGCAATCGCGCGGTGAGAAGAAGTCATACTCCAAAGATCGCTACATGCAAGATGATGTTCTCTCTGAAGATAAACTTGTTCCAGAAGGAATTGAAGGCAAAGTTGCCTATCGCGGACCTGTTGCCGATGTTGTGCACCAACTTGTGGGCGGACTTCGCAGTGGAATGGGATATGCAGGAGCTCCTGATATCGAAACTCTGCGCCGTGAAGGTCGCTTGATTCAAATTACTGCAGCTGGCTTACAAGAGAGCCACCCACATGATGTTCTCGATGTGGCCGATGCCCCTAACTACAGCAAGAAGAAATAACTATGGATTACGAAATAGCTCCCGGAAAACGCGCCCGCCAGGCTTATTCATTTGACGATATCGCCATCGTTCCAAGCCGTCGTACTCGCACCCCTGAAGAGGTCAGCACTTCGTGGCAGATCGATGCTTATAAATTTGATCTTCCACTGATTGCAGCTCCTATGGACTCTGTGGTTTCTCCTGAGACTGCAATTGCAATTGGAAAGCTTGGCGGACTTGGAGTTCTCAACCTTGAAGGGCTGTGGACTCGTTATGACGATCCTCGTATTCCACTGGGTGAAATTGCATCTATGCCAGATAAGCATGCAACGCGTCGCATGCAAGAAATTTATGCAGCACCAATTCGCCCTGAATTGATAAAAGAGCGCATCAAGCAGATCCGTGACTCTGGTGTGACAGTTGCAGCATCGCTGTCACCACAGCGCACAGCACAACTTCACAAGGCTGTCATTGATGCAGGTGTTGATATCTTCGTGATTCGTGGAACAACAGTCTCCGCAGAGCACGTTGCAGCAGAGAATGAAGCGTTGAACTTAAAGAAATTTATCTATGAACTCGATGTTCCAGTCATTGTCGGTGGTGTTGCAACGACAACAGGAGCACTCCACTTGATGCGCGCAGGAGCTGCGGGTGTTCTCGTTGGCTTTGGTGGCGGAGCAGCTCACACAACACAGACTGTTCTTGGAATTCAGGTTCCGATGGCAACAGCAGTTGCCGATGTTGCAGCTGCGCGCCGTGAATACCTTGATGAATCTGGTGGACGCTATGTTCATGTTATTGCTGATGGTTCAGTTGGTAAATCTGGTGATATCGCTAAGGCAATTGCATGTGGGGCAGATGCTGTCATGATGGGGTCAGCACTTGCTAAGGCTGCTGAATCTCCTGGACTTGGTTGGCACTGGGGATCTGAGGCATATCACCAAGAAGTTCCACGCGGTCAGCGCGTTAATGTGGGAACTGTGGGAACTCTTGAAGAAGTTCTCAACGGTCCGTCACATACATCTGATGGATCTATGAATTTGTTCGGTGCACTACGTCGCGCGATGGCCACCTGTGGTTACTCAGATGTGAAGTCATTCCAGCGCGTAGAAATCATTATGCAGCATGGCCGATAAGCACGGCGTTCTTGTCGTCGATTTCGGCGCACAGTATGCACAGCTCATTGCTCGCCGTGTACGCGAAGCCAATGTGTATTCAGAGATTGTTCCTTCTTCCATTACCGCACTTGAAGTAAGTGCAAAGAACCCGGAAGCAATCATCTTGTCGGGCGGACCATCATCTGTCTATGCAGATCATGCGCCAAAGGTTGATCCTGCAATCTTTGCACTCGGCATTCCAGTCTTTGGAATCTGTTATGGATTTCAGACAATGGCTGCAGCCCTTGCCGGTGTAGTTGCACAAACTGGCAAGTCTGAATTTGGTCGCACACCCCTTGCAGTCACAGCAGGATCGAAGATGTTTGCAGGGCTTCCTGCAACACAATCTGTGTGGATGTCACATGGCGATGCGGTCTCTGAAGTCCCTTGTGGTTTTAGCGTGACAGCATCTACTTCTGATACTCCTATTGCAGCATTTGAAGATGCATCAGGAAAGCTTGCAGGAGTGCAATTTCATCCTGAAGTTCTCCACTCAGAACATGGCCAAGCAATCTTGAAGAATTGGCTGATCAACATTGCAGGATGTAAACCAACGTGGACGACTCACAATATTGCTGAAGATGAAGTGGCAAAGGCCAGGGAAGTTATTGGTGATAAGCGCGTTATCTGCGGTCTCTCCGGTGGTGTTGATTCAGCAGTTGCTGCAGCAATTGTTCAGCGCGCAGTGGGCAAGCAGCTGACCTGTGTATTTGTGGATCACGGACTTCTTCGCAGCGGAGAATCTGAACAAGTACAACGTGACTTTGTTGCCTCCACGGGAGTCGAACTTGTTGTCGTAGATGCCGTTGATCAGTTCCTGAACGCTCTCGCTGGAGTCACAGACCCTGAAGAGAAGCGAAAGATTATTGGTCGTGAATTCATTCGCTCCTTTGAAAAAGCAGCTCGCGATATTGCAGCTGGCGGAGATGTTGAATTCCTTGTGCAGGGCACGCTCTATCCCGATGTTGTTGAATCAGGTGGCGGCACAGGAACTGCCAACATTAAATCTCACCATAATGTGGGCGGACTACCTGATGATTTGAAGTTCACGTTGGTTGAACCACTGCGCACGCTCTTTAAAGATGAAGTGCGCCAAGTGGGAATCGAGTTAGGGCTGCCTGAAGAAATCGTCTGGCGTCAGCCATTTCCAGGTCCAGGCCTTGGCATTCGCATCATCGGTGAGGTAACGGCTGAGCGCTTAGAGATATTGCGTCATGCCGATCTGATCGCCCGCAATGAACTCAAAGCTGCAGGCCTTGATCGTGAAATCTGGCAGTGTCCTGTTGTTCTCCTTGCCGATGTGCGAAGCGTTGGCGTGCAGGGCGATGGACGCACATACGGTCATCCGATAGTTTTGCGCCCGGTTTCTAGTGAGGATGCGATGACTGCAGATTGGTCACGTGTTCCATACGAAGTTCTTGAGAAGATTTCAACACGCATTACCAATGAGGTTCGCGAGGTCAACCGCGTGGTCCTTGATGTGACAAGTAAGCCACCTGGCACGATTGAATGGGAATAGGAAGAAAGAAATGTTTAAAACCGCGAAGGTCGCAGCCATAGCGCTCATACTTCTTGCAGCAACGTCAGTAACAGCTCCTGCTCATGCAGCT
>Ga0315908_10000742_pt1 | contig 25640 bp, 28 predicted proteins | sample LakEriMetagenome_12_FD_203520 | JGI IMG/M metagenome (GOLD analysis project Ga0315908, IMG submission 203520) | Freshwater fungal communities from buoy surface, Lake Erie, Ohio, United States - Buoy 4 MA124 | ecosystem: Environmental > Aquatic > Freshwater > Lake > Lake biofilm | place: USA...
GACCAACTTCATTTCAAAACGCACAGCCGGCATGCCTAAATCGGCCAATAACGTGGTCCATTGGTCCACCAAATTGGGTATAGCCTCTACTCTATTGTGGTGTAATGTAGCTGCAAGTTGATCTAACTCTAAAGCCAATTTTGTTTTTTGTTCCGCCAAACGTGTCAGAGTTTCGTCCAAGTGCGCGGCCGTGGTTACTTTCGCACTCAATCCATCGCGTATGGCAATCAAATCGGGAATGGTTTGAACCTGGTGTTTTTTTTGCAAGGAATACAGTTGCTGCAATTGCTCTTGTATTCGTGCTAAGGCGGCAGGATCTTCGTTTACCAAATCGGCGGCTGAGGCAAGTTCAGCAACAACATCTTTGAGTTCAATATAGGTAGCCGAAACACGCTCCTGTAGTTGTTGAAATTGAGCTGAAAACCCGGCAATGCGTTGCAAATCCGCTTTCATTTCGGTTAGTTGCCCCAAAATTCCTACGGTATCTTGATCGGCGATAGCATAGGATTTGGCCAAGTTTTCTTTTATCAGAGACACATTTTCTAGGGCTTGCGCCTGTGTTTCTAACTCCTCCAGATCCAATTTATCCAACGAAATGGCTTGCAATTCATCCAACAAAAAAGCATGGTAATCTTGTTCCTTCAACAAATTGATTTTTTGCTCTTCTAAGGCCTGTAGTTCAGCCAAAGTGGCTTTGTAGATTTTGAGTGTTTTTTGATACTCAGCAAGCACGATTTGGTTTTGTGCAACAGCATCAATAATTTGAAACTGTGTTTTCTCGTCCGACAACTCTTGGGTTTCGTGTTGCGAATGAATATCCAACAGTAAAACACTCAGGTCTTGTAACTCCTGCAAATTTACCGGTGTGTCGTTGACAAAAGCCCGGGATTTACCCGATGGTAAAATTTCTCGTCGGATGATGGTATGGTCTTCGTAATCAAGGTTGGCTTCATCAAAAAAAGCCTGTAAATGATAATTGGCTATCGCAAACTGGGCTTCGATGATGCATTTTTCCTCTTTGTTTTTCAAGGAAGATAAATCGGCGCGTTTGCCCAAAACCAATCCCAAAGCGCCCAATAAAATCGATTTTCCTGCTCCAGTCTCCCCAGTAATCGTGGTAAATCCGCTTGAAAAATCAATGGCTAATTTTTCAATCAATGCGTAATTATTGATGGATAATGAGGTAATCAAAATAATGAATATTGGTTATGGCTAGTATTTAATCGTTGCCCATTTGGCGGCATTTATAGGAGACACCTGGTTTAATGTACTGATTAAATCAGCCACATTCATTTTGGGCCCAGCTGAAAATATGGAAACGATCTCATCGACCTTTGCATCAAAAAACACACGCATCAAAAACGCATTGGGCCTAAACTTTGCAATTTGGGCCACACTATTCACTGCTTCAGCTACTATATTTTTGGCCGATTTAAGATCGGTGTGCATATTGTCCATTCCTTCAAAGTGATAGGAAAACAAAGCTTCACGATATAAGGAAAAAGTGGGTGAAAGCAAGTCGGTAATCAAAAAATAACGGTTTTGATTTCCTTCGCCTTGGTTCCAACCTTTGTATGTACTTCCTTGTGCAACAGTGAGAATTTCTCGTGCATTTTCTAGATAAATTCCTCCACCATTCTGTGAAAATGTATCGGCATCTAAACCAATAATGATATAACAGTAAAACGAAACCACAGAAATCAGGTTCGAATCAAAGGAATTAGGATTGAAAATAAGGTTTTGAAATTCGATGTAATCGAAATTAAATTCTTTGTCGTTGTAATTAAAAACGGGTGACGAATACGACGAATTGTATATGGGTCTGGATGATTCTACTTGAATGGTGGCCTTAAAACTGGTGGATTCAAATTCAGTAATGTTAATGTTCATCGAGCAATTGATTCGCTCATTGGGCTTGTATTGATTGCCTGTCCACTCTGTTTTGTTGACAAAATCGTTTAAGGCTTTTTCTAGGGTATTAAAAACCTGACGATTTGCACCCATTATGGTCTCGGTGTTGATCTTGACGCGGCAATTTAATTCTTGAGCCGATACGCTTTGAACAACAATCATCACAAGCAACAAGAGACACTTACGCATAATACTTTTCAATTATCAAATTAATTAAGTGGGCTGCAACGGCTTCTTTTGATTGTAAAGGCAGCGGGGAAAGTTGAGATAAATGATCAATAAAAGTCACTTTATTGGTGTCTTTTCCAAAACCTGCTCCTTCATCTTGCAGCGAATTCAAAACGATCAAATCTAAGTTTTTTTTCTGAATTTTAGCAATGGCATTTGGAATTTCATTTTCGGTCTCCAAAGCAAATCCAATCAATACTTGCTGGGTTTTACAGGCGCCTAATGAAGCCAATATATCTTGCGTTTGTTCCAGTTGTAAATTGAATTCGGTTGCACTTTTTTTAATTTTTTGATTGGAAGTCGTTTGGGGACGATAATCGGCTACAGCAGCGGCACAAATGGCTACATCTACGGCAGCATAATGATTGTGGCAGGCCGTATACATTTGAGCTGCAGAAACCACACGAATAAGTGAACAAGCTGGATGATCCAATTGCAAATGTGTGGGTCCAGTAACTAAGATCACTTGGGCTCCTTTTTGGATAGCGGCTTTGGCAATGTCAAAGCCCATTTTACCGGTAGAATGGTTGCCAATAAACCGAACAGGATCAATGGCTTCATAAGTGGGGCCAGCAGTTACTAAAACGGTTTTTCCACGTAAAGGCAATTTTTTAGATATATCAGCTTCCATAAACGCCAAAATATGTTCGGGTTCAGCCATGCGTCCTTCGCCAATTAAACCACTGGCCAATTCTCCCGATTCGGCTGGAATAAGGATATTTCCAAATGAAGTTAAGGCTGAAAAATTAGCTAAGGTGGTGGGGTGTTTGTACATATCCAAATCCATCGCAGGAGCAAAATACACCGGACATTTGGCCGACAAATACACGGCCATCAATAAATTGTCGCAGCTACCCTGAGCCATTTTTGACAAGGTATTGGCTGTTGCAGGAGCGATGAGCATATAATCTGCCCAAAGGGCTAGCTCTACATGGTTATTCCAGGTGGGATGATCTTCCTGAAGTGCAGGATTGGGCGTATTGAAATAGCTAGAATAAACCGGATTTTTAGAGAGTGTAGCCAAAGTAAGCGGCGTGACAAAATCCAAAGAAGCAGGTGTCATGATCACTTGGACCTCGGCACCTGCTTTTATAAAAAGACGAACTAACGAAGCAGTTTTGTATGCGGCAATGCCACCAGAAATTCCTAGTACTATTTTTTTTCCGCGTAAAACCGACATCTGTGTGGGTTGTTATTTAGTTCCTTCTCGGTGGTATATTTTACCATCCATCCACTCTTGTACGGCCAAAGCATGTGGTTTAGGCAATTTTTCGTAAAACTTGGATACCTCAATTTGTTCTTTGTTTTCGAAAACTTCTTCTAAACTGTCATTGTAGGTAGCAAATTCTTCTAATTTTTCGGTCAATTCTTTTTTAATTTCCGAATTAATTTGATTGGCACGCTTGGCCATAATGGTAATTGCTTCGTACACATTTCCGGTTGGTTCTTCAATAACGTTTTTGTTGTACGTTATGGTAGTCAACGGGGCATTGGTTTTCTTTAAATCCATGTGATTAATTATTTAGTGTATTGTTGTAATTGCGTATCTATTTTTGCCAACATATCATCGGCTTGGGTTTTGTATTTGGTTTGTTCGTTGAATTTAATCAGCGTGGCATAGGCCGTCTTGGCATTGAGTAGGCGCTCTTGCATTTTAGTGGCAACACTATTAATGGCCAAGTAATACGCCGAATCCAATCTATAATAAAGTGCATCTTCTTTGTATTTGGTTCCGGGAAACTCGTCAATGAAAAGATCCAGAGCAATAAGTGCCGACTTGTAATCTGAAATGGTATTGTACTGTTTGGCGTTTTCGTATACTTTTTTCTCCACCTTATCGGTCAAAATTTTAAGCACTGCATTGGCTTCAGCCATGTTTTGCGAGTCGGGAAACTGATCGATAAAAGCTTGTAATTTGCTAATCGCTTTAAAGGTATCAGTTTGATCTAAACTGTACACCGGCGATAATTTTGAGTAGCACTTGGCACCCAAAAACGAAGCTTCTTCCAGCTTGTCGCTTTTTGGATAACTGGAAGCAAAATTTTCAAATTGGTATCCGGCTAAATAATACTGTTCGGTTTTGTAATAGGCTTGTGAAAACTGATAAAACATTTGCTCGGCTTGCGGTTTTCCACGGTAGCTGGGGGCAAGTTGTTCAAATAAACGAATGGCTTTATTGTACTTGCCTTTTTCGTATTGAAGCGTAGCTTGGTCAAATTTCACAGCAACATCTTCAGACTTCAATGCTTTTTGGTAGGGACTGCACGAAAAAAGTGCAACCGCAATGAAGCTTATAACGAGGAGTTTTTTCATTTATTTGAATCGGGTATTATTGATTTACAAGCCGTTGTGTCGCTCGAAAACGAAGGGCAAATTTAGTTATAAATTACGGATTACAAAATATTTTTTTCGAAGCCAGGCAAGGTAATTTAACAAGCCAAGTTTTGAATGAAATGATGCAAACGACTGCGTAAATTTTCTTCTACAGGAACCAATGGTAAACGAAGGGTATTTTCTGCAAATCCCAACAAATTAAACACTTCTTTGATTCCTGCTGGATTACCTTGTTCAAAGATCATGTCAATAGCATCGGCCAATTGATAGTGTATAGCATAGGCTTCGTCAGCTTTTCTTTCTAAGCCCAAACGCACCATCGTAGAAAACTGTTTTGGAAAGCCCTCGCCGATAACCGATATGACTCCGCTTCCACCTGCTAAAATCATGGGCAAGGTAACCATGTCGTCACCAGAAATCACATGGAATCCTTGGGGTTTGTGTTGTAACAATTTCATGGCTTGTACAAGATCACCTGCCGCTTCTTTGATGGCAACGATATTGGTAAATTCATTAGCCAAACGGATTACCGTTGCTGGCAGCATATTACTGGCCGTTCTTCCTGGAACATTGTACAAAATAATGGGTTTGGGTGAAGCCATGGCGATGGCTTTAAAATGCTGGTAAATGCCTTCTTGTGATGGTTTATTGTAATAGGGCGACACCGATAAAACCGCCACAAAAGCAGATAAGTCTCGGGTTTGAAGTTCGTGAATTACCTTAGCTGTGTCGTTTCCACCTACACCCAAAACCAAGGGCAATCGACCATTGTTGGCTTCGATAATCGTTTGGATAACCAAGTTTTTCTCATCGGCTGACAAGGTTGCACTTTCAGCAGTGGTACCTAAAACCACCAAATAGTCAATTCCGTTGTCTATTTGAAAATGCACAATTCGCTTTAAAGCGTCCACGTCTACTGAAAAATCTTTTTTAAAGGGCGTTACCAAAGCAACTCCGGTTCCTACTAATGCTTGCATCTATTATAGTTTGTTTAGTATTTTTAAATATTTTACCAATTCTGTCATGAATTCCTCATGCTTTTCTGCAGTTGTATTGATAATAAAGTGATTTAATTTTTTATCAATCGAAGCAAATCCAACTTTAAATCCAGCTTTTGATTGATTACTCACCGCCAACAAAGGGGCTTTGGGCATGTCGTAATAATTGATTAACAAATCAAATCGTTGTGCAATAAATGCTTTCACTTCAGAATTTTCGAAGGAAGCCTTCCAACTTAAATCTTTGTGACTAAAAGTTGGGTAACTGAATGTTTCATTTTTTTTGATGGTATTTTTAAACACCAATACTTGAATGTCTTGTGGAAGAATTCCTTGTGAAATTAGGTCTTGCACTAAGGCTTCTTTTTCCGTGAAATAACTCTCGTCAAATAAAATTCCTACTGTATGTATACGTGCATCAATACTAGATAACTTTACATTATTCAGATTTTTAGTAATCAATTTTAGGGTAAAAAAATCCTTTATATAGTTTAAAAACATAGTACTTTTACTTGGGAAACAAATTTACATAAATAAGCAGCAACACAGATGGCAAAACTAAAAAAGTATAACGGTGCAGGTGGGCATTTTGTTTTATTCTTAACATTTATTGTCTTGTTTTCCTGCCAATCCAACAAATTATGGATTAGTAAAATAGAAGGAAAAGAAATTAAATTAACCGCTGAAATACAAGAAGACTCCTTGATTCAGACCGTTATAGCTCCCTATAAAAAAGCAATTGACACCGACTTAAGCAAAGTTCTGGCCTATGCCCCAACAACCATTGATAAATCTGGCGAATGGCAAACGCCGTTGGGTAGTTTATTTGCCGATCTAAGTTTTGCCAAAGCCACTTCGCTATTTCAAGAAATGAAGCAGCAAAAACTTGATTTGTGTATACTAAACAGTGGCGGAATTCGAACAATCCTTCCAAAAGGAGATGTAACGGCCAGAAACGCCTATGAAATCATGCCTTTTGAAAACAACTTACTTGTTGTAGCGTTAAAAGGTGAACAAATTATGGAATTGCTGAATTACTTTATTCAGGAACATAAACCGCACCCCATTTCGGGTTTGGTATTTCGTATTTCGGAAGCATCAGCGCCCGTGGATATCAAAATAAACGGAAAAGATTTTGACCTAAACAGCACCTATTATGTGGCCACATCAGACTATTTAGCAAACGGAGGCGACAACATGTTGTTTTTTAAAAAGGAATTAGCCCGGTATGATTTAAACTACAAATTACGTACTGTATTGATCGATCATTTCACGCAAGTGGATACCCTAATTGCGCCCAAAAACGAACGGGTTTTTAGTCAAAAATAAGCCAAGACCAGCATATGAAAAGAAGAGAATTTATCGAAAAAACGGCTGCAAGTGCTGCATTGGTTGGCATTGGACTTGGAACAACTGCGTTTTCAGACAGTCCAATAAAAAAACTAACCGTATTGCACACCAATGATGTACACAGTTACATCGAACCATTCGCAGCCAATCACCCAAAGTTTCCAAACATGGGGGGCGTAGCAAGAAGAGCTGCATTGATCGCAGCAATACGTCAATCCAATCCAAATGTACTTTTAGTGGATTCTGGCGACATTTTTCAAGGCACTCCCTATTTTAATTATTACAAAGGCGCGCTTGAATTTAGCTTGATGAGCAAAATGGGCTACGACTTTGCTACTCTTGGCAATCATGATTTTGACAATGGAATTGAGGGCTTTCACGAGCAACTTCACTTGGCTAACTTTTCGTTTGTTTCGGCTAATTACAACTTCAAAAATACGATGCTTGATGGGTTAATTTCACCCTACAAAGTGGTAATCAAAGACGGTATAAAAATTGGTGTTTTTGGTTTAGGAATTGATTTTGAAGGGCTGGTTGCCAAACGCAATTACAAAGAGACAATCTATTTGGATCCCATAGAAATAGCCAATGATACGGCAGCACAATTAAAAAACACAGAGAAATGCGATTTGGTTATTTGTCTCTCCCATTTGGGTTATTCGTACAAAGAAGAAAAAATTAGCGATGTGAAATTGGCCGCACAAACCAAAAACATTGATATAATTTTGGGTGGACATACCCACACCTTTTTAGACAAACCGACTATAGTTAAAAACGCCACACAAGAAGACGTACTAATTAACCAGGCAGGTTGCTATGGCGTCATGCTGGGTCAGATTGATTTTTATTTTGACAAAAAATCCAAAACGAATCACAGCAGCAAAAGTATTGTGGTCTAATTAATTCTTGTCGGATCTTACTTGTAAAGTAAAGGAATCATGATGCCTGCGACGCTTTTCGTCCAAGACCAAGAATCTACAAAAGAGGTACATACCCGCATAAAAAAATAATAGACCTACGGCTTCAAAGTTTCCGTTCAAAATAAAACTCAGCACTTGGTCTACAAGCAAACAAAGTACCGATACAACCAGGTACACACTTGATTTGCGGCTTTTGCTAAAAAAATTAGCCAAGGCATAGGCACCCATAATCACAAAAATTATACACTGGGTTATGTATAGCATCAAATCCTCTTTTACAGTAGAATAGGTGATGATTGTAAGCAAAGTATAAAATAAGATAAAGGGTATAGCGCTTACAGCAAGTGCAAAAAAAGCCGCCGACCTTAGAGAATTGTTGAGTAGCTGAACAAATAGAATTTTATAAATCATTACACACAAGGTGCCAACCACCATGGCGATTAGCAGGTTTGATTGCGCAAATAAATTGGCAATCCAGGCGGCAAGTAAAGCAAAAATATACATGAGATTGGGTCGTCGAGTGGAACACCAATACATAAACAACAAACTAGGGATCACCAAGGGTTTAACCAAATACAACAAATCTTTGTCTTTGAAAAATTCGAGCACAACCGCTACAATCGATAGAAACAAATACCCAATTGCTATAGAATTCACGAACTGGGTTTTTCTAAAAAATGAACTGGTAGATTTTGATTTCATCTTGTAAATATTTTTTAACGTTTCAAATAAGAAATAAATTCTTGTTCTGTCAAGATTGGAATTTGCAATTGCTTGGCTTTTTCTAATTTAGCGGGACCCATGTTCGCTCCGGCTACAACCCAATCGGTTTTGGCCGAAATAGAACTGCCTACTTTGCCTCCATTCTCTTCGATCACTTGTTTTAATTCATCGCGTGAAAAGGACTCAAATACACCCGAAACCACAATTGTTTTATTAATTAATAGCTCGGTGGCATTGGGATTAAACACTTCAATCAACTCAAACTGCAACCCAGTTGCATTTAAGCGTTCAATAATAAGTCTATTTTCTTGATTTTCAAAGAACTCTACTACACTATTTGCAATGCGTTCGCCAATTTCATCTACCAGCACCAAATCCATCACATTCGCTTTACTTAACGCCTCAATGGATTTGTAGTGTTTGGCTAATTTTTTGGCCACTGTTTCACCCACATAGCGAATGCCCAAAGCATACAATACCCGATCAAAGGGGATTGATTTAGATTGGAGCACTCCTTGAACCAAATTCTCAGCCGATTTTTGAGCCATACGTTCCAGTGGAAGCAATTGCTCAACCGTAATTTGATACAAATCTGCATAATTGCGTACCAAGCCGTTTTCGTATAACAAGGCCACAGTTTCGCCACCAAGTCCCTCAATATCCATGGCTTTTCGGCTAATAAAATGCTGAATTCTACCAATAATTTGTGGGGGGCATCCGGTATAATTGGGACAATAATGATTGGCTTCGCCCTCGGCTCGTACCAAGGGAGTTTGGCATTCGGGACAATGTGTAATGTAGTGCGTTGGCGGGATATAGGTGGTGCGTTTTGACAAATCAACTTGGATGATCTTGGGAATAATCTCCCCGCCTTTTTCTACAAAAACCACATCACCTACTCGAATATCGAGTTTAGCAATTTGATCGGCGTTGTGCAAAGAGGCGCGTTTCACGATGGTTCCCGCTAACTGTACCGGCTGTAAATTGGCCACTGGCGTGATGGATCCGGTTCTTCCTACCTGATAGGATATCGACTCTAAACGAGTAGACACTTGTTCTGATTTAAATTTATAGGCAATGGCCCAACGCGGCGCTTTGGCAGTAAATCCCAACTCTTCCTGGTACTGCATTTGGTTTACTTTAATCACTACCCCGTCGGTTTCGTAGGGCAATTCATGGCGGTGCGTGTCCCAGTAATCAATAAAAGCAAACACCTCTTGCATGGATGCCGCTAAGGCTGCCGTTTTGGGTACTTTAAATCCCCATGACCGTGCTGTCGCCAAGGCCTCATATTGTGTGGCGAATGGCAAATTTTTACCCACAATGGTATACAACAAACACTCCAAAGGTCGCTTGGCTACCTCCGCACTGTCTTGTAATTTCAAACTTCCCGAGGCCGTATTTCTGGGATTTGAATAGGGTGTTTCCCCAATTTCTATAAGGTCTTGGTTCATTTTCTCGAAACCAGCAAAAGGCAAGATGATCTCTCCACGAATGTCAAATTTAGCGGGGAAAGTTCCTTTGAGTTGCAAGGGAATCGACTTGATGGTTTTGATGTTTTGCGTGACCTCATCACCTTGAAATCCATCGCCACGGGTAAGGGCTTGAGTAAGTGTGCCGTTTTCGTAGGTAATGCTGATCGATGCCCCGTCGTATTTTAATTCGCAGGTATAGCTTACCGATGCGTTGCCCAAGATTTTTTGCAAGCGGTTTTCCCAATCCAACAAATCATCTTTGGAATAAGAATTGTCTAAGGAGTACATGCGCTGCTCGTGCGCCAGGGTTTTAAAATTTTTAGTAATGGCTCCGCCCACACGCTGGGTAGGGGAATTGGCGTCAAAGTATTCGGGGAATTGGTGTTCTAATGCTTGCAATTGTTTGAGCAATGCATCAAACTCATAATCTGAAATGAGCGGCTGATCTAACACATAATACTGGTGATTGTGGTGATCCAACTCTTTACGCAAGCTGAGTATCGTTTGCAGTGCATCCATGACAAAAGCAGTTTTAGTCTATATTAATTGTGGACTAAAATAAGGATTTTATGCGGGGCAAAAAACTTAGGATAGGATAATCGAAATAATTTGATCGTATAATTTACCGTCACTCAATATGGCTCCTTGTTGGATCAGTGCAAACAAATCCGTGTTGCGATCCGCATATTTTTTGGCTCCTTGTTGCATGGAAAGTTGATCGGTAAAGAGATGATCGCCCAACCAATGCAATCCTTCATTCGTTAAAAAATCAATAGAAGCGTCAATCGATTTGAGTACAATGGTTTCTATTTGATCCGCTTTGCAATGAAACAAGAACACGTGGTTTTTAGAAAAATACTCCAAGTGCGTAGCGCGGGTCAAAACGCCTTCCCAAATTAGATCCGAGAAGACATCCAATTCTTGCTCGGCCACTTCGGGTTTGTTTGCTTTGATGTTGTCCCATTCAGCTTTGTCAATGGATTGGGTTGCTAAAAAGTTGATGAACTCCGGATGCAGTTCTTCAAATTGTTCTTTGGTAAGGCGTGCGTATTTCATGTGTATGTAAAAAACGGAAGGCTACTAATTAAAAAAAAATCCCGACTTACATCGGGATTCTTATATCATAAGGAATTGAAATTATGCTTTTTCAGCTACAATTTCGTACCCTAATTCTACAATAACTTCGCGGTGTAAACGAACGGTAGCGGAATATTTTCCGGTACGTTTTACAATTCCGCTGGTGATAAATTTACGGTCAATTTCGTGACCAGCTTTACCTAAAGCCTCCGAAATATCACTATTGGTGATAGAACCAAATAATTTCTCCCCTCCTGCTTTGGCAGTGATTTTAATTTCAAGCGCTTTCAATGCTTCAGCTAAAGTTTTCGCATCGTTTACGATTTTAGCTTCTTTGTGTGCTTTTTGCTTCAAATTCTCAGCTAATACTTTTTTAGCTGAAGGAGTTGCCATTTGTGCAAATCCTTGTGGGATTAAAAAATTTCTTCCGTAGCCAGGTTTAACTGCTACTACATCATCTTTAAAACCTAAATTTTGTACGTCTTTTTTAAGTATAAGTTCCATAATTACGCTTCTTTATTATTTTAGTAAATCAGCCACATATGGCATTAACGCTAAATGTCTTGCTCTTTTCACTGCTACAGACACTTTTCTTTGGTACTTTAATGAAGTTCCTGTAAGACGACGAGGTAAAATTTTACCTTGCTCATTTACAAATTTCAATAAGAAGTCGGCATCTTTGTAATCAATGTATTTGATTCCAGATTTTTTGAAACGACAATACTTTTTAGTTTTGTTGGTTTCTATATTTAAAGGAGTAAGATATCTGATATCTCCGTCTTTTTTTCCTTTTGCTGATTGTTCGATTGTAGCCATAATACTTACGCTTTAGATGCTTTTAATTTTGTTCTTCTTCTTTCAGCCCAAGAAATGGCATGTTTGTCTAAACTTACAGTAAGAAAACGCATCACACGTTCGTCACGTCTAAATTCAGTTTCGAAGGCAATTAATACCTCTCCTGAAATTTTGAATTCGAATAAGTGATAAAAGCCACTTTTCTTGTTTTGGATTTCGTAAGCCATTTTTTTCAAGCCCCAATCCTCTTTAGATATCATTTCTGCTCCTCTGGATGTAAGAAATTCTTCGAATTTGCTCACTGTTTCCTTTACCTGAACATCAGATAAAACGGGATTTAAAATGAAAACAGTTTCATAATGATTCATAAATATGTAGTTAAAATTGTTAAATGTGCGCAAAAGTAGGAAAATTATTTAGAAACGCAAGTAAAAGCTAAATTTTATCGTTTAAAAGCAAAAAAATCCGATTAAAATTAGTTTTTGTGGTTTTAAGATTTACTTTTACACCACCAAATCTATAATAATTATTAATATGAAACTAAATTGTGTAGTTGTTGATGACAGCTCCATCCAACGGATGATCATCGCAAAGTTAGTGAACAATCACCCCAACCTACATCTCATTGGTGATTTTTCAAGTGCAATTGAAGCTAGAAATTGCATGACGGTCCACTCAGTGGACTTAATTTTCTTAGACGTCGAAATGCCCGTAATTAACGGATTCGATTTTTTAGATGGATTAAAACAAAAACCCCAAATTGTTTTTATCACGTCTAAAGCCGAATACGCATTAAAAGCATTTGATTACGACGCAACCGATTACCTACAAAAACCCATTGCGTTAGACCGATTTAATGCTTCTGTTAAAAGAGCATTGGATTTTCACATGCTCAAGAATGATAATCTTGAGGAAGACGCAGAACACATCTTTATCAAAAGCAACCTAAAGAAGCTAAAAATCTTTACTTCTAAAATCAAATGGATTGAAGCTTTTGGTGATTATGTAAAAGTGGTAACCGAAGAAGACAGTAATTTAGTCTTGTCTACCATGAAATCATTTGAAAAAGATTTACCAAATGACCGGTTTATTCGTGTACACAAATCGTATATAATCAATATCGAAAAAGTGGAGCGATTTAACAGCAAGTATGCCGAAATTGGAGTGACAAAAATTCCTTTAAGCCGAAACAAAAAAGAAGATTTAGTTCGTGCATTGGCTATAGCTTAGTAATGATCTATGTTTAAAGCCACTTTGATCGCTTTAAACTGCCCTACCCTTTCAAAACTGTCCAACATTTTTTGGACAGTTTTTTTTGTGCTTGACAAAGACGCCTTGGGAGGAATTTTAATTAAAATTACCCGCAAATATTCATTTCTAATGCGGCTAATAACGGGTTCTTCGGGACCTAAAACAGGCATCGACAGATTTTGTTTAGCCATTTGATACAGCCACATCGATCCCTGTTTGAGCTTGTCGTAATCGCGGTGCTTGAGTGTGATTTTTATCAGTCTATAAAAGGGAGGATATTGAAAAACTTCCCGCTCTTTGATTTGATCGGCATACATGCCAGCGTAATCGTTTTGACAAACCTGTTGAATCACGGGATGTTGCGGCGTATAGGTTTGGATCATTACTTTACCCAATTTTTGTGCACGACCTGCTCTTCCTGCAACTTGTGTCATGAGTTGAAAACTGCGTTCAAAGGCTCTAAAATCGGGATGATACAACATGGCATCGGCATTCATAATCCCCACCAAACTCACATTTGAAAAATCGAGCCCTTTGGCCAACATTTGAGTACCTACTAAAATTGAAAATTCTTTGTGCTTGAATTTATCCAGCAAATTCTCAAAACCATGTTTGCCTCCCGTAGTGTCTTGATCCATGCGTCCAATCTTGGTCTCGGGAAACAACTCATGTAATTCCTGTTGTATTTGTTCGGTTCCAAACCCTTTGGTCGAAAGTTGTGCACTCGAACACGCATGACAACTGCTTGGGTTAGCCATTGCATAGCCGCAATAATGGCAGCGCAATTGGTTTTTGTGTTTGTGATAGGTAAGACTCACATCACACTGCACACAATGCGGAACATGCCCACAGGTATCGCAAGTAATAATGGGCGAAAAACCCCTACGGTTTTGAAACAAGATTACTTGTTCACCCGCAGCCAATGCAGTAGAAATGGCCTCTAAGAGAGCCGCGCTAAAGTGACCCGTCATTTTTTTTCTAAAGTAGGCGTCTTTTAAATCCACCAACTCAATCTCAGGCAACTGGGCATCCCCATAGCGTTCGCTCAAAAGGACTTTGCCGTATTTGCCAATTTGGGCATTGTAATAACTCTCCAAACTGGGCGTAGCCGATCCCAACAAAACCTTGGCTTGATGGGATTTTGCCAAAACGATTGCCGCGTCACGAGCATGATAACGTGGAGTAGGATCTTGTTGTTTAAAGGTTTGCTCGTGTTCCTCGTCCACCAGCACCAATCCTAAATTAGAAAAGGGCAAAAACAAAGCCGAGCGTGCACCAATTACAATCTGTGCTTTATCAGATTGGGAGAGCACTTGGTTCCATACCTCAACTCGTTCGTTGTTTGAATATTTGGAATGAAACACAGCCACTTTATTGCCAAAATAGGCCGTTAAACGAGAAACCAATTGCGTGGTTAAGGCAATTTCGGGCACCAAAAAAACGATTTGTTTGCCCTGATTTAAATAGGATTCAATGAGTTGAATGTACAATTCGGTTTTCCCGCTTCCAGTAATGCCGTGCAACAAGACCACTTCTTGCTTTGTAAATTCTTGCACGATCGAGGCATAAGCTAGCTGTTGTGCGGCGCTAAGTGTGAGTTGCAAATCCTGTTGCAGCTCGTCAAATGAAACCCGATCGGTTTGCAAAAAATAATCTTCAAAGATCCCTTTATCGATTAGTGCTTTTATCACAGCAGAAGTTGCACAACTGGCTTCCGTGAGTTGTTTGATGCTAATGGGCGATGTACTTTTGGCTTGCAATTGAAAAAAATGCAGCAGCACTTCCTTTTGCTTGACCGCCTTTTGTAACGAATCTAGCAACCCAATAAGTTGACCCTCGTCTTGATACAATAAAGCCAGCCTTATGTATCGAATGGTTTTGGGCTTGTAGGTTTCTGAAATTTCTTCGTTGAGCACAATCACTTGTTTTTGCATCATCGCCTGCAAGACGGGAAAAACATTTTTACGGTTTGTGATTTGAGCTATTTCTTGAATCTTTAGCACGGCTTGACTTTGCAAGGCCATGTATATCAAATATTCTTCATCTGTGAGCACAGACTGTTCAACCTGGACCGATTTGGAGGTGGTAATCACCGTTTCGCTTTCCAACAAAAAAGCACTGGGAACAGCGCAGCGGTATACTTCGCCAATGCTGCACATGTAATAATCGGCAATCCATTGCCAATGCGCCAACTGAAAGGAGTTAACTAACGGTTTTTCGTCAATAATTTGGTGAATCTCTTTGGCTTCATAGAGCGTGGGTGCGTTTTGGTGCAAATCGATAACGAGCGCGGTATAGATTTTGTTTTTGCCAAACGGCACAGCCACTCTCATTCCTTTTTGAATGTATTGAAACTCGGCATCCGAAACCCTATACGTAAAGGTTTTAGCTAAGGAAAGCGGAATGATGACTTCAATAAAATAGTTCATTAAGGGTGTTTATTTTTGTCTGATCCAAGTTTGCGATCTACCAAAAAGCGAAATTCCTAAATACCCGCGCACAATCAATTTATCCTTACCGCCAAAAGAAATCATACAACGGTATGTTTTCCCGTTTTTGGGATCGGTGATTTCTCCTCCCTCATAACCGTCCTCTGTTTTTGACATACCTTTAATAATATTTAAGCCTAAAATCGGTTTGTCTTTGTCGGCTCCTTCACATTTAGTGCATTTTTGTCTTCTTTTTTCAGGATCTAAAATGTCAATTATTTTACCGAATAGCTTGCCATGGTCTTCAAATAACTCAACAATGGCTTTTTTATTTCCGGTTTCGTCATCAATAGTTACCCATTTCCCTATAATTGTTTGGGAAAAACTGTACTGACAAATCAGTAACAATCCGATTATAAATCTTTTTTTCATTTTAATTCTGTTTCTTTTTGTTGTTTTAATTTATTGATTGAAGCATTTAAGTCGAAGCCCAAAAGTAAAATCATACAGTTGATCCAAATGTAAAACATGATCACCAAAAGTGTTCCGATGGAACCATACAATTCGTTGTATTTTGAAAATTTTACCACCCAAATCCCAAAAGAGTAAGACGATAGAATAATTAAAATCGTAGTAAAAACAGAACCTATCGAGATAAATGCGCGATTCTTTTGGTGTTTGATTCCAAATTTAAATAAAATAGAGGTGGTAATCAAAATCATGAGCACCACAAAACTCAATCGACCGATTTCAATCAATGGAATTTGATCACTGACCACTTGTTGTAAGGCGGTTCTTTGAATAAACACCTCAAATACAACAATGATAGCCACAGTAAATAAAAGCAAAAACGAAAGAACCAAGGACATGCCCAATGCAATTATATATTGTCTAAAAAAACCGCGTTTGATGCTCACAAAGCGAGAGGTTTCAAATCCTCCTAAAATGGCATTTAATCCATTGGCCATCAAAAAAATAGACAAAACAAAACCGGTGGACAACAAACTCGAGTGACTGGTGTTCAAAATATCATTAATGATCGCTTCGATCGCCTCGTAGGTATTGGGTGGCACACTCTGGGATACAAATTCCAAAAAGTCGGCTTGAAAACCCGGAATAGGTATAAATGGAATTAAATTTAAAATAAAAAGCGCGAAGGGAAACAAGGCCATAAAAAAGCTAAAGGCAATGGCAGCCGCTCGATAGGTAAGCGCACCTTCTACTATACCTATGGTGTACAATTCTAGCAAATCATACAACGAAAGTCCGTGTAGCCAAGGTAATTTTATGCGTTTGCATACCCGAGCAAGATTCCGAACCACTGGTATTTTTTCAATGCTATTTTCAACACTTTCACTCATTTAATATATTGCTTTAAGGCTCAGGTCCATATTGTGCACAGAATGAGTCAATGCGCCCGATGAGATATAATGTACGCCACACTCGGCATAGGCACGCAGGGTGTTTTCATTGATGTTTCCGGAGGATTCCGTATCGCAGCGATTTGCAATCAATGCAACAGCAGATCGAGTGGTTTCAAAATCAAAATTATCAAGCAAAATGCGGTGTACGCCTCCCGCTTGAAGAATTTCTTCTACTTCTTCCATCGTTCGAGCCTCGACGATTATTTTTAAATCGAGTTGGTGTTCACGCAAATAGTCTTTTGTTTTTTGAATGGCTTGGGTGATGCCACCCGCAAAATCAATGTGATTGTCTTTGAGCATGATCATGTCATACAAGGCAAATCTATGGTTTGCACCGCCACCAATACGTACGGCCCATTTTTCGGGTGCACGAAATCCCGGCGTTGTTTTGCGCGTATCGAGCAATTGGGCTCCCGTTCCCGCAATTAATTGCACACAACTGTTGGTCTTGGTTGCAATAGCTGACATGCGTTGCATGGAATTAAGCACTACCCGTTCGGCTTTGAGAATCGACTGAGCGAAGCCCGTAACGTGAAATACCACATCACCCGGCACTACTGCAGTGCCATCAGAAATAAAGATTTCAAGCTCTAATTGGGAATCCACATAGGCGAAAATTTGTTTGGCATAGTCAACACCGGCAATGATTCCGGCTTCTTTGACCAATAATTTTGCAGTTCCAACAGCCGAAGCTGGTATACAGGCCAACGAACTGTAATCACCAGGACCTACATCTTCTCTTAAGGCATTTTGAATGCACAAGTTTACTTCTTCTTGAAATTGCTGTGGACTAATCATGGACAAAAATTGATGGGCTAAAATACCATTTATTTTTGCGAATGAAAAACAGATCTGTAGTAAATTAATGGAACAATTGATCAGCCAATGTAACGCGAATCACGCATAATTCTATTATTTTTGGCAACTCATATTAGTCGTATTTACATGAAAAAACTACTTCAAATCACCAACATTCAACTGCTTATTCTATTTTTTATTGGACTTGTGCTCACGCTCAGTGGAGCTGTTATGAAAATGAAGGGTAGCCCGGAAGCCAGCTTGTTTCTGATTATAGGCATGACTTTTGAGGCAGTCGCTTTGGTTGTATTGATCCTAAAATTGTTGCAAAAAAACGACAAACCCTTTTTAGACAGCTAATCCAATTTGCATGAATATCAAACTCATTGCCATTGGCAAAACTGACGATTCCAATTTACAACAACTCATCGACCGTTATTTAAAACGTTTGAGTCATTATGTAAAATTTGAGTTGGAGCTTATACCCGATCTCAAAAACGCCAAGCATTTATCGGAGGCCGAACAAAAAGAAAAAGAAGGCGAATTGTTGTTGAACAAATTACAACCCACGGACGTATTGTGGTTACTTGATGAAAACGGAAAATCATTTAGCAGTGTGGGACTGGCAGATGAATTCCAAAAAAAAATGAATGCAGGAACTAAAACATGGGTGTTTTTTATCGGCGGGCCTTATGGATTTTCTCCGGCTGTTTACGCAAAAGCTAATGGAAAATTAGCGCTATCACAGCTCACCTTTTCACACCAAATGGTGCGGTTGTTTTTCATTGAACAAGTATATCGCGCTTTTACTATTTTAAAAAACGAACCTTATCACCATCAGTAAAAACCCTTACGTTAGAATAAATTGCTTCCTAAAAAAGCAGAAACGATAGGCTATACTTGCTGTAGTTTTTGGTGTAAGGTGATGCATTCGACTGCTTCTTTCACATCGTGTACCCTTAGTATTTTAGCGCCTTTACTCAGGGCAATGGCATGCAAAAAAGTACTGCCATTTACCGCCAAATCGGGAGTAGATTGCAGCGTTTTATAGATCATTGATTTACGGGAAACACCTATCAATAGTGGCGCATTCAAGCAGTGAAAATGTTCCAAATGATTGAGCAATTCAAAATTTTGATCGATCGTTTTGGCAAATCCAAATCCCGGATCGATTAGATAATCCGTAATTCCGGCGGCTTTCACCTGATTTATTTTATCGGCAAAATAATACCCTATTTCTTGCAATAGGTTTTCGTATTGCGTGAGGCTGGTCATGGTTTGTGGCGTACCCCTCATGTGCATCATCACATAGGGAACGTGGAAGGCAGCCACGGTTTGAAACATCTGCTCATCGGCACCAGCCGTAATGTCATTGACCATTGCCACTCCCTCGTCGAGCACGGCTTGAGCCACAGCTGACCTGAACGTGTCGATGGAAAGCAAGGCCGTTGGAAACGATTGTCGTATGGCTTTGACAACAGGCAACACCCGTTGCAATTCTTCTTCAAGACTTACTTCGGCGGCATGGGGCTTGGATGAATAACCACCAATATCCAGAAAAGTAGCGCCTTCTTGCAAGAGGCGTTCCGCTTGCTTCAAGGTATCTGAGAGCGAGGTATATCGTCCACCATCATAAAAAGAATCGGGTGTGACGTTGAGAATTCCCATTACTTTGGGAACAGTTAAATCAAGCAAATGGCCTTGGCAATTGAGTGTCATTGTTGGAGAAATTAATGCAAATTGGAACAGAAATTAGTTTGGGTTGGCCCCTCCTTATTTCCAAAAAAATATACTATTTTTGAAAAAATTTGAATACAAATATACACCAATAATGGATACGACTTCAGCTGCCTATGATTCAATAATCGCCAAATGCAGAGCGCTTTTTACCCACAAAATGCACGATTATGGCTGTGCTTGGCGCATTCTTCGGTTGCCCTCCCTTACTGATCAAATATTTATCAAGGCGCAACGCATTCGCAGTTTGCAAGAAAATGAAGTACGCAAAGTAGACGAAGGGGAAGCAGGCGAATTCATTGGCATCATCAACTACTCCATTATGGCCTTGATACAATTGGAATTGGGCGTAGCCGATCAACCCGATCTAAACAACGAAGTAGCAACCCAATGGTATGATGCCAAAATCAAGGAAACCAAAACCTTGATGGAAAATAAAAATCATGATTACGGCGAGGCTTGGCGTGACATGCGTGTAAGCTCTTTGACCGATTTAATTATTCAAAAATTATTACGCGTTAAACAAATCGAAGACAACAAAGGAAAAACATTGGTGTCTGAAGGCATTGATGCCAACTACCAAGATATGATCAACTACGCTATTTTCGCTTTAATTTTAATGAACGAACACCACAATTAACATGAAAAAGATACTGGTACAAATTGCCCGCATTTTTGTTGGACTATTATTTATTATTTCAGGCTTAATTAAGCTCAACGACCCAGTAGGCATGTCTTACAAATTGGTTGAGTATTTTAGCGAACCGGTATTGAACCTTCCTTTTTTAACGCCCTATGCATTGGCCTTTTCGCTATTGGTTGTTATTGCCGAAACAGTTTTGGGTGTGTTTTTATTAATTGGATTCCAAAAAAAGTTCACCTTGTGGAGCTTGATGGGTTTAATTGTGTTTTTTACTTTTTTAACTTTTTATGCCGCCTATTTTAATAAAGTTACCGACTGTGGTTGTTTTGGAGATGCCTTGAAATTAACACCCTGGGAATCCTTTAGCAAAGACGTGGTCTTGTTGGTACTCATCACCTTAATCGCGTTAAATAATACATATATCAAACCTGTTTTTTCGAATGGTTTTCAAAAAATCGTGGCTTACACTTCGGTATTTTTAAGCTGCTTTATGGGTTATTGGGTACTGAACCACCTGCCACTCAAAGATTTTAGAGCCTACAAAGTGGGTACCAACATAACCAAAGCCATGGAAATTCCTGAAGGCGCGCCCAAACCCGTGGTTGAAATGGTGTTTATTTACAACGTAAATGGCGTAAATAAAAACTTTACTGAAAATGACTTAATGAGTTTACCCGAAGGAGCCACCTTTGTGGACCGCATTGACAAGGTAATCTCCGAAGGATACAAACCTGCTATCCATGACTTTTCGATGGAACTCAACGGATCTGATTACAAAGATGAATTATTGCTTGAGCCCAAACTACTTGTTTTTGTGGCCTATGACTTAGAAAAAGCCAGTGCTGAGGGTTTAAAAAAATTAGAAAGTTTACACCAAAAAGCCTTGAAAAAAGGATACAAAGCTATTGCCATGACGTCTTCTGATGCGGCATTGATTGCCAAAACAAAGAAACAATACGGTTGCACCTTTGACTTTTACTTCTGTGATGGCACAACTTTAAAAACCATTGAACGTGCCAATCCAAGTTTGGTGGTATTGCACAAAGGTACCATCATGCAAAAACTGCATTTCAACGACAGCGAGCAATTAAAGTTGAACTAAGATGAAGGAGCAAAAATCCAGTAACAATTCCAGTTATTTTTTACTCAAGGTACTTATTTCTATTTTGGTTAATGCGTTGGGGTATTACTTATTTATTGATGTATCAACCCAGTTTAATCCAAAATTTGGCAATACCTTTTACATTGTTGTAGGCTGTTTACTAATTGCTGTAGCGAGTATTTATCTGTGGTTACTCATCAAAGACAAGTATTTCAGTAAAAAGAAAAAGAAATCCTCAAAAGTAGTTTTCTTAAAAAAATAAGGATCCTAGTGCATGACCACCAATTTATGGGTTTCTAGGCTTGCATTTACCCCTTTTATTTGCACAAAATAAATTCCATTAGGCCATAGCGTTGTGTTGAATTGGCCGGTTAATCCCACTTTGGTTTGGTAAAGCCTTACTTTACCCAACTGATCATAAACCGTTAACTCAGCAATTTCGTTTTGTGAACTAATTACTTGAAATAACTGATGGGTAGGATTAGGAAACACACGAAATTGAGATGGATTTTCCAACTGATTTATCCCCAACGTACAACCAACACTGGTTCCTGGAATGTTATTGTCAAGCCAAGTAATTCTGGAATTAATCCAATTTTTAAATTTGGTTATTTGCCCCGCAAATGTGGCCGGATCAGCGTCTACTTCTGGAGTTCCGGTGTTGATACCCAAATTACCCCATTTTTCAAAATGACGCGCTTGGGCTTCATTAAGGTAAGCAGCGGTTTCATCGATGTAGGTATTTAAAGCGGTATTACTTAGGATAGTTGTTCTAAAATCATCCCAACGGCAACGCAAACGATTTTGAAAATTGGGATCTTGCAACAAACGAACATACCAACCGGGCGAATTCACATCCGGATTACAATCGTTGATTTTATGTGCCCAACCCGATCCATCTGTGGCGGCAAAGATGCTGCACTCGTTGATGTTTTTCCACGCCCAATCAAAGTCCCAAACAGGCCCGGCATAGAGTTTACCAGCCGAAGTGAGGTTGTCTTTGGTTTTGTGAAAATAACTGCTCTTTTTAAACCCGTCGTTGTTACGGGCTAATTCGTTCACAATAAAATAATCGATAAATGAATCGAGGTCAATGTATTTTTGATAGCCTAGCAAAGGATCTGCGTAATTAGTCCCGTATAAAGCCGTTTCAAATTCATTGATGAATCCTTGAATGTACGTTTTTTGTTCGGGTACAATGGTACTCGGTTTAGGGTAATCATACACCAAATTGACATTAAAATCAGGGTGATCAATAGGATGATACGCCAATTGCCAGCTGTTGGAAGCATCCCAATAATCGTTTTTAAGGATATAGCCACCTGTCACATCCAAGCCACTTATTTCAATTGGGTCTAATCGAGATACATCCACCCGATTGTTGTCGCGTTTAATGGTCTCCGTAAATGCATACACTCCTTGGTAACTGCCGTTTAATACCACTTCACAAAATTGGCTACGAGTGGCATAATGACCCATTTCAGTGGCCAATTTGTAGGCCAAGGTATTGCGCATAAACACCTTGTCGTTGTAACTGGCTATTAAACACCAATCGTGTTCGAGCGGCATCCCTAAAATAGGCACATTTAGTTCGGCATTGGCCGCATCGCGCATCTCAAGGGCATAGGGCTTCTGAGGCAAAGACTGCGAATAGTTTCCGCGGTATTCAATAGCCACGTTGCCATTGTATTCGGTGGGGACATCGGTGAGGTTATTCACTACTCCCACTCCATTGTATATGATTCCCATATTGGCAATAATAGAAGGCGAATCGGCGATGGTTTGACCTGCTGTATTGATGGTAACAATCGGTAAATTGGAAGATGTAAATACAAAAGGGGCTGCCGCATTGGGTCCAAAGGTAACAGACCAATTGATCAGGATTCCCGCATCAGCCGGATAGGTATCGTAAATACGCAATTTCCACTGCCCAACGCCACTGTTTCCATTATTGAAATTGCCAATGGTCTCTTGGGGTTTAAAGGTGCCGTTAAATGGAGGCGAACCTGCATTGATAGAAATGGTGGCCGATTGATTTAAACAAGTATTGGTAAAATTGTCGCCGTCTCCACCCACTCCTGAAAACAAATTAACCAATGTACCGTCGGGGGCAATTAATTGCACAATCAAATCGGAATCATAGCTGTGGTTGATTCTCATACAGACTTGCTTCAGTCCATAGCCAGGAGTTAATGGATTGGCTAATCCTGTGACGTTGGCTGTAAAATCATTGGCTTGCCCATTGTCAGAAATCAATCCGGCTGTGCCCGAAAACGTTTGGGCGAAGCCAAAAATTGAGACAAACAGGAGGGTAAAAAAGTATATTTTTTTCATTATAAATTACATTCTTTTTTAAAGGAAGGCGCCATATTTTAAGTATTTTTGCCTGCGTTCAAAGATATCAATTAATTTAACTCGACTAATTCGTCATGAAAAAATCACTATACGCCTTGGCCATGTCCTTGTTTTTGTTTTCCTGCGGCAAGGCACAAAAAACAACATTTTCATCCGAAGCATTGTCTTCACCCTTAGGAACAACTGCAGGAAATACCCAAACATTTCAAGAAATTCTCGAGGCACACAAAGGCAAAGTTACCTTGGTTGAAGTCTGGGCATCTTGGTGCAGCGACTGTGTAAAAGCCATGCCCAAATTAAAAGCCATCCAAGCCGAATTTCCTCAAGTAAATTATGTTTTTCTATCCGCTGATAAAACACCCGAAAAATGGGCCGATGGGATTGCCAAACATCAACTGCAAGGCGATCACTATTTGATACCCGATGGCATGAAAGGCAGTTTTGGAAAATCAATTGATTTGGATTGGATTCCCCGCTACATCATTTTGGATGCCAATGGAAAAATCATTACCTACCGCGCCATAGAAACCGACTTTGAAACGATAAAAACGACATTAAAATCCCTAAACTAATGAGAACCAAAATTGTTGCCGGAAACTGGAAAATGCATAAAAATGCAGAAGAAACTGAAGATTTGTTGAATGAATTAATCAACCAATTGCCGGACGATAAAGAAGTAGAAATTGTGGTGGCGCCCACCTTTGTGAATTTGGCCTCTGCTGTTCAGCATGTACAATTCACCAACATACAAGTAGCCGCGCAAAACATGCACCAAGCAGCCAATGGCGCCTATACCGGAGAAATCTCGGCCGACATGTTAAAAAGCATTGGGGTTGAAACGGTAATTTTAGGTCACTCCGAGCGCAGAGCCTATTTTCACGAATCAGACGAATTGATCAATGCCAAAGTAAAAGCAGCCTTGGCACACGAAATGCGCGTTATATTTTGTTTTGGAGAAGAATTAAAAGACCGTAAAGCCGACCAACACTTTGCAGTGGTAGAATCGCAATTAAAAGCCGGATTGTTTAATCTAGAAGCAGCGGCTTGGGAACAAATTGTATTGGCTTACGAACCCGTTTGGGCGATTGGCACCGGCGAAACAGCCAGTCCAGAACAAGCCCAAGAAATGCATGCCTTTATTCGTTCAACCGTGGGTGCAGCCTATGGCGATCAGGTGGCCAATCAGGTGAGTATTTTATACGGGGGCAGCGTAAAACCCGATAATGCGCAAGAAATTTTTTCTAAGCCCGATGTGGATGGCGGATTAATTGGTGGTGCTGCGTTGAAGGCTGCTGATTTTGCTGCAATTGTATCGGCTATTTAAAACTACTTTATGTCATCAATCTATTTAGGATATCATTTTACCATAGAGCCCAAAGAATTGGGTTCGGAAATTTTAGTGGCTGAACTGGGCGAATTGCCTTTTGAAAGTTTTGTCGAAAGCGAATTTGGGCTCACTGCTTATATTCAAAAAGAGTTGTGGAACGAGCATATTTTAGCCGATTTATTTGTACTACAATCTCCTGAATTTAACATCAGCTATACCATTGAAGAAATTGAGCAAGTCAATTGGAACGAGGAATGGGAAAAGAATTTTGAACCGATTGAAGTAGATGGCATTTGTCATGTTCGCGCACCCTTTCATCCCAAAACAGCGGCGCAATATGACATTGTGATTGAGCCCAAAATGAGTTTTGGCACCGGACACCACGAAACCACACACATGATGATCCAGCATTTGTTGCATCTAGATGTGCAAGGCAAAAAGACCTTAGACATGGGGTGTGGAACTGCCATTTTAGCCATATTAGCTGAAATGAAAGGCGCCCAACCTATTGATGCAATAGACATTGATAACTGGTGTTATTTGAATTCGATTGAAAATGCCGCACGCAACAATTGCCAGCACATCACTGTGTATGAAGGGGATGCCGCATTACTCGTGGATCAAAAATACGACTTGATCATTGCCAACATCAACCGCAATATTTTGTTGGCCGATATGGCCGCTTATACCAAGTGTTTGTTGCCCGGTGGAATCTTATTGTTGAGTGGATTTTATGAAGAAGACATTCCTTTCTTGGAAGCCT
>Ga0315908_10000743_pt1 | contig 25640 bp, 17 predicted proteins | sample LakEriMetagenome_12_FD_203520 | JGI IMG/M metagenome (GOLD analysis project Ga0315908, IMG submission 203520) | Freshwater fungal communities from buoy surface, Lake Erie, Ohio, United States - Buoy 4 MA124 | ecosystem: Environmental > Aquatic > Freshwater > Lake > Lake biofilm | place: USA...
TATAGGTCTAGCACGTTGTATTGCAATGGTAATTGTTTGGATTGAATTAGCCCACGGAAATCGAGAATATGCTGCAGGATTGATAGCAATGAACAGTGTGTTTCAAGTGCTCTTCTTTAGTTTTTATTCTTATATATTTCTTTCTTTTTTACCAAGTCAACTCGGGATCCAAGTAACAAGTATTAGTATTGATATGCTTGAAATCGCTAAAACAGTTGGTATTTATCTGGGCATACCCTTTTTTCTAGGATTCGCATCTCGCTATTTGTTGATCAAAATAAAGGGTTTGGATTGGTTCAATTCAAGGTTTATCCCCACTATTTCACCTTTGACGTTGATAGCCTTACTTTTTACAATAATTTATATGTTTTCTCTAAAAGGAGATATGGTATTGGCCTTACCCCTAGATGTGGTTCGGATTGCTCTACCTATGGTAATCTATTTTTCCTTAATGTTTGTGATTAGTTATTTTATGGCTAAAAGATTTGGAGCAAAACAAGATGAGGTTACAGCTATTGCTTTTACGGCAACAGGTAATAATTTCGAATTGGCTATCGCTGTATGTATTGGTGTATTTGGAATAAATTCCGGTGAAGCTTTTGCAGGTGTAATTGGACCATTAATTGAAGTGCCTGCTTTAATATTACTTGTGAAATTAGCGGATTATTGGAACAAATCTTGGAAGTAAAGAAATATTAATTTACCTCTCCTTCAATAGTTATAGATACTTCATCTACATTTCCATTAATTGGTGGTCTTAATTTTTTGATGGTAATACTTAAATGTTTTAAGCCATCAATTTCATTGATTATTCTATCCCAAATGCGTTGTCCAACATGTTCGATTAGTTTAGATCTTATTGCCATTTCCTGAGCGACAATTGCATTGACATCAACATAATCAATCGTTTTTTCAAGTGCATCCTCTTTCGCTGCTTGTATAAAATCTGTCTCAAGTGAAACATCTACAATATAATGACCTCCAATGAGAGCCTCCTCGTCTAAGCAGCCATGATAAGCATATAATTTTATTCCAGTAACGGATATATTATGCTTCATTGACCATTTTTTGAATTGTTAAAAGCGCTGTTTCCATGCGCTCTACTATTTCCGCCTTTCCTAAAAATGCAGCAATGTCAAACATTCCAGGACCAGCACCCACGCCAGTTACACTTAATCTAAAGGGAAGTAATACAGCACCAACTCCAACTTCTTTTTGTTCCAAAAAGGTTTTAAATGCATTTTCAATTGTGATAGCATCAAAGTCAGACAATTGATTTAAAGTTTCTTTCCAAGCATGAATCAAATTACTTGTCTCAGATTTCCATCGCTTTTTAATGCTTTCTGAATCGAATTCTGTTGGACGTTCAAATAGATAATGCCCATCTGTATAAACATCTTGAATAAAGGTTGCCCTTTCTTTCATTAGTCCACAAATTTGAATTAGCGCTTCATTTTTTTCTGTTAATGCGGGTATTTTTTCTTTTAATTCTTTTGCTAATTCTTCATCGGTTTGACTTCTTAAATATTGTTGTTGAAACCAAGTCGTTTTATCTGGATCAAATTTAGCTCCTGATTTCGATACGCGTTCCAAGCTAAAAGCCTCCACTAATCCTTCTAATGAAAATATTTCTTGAGGTGTTCCAGGATTCCAACCTAACAATGCAAGCATATTGATGAAGGCAGCTGGATGATATCCTTTTTCACGATATCCCGAGTAAAGTTCGCCTTCTGCAGTAGTCCAATTGGTTGGAAAAACAGGGAATCCTAAACGGTCTCCATCTCTTTTTGATAATTTTCCATTTCCATCAGGCCTTAACAATAAAGGTAAATGCGCGAATAATGGACATTCCCATCCAAAAGCTTCGTACAACATAACATGTAAAGGAGCTGAAGGCAACCACTCTTCTCCTCTAATTACATGGCTAATTTCCATCAAATGATCATCAACAATATTCGCTAAATGATATGTAGGCATGCCATCACTTTTGAATAATACCTTATCATCCAAATTATTAGTGTTCACTAAAACCCATCCTCTAATAATGTCATGAAATCGAATATCTTCATTTCTTGGCATTTTCATTCGAATTACGTAGGGAGCGCCTTGATCCAAAAGTAACTTCACTTCATCCTTTGGGAGTGTTAAAGAATTGCGTAACGAGGTTCGAGTAACACAATTATATTGCCAATTAGGCATACCCATTTGTTTCGCTTTTTCTCTCATTTGCTCTAATTCCTCTGAAGAATCAAATGCATAGTAAGCTTTTTCATTTTCAATTAATTGTTCTGCATAGGGCTTGTAAAGTTCTTTTCTTTCCGATTGAACATAAGGTCCGTATGAACCGCCAATTCCTGGCCCCTCAGTAGGCATGATCCCGCACCATTTCATGGCATCCATTATATAATCTTGTGCACCCGGTACAAATCTAGTTTGATCAGTGTCTTCAACTCTTATAATAAAGGTTCCTTGATTCTTTTTTGCAAAAAGATAATTATATAAGGCGGTGCGTACTCCACCCATGTGTAAAGGTCCTGTTGGGGAAGGTGCAAATCGCACTCTAACTGGCTTTTCTGACATTTAATATTTTTTCTGCAAAGATACAGCATTTTCAGGTTTCAAGCGAATTTTCAGTGAAATCATACGGCTGTTTATGGGATACAATATAGGGTGTCGTACCAAGGTGAAAATCCTGCCCATACACCTAGTGCCCCTCCTTTCATATTCGTTGCAACATTAATTGGAGATGCAAATGGATTACTCGCTGTGTTCATTTGAGCTTCCTTAAGATTGAAGAAGTGATAAACTGCTTGGTCAATTTTTGAAAATTTCACCACCACAGAATCTCCAAATCGGTAATATCGTTTGTAAACTTTAAGATGGGTGGTATCTTTTCTTTTTAATGGGTTATTATAGTAAAATGAAAAACTAATGCCATTAAAAAATGCATCATCAAAATAAGCGCCATTGACTCTTTTAAACACGGCATCTAAATCTTCACCAGTGATCGTTTTATTAATGCGTTTCACTTCCCATTTATAAGCATCATACTGATTCCCTGGATCACTAAGTGTTGCCCACGAATAGCCATATTCAATTGCTCCCTCTTCAACTTTCCAATATAAATCATCAAGTGGAGTAGGTGTAGGTAAATAAGTTTCACCACTGTAATGTTTTGAATGATAATCAATGTCTAAAGTGTATGTTTTTTGAACTTCACCAACTAATGCGTTATTGGAATATACTTTAATGGGTAATAATAGAATTTCTTGCCATTCTATCGAAAGCATTTCTGCCAGTTTTTTCTGAGAGGGAATAGTTAATTCTGTAGGCAACATCAATGTCAATTGACAAGTATCTTGTCCGGAGATTACTTTAACATTTGCATCGTCAACAAAGCTTAATAAATAGGCTGCTAACTCTGTAGTATCGTAAATGTCTGCTGATTTTGAAAGTATGACAATTGGAGCGCCACCAACTTCTATGGTGCCATCAACAACTAATTGCTCTTCAAAATTTGGAATATCAATTTTAATCTCTTTAGTACAAGAGTATAAACTGATGGTCAATAAAAATAAAAAGTAGTATTTCATTCTTTGACTAAAGTAACTAATTTCTTAAGGAGTTACAATTAATTTGAACGCTCCAACTTAATTTCACTCACCATTGTGTGTTCAAAATCATTTAATTATATGATAAATGTCATTTATTTTTTCTTTTACTAATGGGACCTTTGTTAAAATATAAACCCATGGAAAACAAGAAACAAATTTACGAGCAACATGCTGAAAATTCCGATTGGATCAACAGATTAGAGTTTTATAAGGAAGAAATTGAAATTCTGAAAGAGAGATTAGCTGAAATAGCAAATAAAAACTCCTCTAAATTAGTCCTATCAGAAGTAGAGCACTTTCAGAATCAGTTTATTGTGCAACGCAATAATATTGATGAGATTGGTCATTTGATTAAGCTTAATGAGAATCTGTTAATTGCTTCGGTAAATAAAAATGCTATAGCTGTAGATCATCGATCTTTGCCTTATCACAAAGAAGAAAAAGAAAAATTGGAGGGTTTTGAGTCAAATATCAATAATTTGAGGCATGAGTTCAATACCTTTTCTTCCAAATGGATGTAGATTATTTTACTTCAATCAATTTGGAGCCAAACAAACGATTTTCAATATCAATGTCGATTCTACCAAGATTAATGCCACCCCAACCCGTTTGATTAATCATAACGGGTTGTTTGTCTGAATTATTAATTATAGTAGGTTCTGTTAAAAAGGTATGGGTATGTCCGCCAAGTATTAGATGAATATTTTTTGTCTTTGCTGCAAGGACTTTATCTGAAATTTGATCATCTTGATATACATATCCAAGGTGGGAGAGACAAATTATTAAGTCACATCCCGCCTTTTTTAATTCTTCAGCTTGTTCATTGGCAGTTTTAATGGGATCTAAATAAACTACATTGACGCAATTACCTCCGGATATTAAGCCTTCTAAAGCTATCCCTATTCCAAAGATTCCAATACGGATTCCACCTCTTTTTATAATGCAGTTTTTCTGAGTTTTTCCAGCTAAAATTGTTTTATCAAAATCATAATTCGAACAAACAAAAGGAAACTCCGCGTATTGTTTAGCATTCAAAAAACCATCTAGTCCTATGTCGAAGTCATGGTTTCCCATTGTTGCGGCATCATAGCCCATATAGGTCATTAATTTCATTTCCAATTCCCCTTTGAAGGTGTTGAAATATGGTGTTCCTTGAAAGATATCTCCTGAATCTAATAACACTACATTTTCTTCTTCCTTTCTAATTTTTTCAATTAACGCAGCTCTTTTGGCTACTCCACCCATTCCTGCATATTTCGGATGATTGGATGGGAATGGGTCAATGTTCGAATGGGTATCGTTGGTATGAAGTATGGTAATTTTCTTTCCTTTCCCAATCTTATTTCCAGCCTTTAGAAGTGAACTAAAGCTCATAGCAATGACACTTAGTGTCGTATTCAGAATGAATTTCCTTCGTTTCATCTAATTATTCTTTTTTCTGAATTACTAATTAAATTGCCTTGTATTTGCGCTTCTTCAATGAAAACTGACCTAAGAGTACTTGATTTGATTTGAATGGAATTGGCCAATTTAAAAAATTGCATTTTATCCCCTCCAGTTGCTAAATAATCAGAGGTGATCAGCCATACAAATTCATGTGTATCATTAAGTCCATTGATGTTTAATTTCCCATTTTCTAATCTTGCATTTGCAATCGGTTCCCCTCCACTTTGTTCTAAATAGTAGGCAATTTGAGGAAGAGCCGTTACAGGTAGCTGAACCCATGCTACTAGATTGTCAAAGGGCATAAGTTTGAACATATCACCTACAGTAATAGCTCCTTTGTTGAGTCCGGAACGCAAACCCCCTGTATTGAGAAGACAAAAGACGGGTTGTGATAATTTTACATTTCTTGTTTCATGCGCCAACAAAGCATCGGCACTCCAGTTCATTAAATTAGAGCATGGTCGTTCAATGATAAAATTTTGATCACTGTAGGCAATAATTTGATTCATTGATTTGGCAAGGGAATCACTGTAAGGTTTTATGAAACTTTGCAATATTGAGTCACCAGATATTTCCTTACTTATGGCAACATTACTAGGTACCTGGTGCAACACCAAATGAGAAGAGCAAGCCCAAAGGCTTGCTCCTAATATGATAATATAAATTTTATTTCGGATCATTCAATTATGAAGGTACGCATTGTAGAACCTATCTCAGTGCTCACTTGAATAATGTATTGTCCTGATGTGAATTTGCTTCCATCTAATTCTAAAACAGGCATATCTATTTTTGACGCATCTGCCACAATACGACCTTGAATATCTGTAATTTTATAGGCTGTAATGTTTAATCCATTCACTTGAGCAAATACTTTTCCTGATGATGGCACTGGAAAAACACTAAAATTAGCTGATAATTTCTCATCAATACCCACGGAACAATTTTCAGCTAAATAACTCATATTAGCAAAACTAACATGGCAAACAAAATTCACTGAATCTATATATGGATTTCTGTTTCCTTGAAGGTTATAAATGTATTCTTGACGTGCAATTTCGTAGTTGTCAGGTAAATCATTAAAATGCCAGTTTTTAAGTGAATTCTCATCTTGATTAGATGGTATAGACCAATTCATATTATTTTGTCCGTTGTAAGAAGTTGCCATATAAAATATAGCTCTTGCAGCATTTCCTTTTTGAATAGCTCTAGGCTCGTATACAAGTTGTGTTCCGTTGTAACCAACACTTCCTAATAGGTAATTAAAAACAACATTTCCAGTTATATCCATTAAAGGAAGATTACTTCTTGGTGTGTTTGCATTGGTTAGGTTCGTTGGATAAAGATTGTGTTGATCGTTATACTCATCTAATTCAGGATTATCTGCAGGAAAACTAGGCATCCATGAATGACAGTAACTGTGCTCACGTGAATATCCAAGAGCCGTCCAATCAAAAGGATCGTTAAATACTTTTCTTTCTCCAGAATAGGAACAGGTAACATAAGATTGACCGTTGGTAGTGTCTCTTACTTCAAACTGATTCATTAAAGTTGATTTGTAATTGAAATAACTGATAGAGTTATGAGGGTTAATCAAAGCAGAAAGAGAAGTAAGAAACGTAGGAGAAGTCACGGAAATCCCTGAGTAATAATTTCCTATGTTTAATCCAGTACTTTGAACATTTCCAGTTGCTGGAGAAGTTGTCTTGTAGTTTTCAAATCCAGAAGTGCCGTTTAAAGCATAAACCGAGAAATAATAATTTTGGTTCGCAATAACACCTCTAGGTGTAAAAGAAGTCCCTGATCCAATGTAAGCAACCTTGGCATCTCCAATAACATCGCCTCTCATATAATGTGTTCCGTCTTGTGGAACTCCAGTAATAGCACTTCCTGTTTTCCAAAGTACGATATACTTTTCAGCATTTACCGCCGCAGTAAATTGTCCGCCTACTGTATAAGGCTTGATCAATGGGAAAGTTAAGTTACTTGCATTTGAAGTGGGTTCTGTAGCTAGATTATCAGTTCCAACACCAATTAAATTGATGATATACGGATTTTCATTGCTATCATCATTACCAATATGAATAATTGCAAATCTAGAACCTGTCCCTGTTGGATTAAAGTTTAAAGTGTAGTTCTGATTTCCATTAGAAGCAACGGCACCAGCCGCAATAGAGGTAGTATAATCTCCGGCATTTGCACCTGAAAAGGTGTATCCTGTAATATTTAAATTTTGAGTTCCTGCATTTTCAATGGTTATCGTATTTGCTGCTGTATTGCCAATTACATAAGAGGAATTATTGAGAACAGTAGTTCCATTAATTTTGACATTAATTTCTTTTAATGGTGCAACATAAGCCACAATATCAGCTAAATTCCTAGGAATTAATTGGTAATTGGTGTTGAATTGACCTAGCAGACCCGTAATTGAAAGCGGCCCAGTAGGAATGTTTGTACCGTCAATATTGGTAGAACCATTGATGCGCACATCAAATGAATTGGTTCCATCTGTAATTTGAACAGTTGAATTTCCAGTCGCAAAAACCCCAGTTTGAACAAATGTAACATTCTCAATTTTGACTAATTGTGCTTCTAATGCCTCTCCAGCACTCGTTATTGGAATCGTTTGCGGGATAATTTGGGTCGTTGGACCGTGATTTATAAAACTATTGGTTGGAGAAATTTCTAATAATCCACTAAAATCAAATAAAACTCCAGTTGCGGTGATAGAATCTCCTCTTAGTACACTACTCAAATTAGATCCATAAGCAGGAATTGCAGCCGTCCCATCTTGTATGTAACGAATGCTCCCTAATTCTGAACCATTAGTTACCACTCCTGTAACAGTAACAGTCTGTCCAATACCCATATTACGAGCATCTAAAATTGTCTGTCCAGTAACAATAAAACTACTTATCGTAAGCAATCCAAAAAGTAAAATTCTCTTCATGTTATTTTATATTAATTAAAATTGTAATCCTAGTGAAACATTAAATCTAAATCCTTGTCCAAACATAACTTGCGCAGATTGGGAATCAAAGTTATTATAAATTCCATTACCATTGTTAGTTGCATCTGCAATATAAACTGAATTCAAAATATTGGTAATCGAAGCATTCATTATTAAAGTTGATTTTTCAAACGAATACTTGTATCCGGTAAAAAAATTAATCAATAAATAAGAAGGCATCATCCATGATTCTCTACCTCCGTTGGCTCCTTGCAATGTAAATGGATCAAAATTGGAATAATAACGATCAAAGTATTGACATTGCATCTTGACATAAAAGTTTTTGAATGGTTCATATCGAATGGATCCTGCAATAGCAGTTTGTGCGGCATCACCAACATGCACTCCTTTTGCATCAAAACTGATATTAAGAGAGTCATACTGAGGAATAATTACTGTTTTGGAAGAGTTCCAAATCCAATTTCCAAAAGAAAACATCATGTCAGCAGTAACTTTCTTTGAAATATTATAAGCAAAATCAACCTCACCTCCCATGTGGACAGCATCCATTCCATTAATATTTACACGAATAGATTCTGTCGGGTCGTTAGGGTCAGGAACGGCTACACCATAAGGAAAAGGTTTGTTCTTCCAATTGGTAGCGTAGGCATTGAAGTTAATTCCAAAATTTTTGTTAGCGTAATTCACACCGCCTTCTGATGCAAGAATTTTTTCATTCATGATTTCAGTAAAGAAAGCATTTGAATTGTTATCAATTACATTAGAAAATTGTGGAGTCCTGTTTAAATAACCAAGGTTTACATAACTCGTTAAGTTTTTATTGATCTTATAACTTAAACCACCTTTTAAAGTAAATCCAGGTAAATATTTCCATGCAGTTTGAAAATAGGTCAACTCAGGAGAACTGTTATCATAGGTTTTTCCATCATATTGCACCGTATCGCTTGCACCAATTCTAAATACAGAGTCACCAATAGTCAGTACCTTTTTTTGAAAATAATCAATTCCTTTGTAACCACTTACTATTGTGGAAACATTCAAAAACATCGCCCATTTATCGCTTGCATACTCCGCTTGACCAAAAGCGCCAGCCCATTTCACCAATCCATCTCTATTCGCATTATAAGCGTTCTTCGCAATTTTATCTCCTACTTTTTGCATAGGGTTAGCATCATTTTTATCAGCAGCACTAACAAAGTAATCTCCACCCAAAAGGTTCGCAACTGTTTGGTAATGACTTCCTTTATAATATCTTGCGTCTATACCTCCAGAAATTTCTAATTTTTTGGAATAAGCATAGTTGAATTGACCCAAATATCCCGTCCAAAAGTGATTGTTGATACTTGATATTAATATTTGACTGGATTTAATTAATGTAGGAGAATAAATAGGATCTACATTTGGTGTACCAAACAAAGAATTCACTTTATTTTCCTGTATCATTTGATCCCAATCGATCAAATTGTTAGAATCTCTAAGTATCGCTGAGGAATTAAATATACTCGTTCCTCCACCACGACCAACAGATAGGTAAGCAATATTGGATATAGATAGTTTATCATTTACTTTCCAAAAATCTTTTAACGTGACTTGTGGCTTGTTGTAAAAATTTAAGCGTTCATTCAATATTTCTTGTTTCCCATTAACCGTTTGATATCCCCAATGTTGATTGTAACGAATTCCCATATCTGTAAATATGGCGTTAGTATCCAAATTAGCGCCATTATTTCGAGCTTGCACGGTATCCCAATATTGAATGGATTGATTATAGGAGCGCTGCCCATGATTTTGAGGCGCCATAAAACCTGAAAGTGTTAATAAATGATTATCAATTTTCTTTGAAACTTTTAAGTAACTAAAAAATCCTTGACTTGGCGTCCCATATACCCAACCGGCACTTTGTTTGTACGAACTAGAAAAAGTGAGACCCCATCCATTTTTACTCATTCCAGTATTGTAGGAAAAACTGGTACGCAACATATTACCGGTGCCAAATTCTTGTTTAAAAGTTCCTCCTTTACGATTACCAATTCCTTGTGTAATTATATTTATAGTTCCACCGATGGAAGGCATAGCAATTTTAGTAGCCCCTAAACCTCGTTGTACTTGCATCTGTGCTGTAATAGCATCTAAACCAAACCAGTTGGACCAATATACCGCTCCGTTTTCCATGTCATTCACAGGAACTCCATCAATCATTACCCCAACATTTCTTTGGTCAAATCCACGAACATTGATGCGTGCATCGCCATCGCCTCCTCCTTGTGTGGTAGCATATACACCTGGTGTTCCATTAAGAAGCATGGGTAAGTCTCTTGATCCCAATTCTTCTGCAATCTTTTGGGCGGAAACTTTTGTGACTGCAATCGGCACCCGTCCTTCTTTAACTAAATTACCAATTACATTGATTTCCTCAAATTCTTGATTTAATCCTAAATAAATGTCCTTATTGATCAGCTTCTTATCTATTGTTACTTCTAAAGTCTTTGTTTCAAAAGTTAACATGCTCACACTAATGAAGTAAGTTCCGTAAGGTAAATTGGTGATTAAATACTCACCAGTTGTGGAACTTAAACTCTTCCCAATAATATCTTTACTTGAACCTTTTGTAAACACTTGTATTTTTGCTCCAACAACTATCTGTTGGTTCGCATTATCGATAATTTTTCCACTGATGCTTCCGCTGCTTTGAGCAAAGGTGATAATCGTAATCAAGGAAAAAAATAGGGTGTAAAATATTTTCATCAAAACTTTTTTGCAATAAAAAAGGCCGTTGCCGACCTTTTTAAATTTAGATAATTTGTTTTATTTTAGAATTACTCTGCGGATCTCTGAACTTCCGTTTTTCATGCTTATTTTCAAAAAGTAAACGCCTTTATTTCCGTCTAATTCGAGGGTGATGAAAGGTTTATTTAAATTATTGTAAACAGCTACCTGCTGACCAAGAGCATTGATCAATTGAATTGATTTCACCTCTTGTGAATTTTTTAAATTAATAAGACCAGAACTTGGATTAGGATAAACTAGCAATGCAGGATTCTCAGTTTCATTTATTCCAGCAGGGTTACACAAACAATCATGAACTCCCAAAGAATTCCAATTTCCATCAAGAATAGGATTTCCACTTGTTCCAAATAAGGTATCACCGTTAGCGTCTAATCTTACAATTACTGCAGGGATAGAATCATATTCTAATAATGGATCAAAGAAAGATGGTTGAGTTGCAACACCTTTCTGAATCGTAGATTTACGGATCATAGAATGATCTTTAGTCACTAAATTTCCTAAACCAGTTGAATAAGGAAATTGAGAAGACCAAGCTCCATCATTGTTTGCAGTACTTCCAGTTTCGTTTGCTGGATTCTCACCAATTTTACCCAATAAGTCTATGATTTGAAAACCAGTAACATTAGCTGCATTGATTAACGTTGCAGCTGTAGATGGTAAGGTACCTTTAGCAAGCATCACTGCATCATTTCCATTCCAATAAAAACAATTTGAAACGGCATAGTCTGGACAATAAAATCCATCAGCTCTAGATTGTAAAGAATCCCAAACAGGTGCTTCTTGTCCAACCCCATTTGGATCTAATTTTTCTAAAACAGCAACATATACTGAATGTGGAGCGATTGTTCCAGATAATTGAATAGCATTTCCAACCGTTGCAGTAGAAGATCCATTAGAATAACGAGCCACAAAGAATTGACTTAAATTTACTGTTGAACTTGTTGGATTGTAAATCTCTAATGCTTTATTGTTGGACCATCCTTCAACATATTCAGAAATGAATATTTGTGAACAGTTGGTTTGAGCAATAACAACACCTAAGGAGAATACAGTGAATAAGGTAAAAAGTGTTTTCATAGTTTAGTTTATTTAATCCTAACAAAGATATACTTTATTTTTATAATTATTTTTGGGTTTTGATCAGTTCACATTAATTTTTTATTACCTCTAAATTAAATAAACTAAATCTTCTACCTTCGTAATCTAAATCATTTTTTATGAAAAATTTATTTTTATTCTTCTTTCTGTTCAGTTTTACGGCATTCTCTCAAGACTTAAGTGTCGAGAAAATCTGGAAAAAATATGAATATATAGCCAAGGGAGTGGAAGACTTTAAGTCAATGGCCGATGGAAACTTCTACACAAAAACAAATGAAGAGGGTTCCATTTTTAAGCATAGTATTTTAAATTCTGAGGATAAAGGAGTGTGCATCTTAGAGGGTAAAAATCTATTGTATAATGGAGTGAAAGTAGAGTATGATGATTTTGAATTTAATAAGGATGAAAGTAAAATATTATTTAAAACTTCCATAAAAAGCATTTATAGAAGAAGCTACACTGCGGTGTATTATCTATATGATTTAAACACGAAGGTCTTGCAAATATTGGACGATACACACAGTCCTCAAACGCTTGCAGAATATTCACCTGATGGAAATTCAGTGTCTTATATTGCGGGTAATGACTTATTTGTTAAATATCTTCCTACTGGTAAAATCACAAAACTCACTACTGATGGAAAAAGAAATAAAATCATCAATGGAACAACTGATTGGGTGTATGAAGAGGAGTTTAGTATCACCAAAGCGTATTGCTGGTCGCCAGACTCTAAATATATCGCATTTCTAAAGTTTGATGAAAAGGAAGTTAAAGAATTTAACATGACTTACTATAATGAATTATACCCCGAAAATTATAAATATAAGTATCCAAAAGCGGGAGAAGATAACAGTAAAGTTACTGCTCATATTGTTCGGGTACTAAAACCTAAAATACAAAACATTGATTTGGGCGAATATGAATATATCCCTCGATTATCTTGGTCTGGTTCGCAAAACAAACTCATTCTACAGACTTTAAATAGGCATCAAAATCAGTTGAAATATCATTTAGTTGACTTGACAGGCAAGGCTCTTTCTCATAAGGTGATTTATGAGGAAAAATCAAAATCATATGTTGAAATTGATGATAATTTATTGATTTTAAAAGATGGCAATTCTATTCTTCGGACCAGTGAAATGGACGGCTACAATCATATTTATCGTCTTGATTTTAATGGAAATTCCACACAAATCACCAAAGGAAAATGGGATGTGATTGAAATGCTCGGTATTGATGAAAATTCAAATACTATTTATTTTTCCTCAGCCATGTATACAGCTATTTCTAAGACTATTCATTCTGTTTCTTTAGATGGAAAAAATGTCACTTTGCTTAGTCCAAAAGAGGGATATAATGATGCTTCCTTTACCACAGGGATGAATTATTTTGTTTTATCACATTCGAATGCAAATACGCCTCCAGAAATTAGTTTGAACAAAAATGACGGCTCCTTTATTCGTTCTTTAGAGGATAACAATGATTTAAAGAAAAAATTGGCAGGAATGAATTTATGTAAAAAAGAATTTCTTTCTTTTAATATAAACGGTTTTGACTTGAATGCAACAATGATGAAACCCACCAACTTTGATCCAAATAAAAAATACCCTGTATACATGACGGTTTATGGTGGCCCAGGTCACAATGAAGTAACTGATGCCTGGGATGGTCAAGATTATATGTATCATCAACTTTTAACTCAAAAAGGATATATTGTAGTTTGCGTGGATCCAAGAGGAACTATGTATCGTGGCGCTGAGTTTAAAAAATCAACCTACCTGCAATTGGGAAAATTGGAAACGGAAGATATTATTGCTACCGGAAAAGCATTGCAAGCTTTAGCTTATGTTGACCCCAATCGGATTGGAATTATGGGTTGGAGTTATGGTGGTTTTATGGCAACACTTGCAATAACAAAAGGGGCCGATGTCTTTAAAATGGCAATAGCGGTTGCTCCCGTTACCAATTGGCGTTATTATGACAATATTTATACCGAACGCTTTATGCGAACACCAAAAGAAAATGAAGATGGGTACGATAAAAACTCCCCTATTAATTTTGTGGATCAATTGAAAGGAAAGTTTTTACTCATTCATGGAGTAACAGATGATAATGTTCATTTTCAAAATTCTATGTCGCTTATTAATGCGCTTGTTAAAGCAGATAAGCAATTTGACTTTTTTGCCTATCCAAATAAAAATCATGGAATTTATGGCGGAAATACACGCAATCATTTGTTTAAGATGATGTTAGACTATGTAGAAGAAAATCTATAATTCTTTTTGTATATTATTTTATTATTTATTAATGAAAAAATAAGACTAAGCAATATCACAAAACAAATTTCTTTTCGTATTTTAGTCCTTAGTTTTAAAAAAGGATAATAAACATAAGATGAGCGAAGTTGCAAGGATTGAATTAGACGGTAAAATATATGAATTACCAGTTATAACAGGCACAGAAAATGAGAAAGCAATTGATATTTCAAAATTGCGTGATCTAACTGGATATGTTACACTAGACACAGGATATAAAAATACCGGGGCAACAACAAGTTCCATAACTTTCTTAGATGGTGAATTAGGTATTTTACATTATCGTGGCTATTCAATTGAACAATTAGCTTCCAAAGCATCTTTTATCGAGGTCTCTTACTTATTAATTTATGGTGAATTACCTACACAAGCTGAATTGGATTGGTTTGAATCAAGTATCAAAAAACATACCTTGGTTGCTGAAGATATGAAGCAATTTTTTGAGGCATACCCTTCAAAAGCGCATCCAATGGGGGTTTTATCTTCCATGATTTCTTCTCTTTCAACTTTCTATCCAGAATCTTTAGATCCTAATAGAAGTAAAGAAGCTAAGGATTTAACCATTCACCGTTTGCTGGCTAAGTTACCAACGCTTGCCGCTTGGGCGTATAAAAATTCAATGCGTCACCCGTTTATGTATCCAAGAAATGAGTTTGATTATTGTAAAAATTTCCTTTACATGATGTTCGCCATGCCAACGGAAGATTATAATGTCGATCCAGTGGTTGTGGAAGCATTAAACACTTTATTAATCTTGCATGCTGATCACGAACAAAATTGTTCAACCTCAACAGTGCGTATTGTAGGTTCAGCTCAAGCTAATTTATACTCAACCGTTTCTGCTGGAATTTCTGCCTTATGGGGTCCACTTCATGGAGGCGCCAATCAAGAAGTGATTGAAATGTTAGAGCAAATTCAAAATGACGGAGGAAATGTTGATAAATGGGTAGCGAAAGCGAAAGACAAAGAAGATCCATTTAGATTAATGGGCTTTGGACATAGAGTATATAAAAACTTTGATCCTAGAGCCAATATCATCAAAAAAGCATGTGATGATGTACTAGAAAAATTAAAAGTCAATGATCCTCTATTAGCGATTGCTAAAAAACTTGAAAAAGTTGCCCTTGAAGATGAATACTTCAAGGCAAGAAATTTATATCCAAATGTTGATTTTTATTCCGGAATCATCTACAAAGCCTTAGGAATTGATACAGAAATGTTTACGGTAATGTTTGCATTAGGTCGCCTTCCAGGATGGATAGCGCAATGGAAAGAAATGACTGAAAATAAAGAGCCCATTGGTCGACCAAGACAAATTTATATTGGCAAGACTTCAAGAGATTATGTGCCTATTGCTGCTAGATAATCCAAAATATTAAACATAAAAAAAAGCGCTTAATTAAGCGCTTTTTTTTATGAGCTAATAATTCTATTGCTCTTGAGCACCTTTACTTTTAAATTCTTTAAGGCTGCCCGAAAAAGTCTCGTATGACCTAAAGGTGCAAGGAATATCTCCATTATAGATGTTAAACTTTTTACCGGGGCGTAGACCGATGGATTTTGCACCATCTTCGCTAGAGGTAAGAATCCATGTGGTGGAAGGATTCATGGTATTTTTTAACCAATCACCAATTCCAGAATATAAATCAACAATATCAGCTGCTAAACGCTCTCCATAAGGTGGATTGGTTACAATAAATATCTCTTCCTCTTGATGCGTAATATCTCTATAATCTAGTGCGCTAATTAAAATATTCCTTCCAAAACTCATTCCTCTTAAGTTTCTTCTTGCTTTTAATACCATTTCATCTTCTATGTCTGAACCGAAAATACGACAAGGCAATTCTCTCACGATTCTTGGTGCTGCATCATAGATTTCATCCCACATTTTCGCATCAAAGTTTTTTAAGTTTTTGAAGGTGTAATGCTGTCTCTCAATACTTGAAGGTATTCCGCTTGCTAACAAGGCGGCTTCAATAAGAATAGTTCCAGAACCACAAAATGGATCTAAAAAAGTTGTTTTCCTGTCCCATCCTGATTGTCTGATAAGGCAAGCTGCCACTACTTCATTTAATGGCGCAGAACCTGTTTCTGTTCGGTATCCGCGTTGGAATAATGGTGCACCAGAGGTGTTTAATGAAATAGTAGCTACATTTTCTCTGATATATAAATCAATAAGAACGCTTGGTGTTTTCAATTCAATGCTCGGACGATCCATGTCTTTGTCCCGGAAACAATCTACAATAGCATCCTTAACTACGAGGAAAGGATAATGCGAATTTTTAAACAAAGCCGAATTTACAGCTCCTTTTATAGCAAAGGTTTGCTTGCTATTAAATATGCTTGTCCAATCGATTTGCGCAGATTTCTTATATAAATCATCTTCATTAAATAACCTGAAACTTACCAATTCAACTAATATTGAAATCGCACATCTGCTGTGTAGATTTAAATAGTATACATCTCGCCAAGTACCTTTTATTTGAACAGCTCTATTCAACAGTTCAATGTTTTCATAGCCTAATTCAGTAAGTTCGTCAGCTAATACTTGTTCAAATCCAAAAAAACTTTTTAAGGTTATGGTAAGTGAATCTTTTGTTAAATTATCGAGAGATTTCATTTTTATCAATTATGCGTCTAAATTTGTACAAAAGAACAAAATTGAAATCGTTTCTAAGCTCCTTTTTCTTAGTATTTTTATTTATCTCGGTAAATTGCACTGCCCAACAAAAAATCGGATTGGTTTTAAGTGGGGGAGGAGCAACAGGTTTAGCACATATTGGTGTTTTAAAAGCTTTAGAGGAAAAAGGTATTCCAATTGATTATATTACAGGCACTTCTGCAGGCGCATTAGTGGGAAGTATGTACGCATGTGGTTATTCACCGCAAGAGATTGAAGATTACGTTTTAAGTGAATCGTTTCAATTAATGACGAATGGTAAACTTGAAGCCGATAAAAGATTTTTATTTCAAGAAAGAGATAATGATGCCTCTATTTTTAATTTTTCTTTCTCTAAGGATAGCATTTTAAGAAAATCAATTCCTCTAAATTTAGTTACGCCCTCTTATTTGGATTTTGAAATGGCGCGTTTATTAGGAACCGTTAGTGCTAGTCATTTCAATTCATTTGATAGTTTATTTGTTCCTTTTAGATGTGTGGCGTCAGATGTTGTAAATAAAAAAAGTGCCTCGTTCTCTACCGGACATCTAAATCAAGCCGTGCGTGCTTCTATGACTTACCCCTTTTATGTTAATCCAATACGAATTGATGGAATTGTTTATTTTGACGGAGGTCTTTACAACAACTTTCCAGTCAATATTATGTATAATGATTTTCATCCTGATTTTATTATTGGTAGTAATGTTTCTGATAATGCTAAGGCTCCAGATGAGCAAGACTTTATTGGTATGTTAGAAAACATGATGGCTACTCCTACCGATTACTCAATACCTTGTGAAGAAGGAATTATTATTAATCCCAAATCAAATGTGGGACTATTTGAATTTGATGAGGTAAAACAGGCCATTCAAGATGGTTACCTCGCTGCAAGTTTGATGCTTGATTCAATTTCAAAGTACATTACAATTCATCAAGATTCTTTGTCATTGGCTCAAAAAAGAGCTGTGTTTAAATCACAAATAACCCCAATAACTGTTTCTTCCATCACCAATAATTATAGTAAAAAGAAGGATTTAAAGTTTGCACGCTCCACTATGATTAAAGGGAGAAAAGGGGAGGTCTTATCAAATGAAATGCTAGAAAAAAGATATTTCAGGTTATATGCTACACCACAAATTGACTTTGTATACCCTACTTTTCAATTGAAAAAGGATTCTAGTTATAATCTTGATTTGAAACTCAGAAAGTCTAAGGATTTTAGAATTGATATTGGTGGACATGTCTGCTCTCGTGCTGTTAATACAGGTTATATCGGTCTCACTTATCAGGGATTAGGCAAGGTAGCTTATGGATTGCATGCTGAATCATATTTCGGTAAATTTTATGGCGCTGGAAAATTAGAAGCTTCACTTCAAATTCCTTCTGTTTTCCCAATCTCTGGCTCTATTTATTTAGTCTTAAATCGTTGGGATTATTTCAGAAGTTTTGCCACATTCTTTGAAGATGTACAACCTTCCTTCCTGGTTCAAAATGAAGTGTACTATGGAGTAAAAATTAAACATCCAATATTTAATAATTCCAAAGGAACTTTAGATTTCCGTATGTTTAATTTGAGTGATGATTATTACCAAACCAAACAATTTACGAATAAGGATACTACCGATATCACACTGCTATCCGGTTCAAATATTAGTTATGAGTTGGTTCAAAACACACTCAATCGCAAGCAATTTGCTTCTAAAGGATCTTTGATTGGTGTTAAAATGCGCTTCGTTACTGCTCAAGAAAATACAATTCCTGGATCTACATCACCCTTAGATTCTATATCTTTTCGTCAACATGATTGGTTCAATTTAACAGCGGAATTCCAACATTATTTTGAAGTGAATTCTAGATTGCATATTGGAATTCATTCTAAAGCAATGCTCAATTCTCAGTCACTGTTCTCCAATTATACGGCAAGTCTTTTATCACTTCCTAGTTTCGCGATTCTTCCAGATATGGAAACTTATTTTCTTCCTGAATATCGATCTCCTCAACATATGGGTGCTGGGTTAAACTTCGTTTATGGCATTGGTAAGAATTTTGAATACCGACTTGATGCCTATTATTATCAACCCTTTATTCAATTAATTAAAAATACGGACGGTTCAATTCAATATGCTAAACCTTATAAAGCTGCTTCCTTCTTAGCATCATCTTCATTAATTTACCATACTGTCCTAGGACCTATACGAGCAACTTTAAATTATTTCCCAAAACAAGCCCGACCTTTAGCTCTTCAAATCAGTTATGGATATGTTTTGTTTAATGAACGCGCAGTTCGATAGCGACCTTTAATTATCTTTGTAAAAAAAAATAAAATGGAGAAAATCATTTGTGGAATTCAACAAATGGGTATCGGTGTCCCTAATGTTAAAGAAATTTGGGCATGGTACAGATTACAATTTGGTATGGACGTTAGGATATTTGAAGAGGCTGCGGAAGCTCCACTAATGATAGATTACACAGCAAATAAGGTGCAGTCCCGAACGGCCACTCTTGCATTGAGTATGAATGGGGGAGGCGGTTTTGAAATTTGGCAATTTACTTCTCGGAATACTGAGAAAGCTTCTTTTGATATTCGAATTGGTGATTTTGGATTATTTGCTTGTAAGATCAAGTCAAGAGACGTTCAGGCTTCTTATGATTTCCTTAAGAATAATGAAGTTACACTCTTAAATGAACCTCAAAAAGATCCAAATGGCGCGCTGTCGTTTTTTCTATTAGATCCTAATGGAAATATTTTTCAAGTGGTTGAATCCGATTCTTGGTTTGGTCAAACAGGTCATAAGTCACAATGTGGTGGTGTCGCAGGTTCAATTATTGGAGTTTCAGACATGGAAAAATCTCTTGTTTTGTATCGAGATATTTTAAACTATGATGTTATTGATTATGATGTCACAGGTGTTTTTGAAGATTTTAATGGATTGAATGGAGGCAATCGTACTTTTAGGCGTGTTCGTCTTTCGCATAGTGCAGAGCGAAAAGGACCATTTGCTCCATTACTAGGAGCGTCAACTATGGAATTAGTTCAAGTTCTAGAGGATAGCACCAGTCGAAAAATATTTGAGAATCGCTTGTGGGGAGATTGGGGTTTTATTCATCTTTGTTTTGATGTACAAGGAATGGATGCCTTACAAAAACAATGTGACTCTTTAGGTTTCCCTTTTACAGTTGATAGTGGAAGTACCTTTGATATGGGTGAGGCAGGTGGTCGTTTTTCTTATGTTGAAGATCCTGATGGAACTCTTATTGAATTCGTTGAAACACACAAGGTTCCCGTGCTTAAAAAGATTGGGTGGTATCTAAATTTGAAAAATAGAAAACCAGGAAAGTCTCTTCCAAGATTTATCTTGAAAGCTATGGGCTTGAACAGGGTAAAATAATTACTTTTTCCTACTGTTTACAGCTTCATAAACTACGTGTTGTAGTTGCGTTCTGATTCCCAAGTCACGCAATTTCCAGTTGTCTTGGTTCGGATGAACTCTGTTGGATAGAAATATAAAAACTACTTCATCCTTTGGATCAGCCCATGCTAAGGTTCCTGTAAATCCTGAATGTCCAAAACTTAAGGAAGAGGCCAATTCATCACAAGTTCCACCTCCACTTGCGTTGGGTCTGTCAAATCCAGCTCCTCTTCTGTTTCCTGCAAATTGTGCTTTGGTATATTCTTGCATAATTGCTTCATTGAAATAAGTCTGTCCGCCATATTTTCCATGCTTGAGTATCAGTTGCATGATACTTGCAAGGTCTGTTGCATTCGAGAAGATTCCTGCATGTCCACCGACCCCTCCTAACATGGCTGCTCCGGGATCATGCACATAACCATGGATTAACTGTTTTCTAAATGCTTGATCTCGTTCTGTTGGAACAATTTGTGTCAATGGAAAACAAGACCTCGGTAAATAGCGCAAATATCTTAATCCCATTGGAGCGTAAATCATTTCTGTTAAATAGGTATTTTGCTTCTTGCCAATTAATTTCTCGAAAATCTTTTGTGTAAAATAGTAGCATAAATCAGAATATTCATATTTTTTTGCACCTAGTGGTGTCGCTAAAATTTGCTGATACATACTGTCAACATAATCTGTACGCATATAAATATTTTCAGCAACCTCTAATTCATACCCATTTCCTGCTTTCTTCGCATATATACTCGGACTTAACTGACCATTTTTTAGCGTTTTTTTATAAAAAGCAATCCATGGTGTTAGTCCAGATTGATGGGCCATCATTTCTCTTAATCCTATATTGCTATAGCTAGTCTCTTTTGTTAGTTCAGGAATGTAATCTTTCAATTTTTTATCTAAACTATATAAGCCTTTATATTGTAAATGCATCGCTAATAGTGTAGACCCCGCTATTTTAGAGATTGATGCAATGTCATAAACAGCCTCATTATTAATCTTGATACTGGAATCTAGATAGGTTTGTGCACCAAAACTTTTTCGGTAAATAAATTGACCCTTTACTGCAACAGCAATTTGGCAACCAGGATAAGCGCCATCTTTAATTCCTTTTAAGGCAATTTCATCAATTCTTTTTAATTTATTTGGATCAATGCCCAGTTCTTCAGGGGTTCCGAATTTTAGTCGCCCATTAGGAACAGTTATTAGTCCATGTCCAGTTTTATAAAGATGCCCAAGATCATGATCTAAGGTTGCTTTGGTTCCAATGGCCCCAAATAGTAGTTGCGCCGCTCTGTTTTGAGCCATCCAATGGTTTTCACGCCCCCAAAGAATAGCCTTGCAATTTGAATGAATATTGCTTTTGAAAATCTCTCCCTCCCCAAATATGACACTAATTTTTTCCAGGTTCTTGGGTAATTTTTCTAAAACAGTATGCTGCTGCTTATTGATAGTAAGTGATTCGGTACTGTCAGCATGGAAGGAAATTAAACATAAATCAAATTGTTCCATTTGACTGTAGATAGAATCTGGAATTTGCTCCGCATTGTGAAAAGTGAAATTTGTAGTCTGTGCAAATAATGATATCGTTTCTTTAAATTCGGAACTGTTTCCCCCAATACTTAAAAGAGCAATTTTTCGATCAAGCTTTCCTAATGGCAATACTTGCGCATCATTTTTTAAGAGTACAAGCTCTTTTTCAATGGCTTTAAATTGTTCTGATGTTGACAAGTTTTGTGACTTCTTAAGTTGCTCACTTAACCAACTTTTAGGTACAGGTGGATAAGGTAAATTTGGGTTTTCCTTCCATTGCTGCATGCAAAAAGAAAATAATACAATACTCAGTATAAGATAGATAAAGGGTCTCTTTTTCATAGTTGAATGAATCTATAACAAATCTATGTAAAAGTTATGGGCTATGTTATTTATTGAAGTTAAAAAACACCTCGTTAATGATTTAAAACAAAAAATAAGATAGTGTCATTTATACACTAATATAAGGTAAGTAAAATCTTTTAAAAAAACTAAATTTTTTCTCAACAGCCTATTTTCTTATTGTTCGTAAATAGTTGAGTCAAAATAGTCATAAATCCCTAACATGACCTTAATTTTGCTTTAATATTATTGAAAAATCTAAATTAGTTAACATTATGGATTTAGTCGGAAAATTTGGTGAAAACGCAGATTTATCTGCTTCGCTAGGAATGCATAATTTAGGAAGTCAATATTGGAATCTTTCCCCTGCAGAATTGGTTGAAGACTGTATTCTTTGCGGTGAAGGAATGCTTACAGATACTGGCGCCCTTGCTATTGAAACGGGTGAGTTTACAGGTCGTTCTCCCAAAGATCGTTTCATCGTAAGAGATGAGATTACTGAAAATGCGGTTTGGTGGGGCAAGGTGAATATCGGATTTACGCCCGCTCAATTTGATGCGCTATACAACCGTATGTTAGCATATTTGAATGGTAAGGATGTATATGTAAGAGATGCTCAAGCTTGCGCTGATGTTGATTTTCAGATGAATATTCGTGTTGTTACTGAATTGGCTTGGTCTAGCCTATTTGCCTATAATATGTTCTTGCGTCCAGATGATGAGACTCTTGAAACTTTTTTGCCTGATTGGCATATTGTATGTATTCCTTCTTTTTTAGCAGACCCAAAAATTGATGGCACACGTCAAGCTAATTTTGCAATTCTGAATTTCACTAAAAAAATAATTTTAATCGGTGGAACTGGTTATACTGGTGAAATTAAGAAAGGAATTTTTTCTGCTTTGAATTTTATATTACCTCACGAGAAAGGGGTCTTGTCCATGCATTGTTCAGCTAATATTGGAAAATCTGGCGATACTGCTATTTTCTTTGGTTTATCAGGAACTGGCAAAACTACCTTGTCTTCAGATCCAAACCGTCAATTAATAGGAGACGATGAGCACGGATGGAGCGAAAATACTGTGTTTAATTTTGAGGGTGGTTGTTATGCTAAAACAATTGACCTATCAGCCGAAAAAGAACCTCAGATTTATAACGCTATTAAATTTGGCGCCCTATTAGAAAATATTGGATTTAAGGCAGAATCTTCTAGTCCTGATTATGCTGATGGCACTATAACTGAAAATACTAGGGTGTCCTACCCAATTCATTTTATTGATAATATTGTCGTTCCCTCTATTGGTGGCGCTCCAAAAAACATATTCTTTCTAACAGCAGATGCTTTTGGTGTACTTCCTCCAATTTCTCTTTTAACAAAGGAACAAGCCATGTATCACTTTATGTCCGGATATACAGCGAAAGTGGCAGGAACTGAAGTTGGAATTACAGAACCAACCACTACTTTTTCAGCTGGATTTGGTGCAGCGTTTTTACCATTACATCCTGCTAAATACGCGAAATTGCTAGGTGAAAAATTACATGGAACAGATATTAAAGTTTGGTTAATTAATACAGGTTGGTCTGGTGGTTCTTATGGAACTGGTTCTAGAATGAAATTATCTTATACTAGAGCAATGATTACCGCTGCTTTAACGAGTAAGTTAAATGATGTTTCTTATGAATCTATGCCCTTCTTTGACTTGTCTTTTCCTACTACTTGCGAAGGTGTTCCAAGTGAATTATTGAATCCTCGTAATACATGGTCTGACAAAAAAGCTTATGATGAAACAGCTCAAAATTTAGCGCATAAATTTGTTGATAATTTTGAAAAATTTGCAGCAGAAACAAGTGCTGAAATATTAGCTGCTGCTCCTAAAGTTTTAGTTTAGTTCATCAATCAACACCCTATAAATTAAGCTGCTTCGGCAGCTTTTTTTTGCTAATTACTTTGCTTAAAAATCGCTATTTTTGAATAATGGATTTTTTAGATCAATTAGAGGCAGAGGCCATTTATATTCTTAGAGAAACAGCTGCGCAGTTTCAAAATCCTGTGCTCTTATTTAGCGGTGGTAAGGATAGTATTTGTTTGGTTCATCTCGCTAAAAAAGCATTTTACCCTCACGAAATTCCTTTCTCTTTGCTTCATATTGATACAGGACATAATTTTCAGGAAGCATTAGATTATAGAGATGCCTTGGTTAAGGATTTAAATCTAACATTATTTGTTCGCTTCGTAGCAGAGGACATGTCTGCAAATGGACTTGTTGATCTGAATCAAAAATTTCCGTCTAGAAATACCTTTCAAACTATTTCTTTGCTCAAAGCGATTGAATTACAAGGTTTTGACGCCTGTATTGGAGGGGCAAGACGCGACGAAGAAAAAGCGCGCGCAAAAGAAAGAATTTTTTCTCATCGAAATCTTCAAGGTAAATGGCTCCCTGAAGCTCAAGGCCCTGAAGTTTGGCGCATTTTGAATGGTTCGATTTTGAAAGGTGAAAACATGAGGGTTTTTCCCTTGTCCAATTGGACTGAAATTGATGTGTGGCAATATATTTTGCGCGAAAAAATTACACTTCCTTCTTTGTATTTTGCACATTCGCGTCCCTGTTTTCAATTAAGCGATGGCTCCTTGATGTGTGTAAATAAATTCGTGAAAGTTGACGAAAATGATGTAATTGAAACCAGGAAGGTAAGGTATCGGACCGTGGGAGATATGACTTGCACCGCAGCAATTGAAAGCAATGCGAGAACAGTATCTGAAGTAATTGAAGAACTCATTCATGCTAAGATTTCTGAAAGAGGTGCAACTCGTATCGATGATAGAATAAGTGATGCAGGTATGGAAGATCGAAAAAAAGAGGGTTATTTTTAAGATATGGTAAATAAAAATTTGATTCGCCTCTTTACTGCCGGAAATGTTGATGATGGAAAAAGTACGCTCATTGGGCGACTTCTTTTTGATTCAGGAGCCATTTCAACAGATATTCTTCATGGTCTAAGTGAACTGAAAAATAGTAGAACCTTACATGAGAAGTTTGATCTTTCTTATCTTACAGATGGACTTCGTGCCGAAAGAGAACAAGGAATTACCATAGATGTTGCTTATAAATATTTTTCTACTGAAACCAATAAATATATTATCTCTGATACTCCTGGTCATCTTGAGTATACCCGAAATATGTTTACAGGAGCATCTTTATGTGATATTGCCATTATTTTAATAGATGTAAATACGGGTATTACCGAACAAACCAAACGACATAGCAAGATTGTAGCTTTACTTCAAGTTTCTGAAGTTATTGTAGCTGTGAATAAAATGGATCTAATTCATTATAATCAGGAAGTGTTTGAAAAGATTTCGAGTGATTATTTATCCTTTGCCCAAGAAATTGGCCTTCATGAGGTGAGTTTGATTCCACTTTCAGCGCTTAATGGTGAACAAGTAACCTTCGATACGGGAAAAATGTCTTG
>Ga0315908_10000750_pt1 | contig 25484 bp, 19 predicted proteins | sample LakEriMetagenome_12_FD_203520 | JGI IMG/M metagenome (GOLD analysis project Ga0315908, IMG submission 203520) | Freshwater fungal communities from buoy surface, Lake Erie, Ohio, United States - Buoy 4 MA124 | ecosystem: Environmental > Aquatic > Freshwater > Lake > Lake biofilm | place: USA...
ATTGTCCATCCAACATCCTTTACCATCCATGGAAATCTTGATCTGATGCTCTTTAAGAATGTTTGTAAAAGAAAAACTTGTGAATTGACTCCCTTGATCCGTGTTAAATATTTCTGGAATACCATACGTTTGAATAGCCTCGTTTAACGCCTCACAACAAAAATCAACATCTAACGTATTGGAAAGCCGCCATGACAAAACTTTACGGCTATGCCAATCCATAAACCGCATTAATCGTCGTACTCGCTTTCGCCCAATACAATAACTGAGACGCTGCAAATGGCGCGCCATTTGGCGAGCCCCATAATAAGGGGTTTTCAAAAACTGTTCATCAATGAGGCGCATCAGGGTGAGATTGAGCGGACTCTCTCCTTTTGACTGATAATACAAATTAGATCTGGTGATGCTTAAAAGGGTGCATTGCCGAGAAAGACTTAAAACTTCGACTTTAGGGTCAATCATTTCTTTCCTCCGAATAGACCCAATCGTCTGGAGGCATTTTCTAAAAAATCTCGTTCCACCGTCAATTGTCCAATTTTGGCATGGAGATCTTTTATGTCTGTGAGATGAGTGTTTTCTTGAATAGCTTGCTTTCCTGAAAAAATATCTTTCATCCCAGCAAGCGCTTTTTTCTTCCAGCGTTGAATTAAAGAAGCATGAATGCCAAACCGAGAGGAAAGTTCGGCAAGTGTGGCATCTTCACGAATGGAGGCTAAAGCCACTTGCGCTTTGAAATCAGCACTATGATTTTTACGTATTTGTCCCATTTTCTTAGTCCTTTTTTACGAGAAACTATAGCTTAGCTCATTGTCTGAATTCTAGGGACCACCTCTGTTTCTTTCATTCTTCCACAGAACCCCTTTAGGCGCCAAAAATAGGAGGATAAGAATGCTATGAAGACAACTTTATCCCCATGATTTATCTGATATTTCTATCTAAAACAATTTTTCCCTCTTCAAGCTGAATAATTCTATCCAAACCTTTTAGACTAGAAATTCTGTGTGAAATAACTATTAGTATATGATTTTTTAGATTCTGACATAATCGGTTTAGAAGCTTCTCTTCAAGAGAAGCTTCTAAACCTGAGGTGGCTTCATCTAAAATAAAAATAGGAGCCTTTTTGAGATAAGCACGTGCTATTGCTATGCGCTGCCTTTGCCCTCCAGAGAGTTTATACCCTCCTTCTCCAATAATTGTTTCATAACCGTTACTGAGAGAATTTATAAATTCGTCACATAAACATATTTTTGCAGCTTCATAAACTTCCGCGGGAGAAGCATCTGATTTACCAAAAGCTATATTATCATATACAGATCGATGAAGAAGAGAGGCACCTTGCGGTGCATATGAAAATAAACTACGTTTCTGATCGATGGGCAGGTTGCGAAGATCTTGGTTATTAATTTTAATAAAACCTTGTATAGGATTATAAAGCCCTAAAAGCAAATGAATAAAAGAGGTTTTTCCTGCTCCGGAAGGACCAATAACACCAAGTTTTTGCCCAATAGGAATATGTAAAGTTAGATTGTTAAAGAGGCTTCTCTGATTATCATAGCTGAAGCTTATATTTTCAATATTGAGCGAACTTTTTGAGAGTTTTATTGAGGGAAGTAAGGTATTTGTATAAGATGTTTCTTTAAATTTTTGAGATTTAGAAATTAAAGATAAAGCTTCATGCGCTGTACCAAGCTCTTTAAAAAAATCTAAAAGTTGGATAGAGGCTATCCAAACAGTTCGACGGACATAAAAACAAATTGCCCCAATAAATGCAAAATCGCCAAGAGTTATAGATCCATAATACAAGCCATAACTTAACGAGAACATCATGCAAACTAAAAGAATCCAGGAAAGTAAACTACGCCAAAGGTCTGTTTTAAAAGTTATAAATTCTAATTTCTCTGTGGCAATTATTGAATCATGAATTAAATTATGAAATATGTCTTCTTTTATAATATTTTGTGAAAACATTATAAATGATAAAGGATTACATATAAAATTCCCCACATACCCATAAAGATTATTTTGTACTTTAGATTTTTCCTTTGAGGCTAAAACACTTTCCTTAAAATATAAGAGAGTAACCAACCACATAGCAAGGAACCACAAAAAGAAAATACTTGAAAATAAAGGGCTAATAAAGAAAATGAAAATTAATGCACATAAAAAAGATAAGATGGTAGGGTATAATCCATAAAGAAAAATAGAAAATATTTTTTCAAAGCTTTCAGTCAGATTGCGATACTTACTTATCAAATCCCCTGCAAAATGATCTTGAAGAAACTGGAACGATAGGGTTTGTGTTTGTTGCAAGGCTTTGCTTTGAATATTTTCGCGAATATAAGGGAATGTTTTAACCCATAAATAATGACATAATCGTATAGAAAATTCTAAGGCAAAAATTAAGCTTACATAAGCTAAGGTTGCGTATACGAGCGTGCGAATTTCATTTTCTAATTGAAATCTAGCCACAGATAAATGGTCTACAATAATTTTAATTAGATAGGGAGCTGCTGTTTCTATCAAGCACCATATGGCGGGTAAAATAGCAAGAGCACAGACTTTAAATTTATAAGGTTTAAGAAAAGGAATAAAGAATTTCCAGAGATCTTGCAAAAAGGAATTCATAATTCTCCCTTTTTTATGGAAGAAACGTTCTCAATTTCCTCAAAAGCTCTGAAAATTTCTTCAATGTCTGAGAAAGAAATATCCAGATGTATCATCATACGTATTCGCTTGTCATCTATGGACAAAACACGAATTCCCTTTTCAAGAAGAACCTCTGCTAAAGAAACAGCTGTATAGATTGGATGCTTAACTTCACAAATGATCACGTTTGTTTCTACATGATGTGGATTTAAATTAATAAAAGAAAGCTGAGATAAAAGTAGAGCGAGTTTTTTTGTGTTAGAATGAATTTCAGCTATTTTTTCAAAATTATGCTTTAGACCATATAAACAACCTGCAGCAAGAATCCCTACTTGGTGAAGCCCTCCACCTTGTTGAAACTTATAATACCATGCCTCATCTATAAAATCTTGAGAACCAGCTAAAACTGCTCCCATAGGAGCTCCTAAGATTTTAGAGAAATCAATACACACAGAATCAAAATATTGAACATATTGAGCAGCGGGTATGCTAGTTTCTATAATAGCATTAAATAAACGAGCTCCATCCATATGTGTGCTAACATTATGCTCGTGGGCAAGGTGGCAAACTTCCTTCAAAATAGGTAAAGGCCAAATTCCCCCGCCCCCAAAATTTATAGACTGTTCTATGGAAACAACTCTAGGAACTGGTAAATTATATCCTTTTGCTTTTGTGATAATAGGTTCAATTTGGGCTGCGGTAAATATTCCACGGGTTCCTTTTATTACATAAGATTCAGCTTGAACTAAACCTGAAATTAATCCAGAACCTTTTAATAATGGATGGGCAGTCTCATCTAAAATGATAAGATCTCCAGGCCGCTGACATAATACGCGATAGGCAATTCCGTTACACATTGTTGCGGAAGGTAAAAAGACAGCTGCTTCTTTTCCTAATAGTTCGCAAACTTTTTCCAGCAGTTTATTAACTGTTGGATCCTCACCCGCAACTTCATTACCTACTTCAGCATCACACATAGCCTTTCTCATTTCAGGAGAAAGGTTTGTATTAGCATCACTAAATAAGTCGAATTTATATTTTTTTATCACTCTCATTTACAAGTCACCTTCTTTTTATTATTCAAGATAATTCCTTTAATTATCGAAATAGCTTGATCGAGAATCTCTTGAGTAATGTGGCGATGAATAACAGCCCTGGCTACTGATGGTAACCAAGGAAATAAATACAACCCGCGTTGAGCACATTCATCTAAAAATTGGTTTGTATCCAATATTAGATCATGAAGACCAAACTGAACCATATTGGTCTCTATTGCAGAATCTGCCAGCTTTATCTCTGGTATTTCCCTTAGTTTTTGAGCAAAATACTGGGCTAATTTATGGTCTTCATTTAACCGTTGTAGATTATAATTAAGAGCATAATAAGCTCCAGCAGCTAGCATTCCTGCTTGATGAACACCTCCCCCCAACCAAATTCTAAATTTTTTTGCTTTATTAATAATGTCTGCATTGCCCATGAGAAGAGAACCATAAGGGGCCCCAAGCCCTTTAGAAAAACAAACAGATAGGGTATGGGCTTGCGCCGCATAGTCTTTCAATGAAATACCTGTTGTAATATGTGCATTAAATAATCTTGCTCCATCTAAATGAAGAGAAATTTTATTTGTTTGGGCAAATTTATAAAGTATTTTTAATTCTTCAAACGGAAATACCTTGCCAACCCACCCATTAATTGAATTTTCAATGCTTATCAGCTTAGGTTGAGCAAAGTAATCATATCGCTGCTTTAAAATAAAGGCTTCATTAATATTCTTGACCCGCAATATTCCATCTGAAGTTGTACAAGGATTCATTACAAGCCCCGCAAAAGCTGCCATAGGGGCACTATCGAAAAAGTTCACATGATAAGAGGATTCCGTGATAACTTCATCCCCAGGAGATGTTTGGGAGAGGAAAGCTAAACGATTCGCCATCATACCACTTGTTACAAACAAAGCATCTTCGACTTTAAACAAATCTTTGCAATAGTTTTGTAACAGATTAACACTCTCATCTTCCCCATAAGCATCATCACCAACAGGAGCGCTAACCATATAGGCACGCATTTTTTTACAGGGCTGTGTTACGGTATCGCTTCTAAGATCAATCATTTTGAACTAAAACCTTATTTTTACTTTTCTTTTGGATTTGTTGTAAATATTTTGTCATTGGGGATAAAAAGATGCTCCAAAGATTTTTATAGAGGGTGCCAGTTGCATCCCCTCCGTTATGCTGCATGAAAGCTAAATGAAGAATTTTTATTTTTTTTAAGGCTCTCATAACCTCGACCTCATCAACACTGAATGGCAAAATATTATCTTCTAAGACTTTCTCCCAAGCTTCAACAAGCTCCAGATAACTATTTTCTTTTTTGTTGTAAATATATTGTAACCCTTGAGCTAAAATTTTTTGGCTCATTTTTCCGCTTGTCCATATTCCAAAAAACTTTGGCTCTATGGAAGGTATAACTTGATTTGGCTTCCATTTTTTAGTTACCCAACGTGTAACCAATGCATAACGGGGAGATAAATTTTTGTTTTTACCACTTCCGTGCCATAATCGAGAATCAAAGAATATAACATCTCCTGCATCAATAGGAATCTGTTTTGCCTGTTTTTTTAAAATAGGATCTGGCACAAATTCAGGAGACCAAAAGTCTACAGCAGGAGAAATAGCCCCTAAATGACTCTTTGAAATAACTTCTAAAGGACCTGATTCCTTTGGGGTATCATGAAGCGCTAACCAAGCTGAAAGCTGATAAGGAGCTTGGGGTGAGTATGAAATATCTTGATGAAAAGGAATAGCTTCTTTGCAATATGCATTCTTACAAATAATATTAAATTTACTAAGAATAGGAGAAGCGCCTACGATTTCTTGGGTTGCCTCGCTCAAATCGTCTAAAAGAGAAGAAGTTAAGCTTGATGTCACAAGCGAAGGAGAAACCCAACGACTCACAGAAGAAAGATAATCCTCTTCAGAAACCTTAAGTTGCTCGGAACATTTTTTTATATTTTTAGAGATGTCTTCTCTCAATTGTTGAATTATAAAAAGAGGGATTACATTCTTAATCACCATGAACCCATTTTCTTTAAATTCTTTATTTGTCAAAAAAAGGCTCATTTTTTACATCCTTGGATAAGATGTAAATGAGGTTTTATGGATTCTATCTTACTTACAGAAAAGCCTGTTTTAGATAAAATTGTTTTCCATTCTTCGAATGTTCTTAATCTTCCCCCTGATTCTGCGAGCATATTTAAATCTAAAAGCCCTCCTGTTGAGCTATGAGGGTCTAATACCAATTCAAAAATATAAATGTGTCCATTCTTAGAAAGGGTTTTATTTGTTTTTTCCAAAAGATTAATCACATCTTTATCAGGAAAGTAATGTAAGAATCTTGGCATCAATACAGCCTCTGCAGCACTGATAAACCATTCTTTATCATATTCTATAAAAACGTGGGTTAATCTATTTTGTAAATCAGGCTCGATAGTAAAATGATAAAGAGGCTTATTTTCACTAGCAAGAATCCCAGAAATTAAAGAATTCTTCTTAAGAATCTCGCGTAAAAGAATCGTGCCAGTTTGACCAAAAGAGACTAAAGAAGAATAATCACTCCAGCATGGCCGCTTAGCAACCTCCTCAAAATCGTGCAATGCATATCCTTCAATTGCTCGCCGATAAATTTCTAATTCCTTCTCATCTATTGTTCTTTCTTTAAATGTAGGATGATGATAATCTCCTTCTTCCTTTAACTTTTCTATTAAATATCGCCATTCGTTTTGAACTTTCGACCACATTTGACTTGCAGCAGCCATAAAGGATTTATTCGAAGAAGCTAGGTAATGTCCTTTGTCAGTTAATACCCATTCTTCATTCGGTTTTTCAACCACTCCAATTTCATCAAGAGCCCTAAGAACTCTTTTTACTTTTGGGATAAGGATATGGCATTTTCTAACAATTTCATCTATCTTTGCAGGTAGTACATCTAATAAACCCAATTCAATTGCAAGTTGTATTGTTTCAGATTTCCAAAATCCGACATAGTCACTCGATAATTCACCCACAAAATTTCTTTGAACTGGATATATCTCTCTTATAACGTTTCCAGTTTCGTTAATTATAACAAGGGTCCCTGTATGCATTTGAGCGTGAGCTTGTCCATTGTAAAAAGGTTCAATGGTCATAAATCTATGGGAATAAGCAGGTATTCCTTCTTTCGTGATATGAAACCATCCTTTTTCATCTTTTACTCGTGCAAAGTCTTTGTGAAAAATATCGAGCTGTTTATACCACTGGTTGTGAATAAATTTTCCCTGCTCATCAATATGTGAACTTTTCCCGTTTGCGTGACAAACAACAGCAATACCATCCTTAAAATCTCCCACATAGCAATAATTATGGGGATATATACGTTTTCCTTGAAGATTAATATGAAAGTAATTCCCTTGTAGGTCTCTTACTGCACATATGTTTTCTTGGTAATTTCCAACCCAATCATAGCGATCCTTATAGATAGGCCTTCCATCTGTTTGTATATGGCACCAGCCTGCATCTGTCTCTATACCGGCATGGAAACAGTAAAACCCAAAAGTTTGCTTAAATCTCTCTTTATAGGCAGGTTTTCCCTCTAAAGTAATATGAAATGCCCCAGTAGCATCTTTAGCAGGAGCAAACCCTGGGGGATGAAATTTTAAAACTTTTTGAAATCGATACTGATAAAGGGGGCTATTAAGAAGAACATGATACGTTTCACATGGCGAGACCTTTATTTTGTGAAGAGAAGGTATCATAGCATTAAATTACCTTTGGGGGTCTTTTTCATATTACATCCAATACATAAAGGATGTGATTGATATGTCTTTTGTAAATTTTGGTAGGCTTCATTTGTCCAAATTTCCTCTAAGGTATTTTTATAAATGGTCCCAAAGTCCCCTAAATCCTTACGAAGTTCGTCGGGGGCACAGCAAGGACTAAACTTTCCTTCCGTATTAATCCATGCTTCTTGTCCTAAGAAAGGACATATTCCCTTTGGATTAAGATCCACAACAGCTTCTGTATTGAGTTCTTCTATATGTTCCAGAATAAGAAGTTCTCCATTTGACAAAGGATTAATCTCCGCTATTTTCTTTGCTTCTCTTACACTATAGTTCCATCTTTCAATAGCATGAGGATTACGTCTCATTGAGAGATCCTTAATTTCTTTAAAGTGAGCCCATAGATGATGACCTTTAACTCGATCAACTCCTAACCTAATGGCCAACCATACAATATCGCAAAGTTCGTTTACGTTAGTTTCTAAAAAGGTTAGTTGTAAGGTAATTCGGCATCGATTTCCCCCTTGTTCAGCATGCTTATCTCGAATGTGTATAAGGGTCTTTAAATTTTCAAGACCTTTTTCCCAATGAGAACCAATCATAATTTTTTCTTGAGTTTCCTTTGTTGCTCCATTCCATGAAATTTTAATGTCAGAAGATATGGGCATCAGTAACTTAGCCCATTCCTCTGCTCCTTTCCGCGGAAAGGAACCATTTGTTGTTAAGTTAAGCTTAATATTATATTTTTTACAAAGTTCAATAATTTCATCAAATTCGAGGTAGAGAAGTGGTTCTCCCATTGTCGAAGGTATGATTTCCCTTAAAGGAGTCCCTTGCGCTTGTTCAAGAACCTGACGAATAAGATTAATATCCATTTTCCTTTTTGGTATATTAGATTTTATGCGCTCTTCTTTGACATTACTATAAGGCGAGAAGCACTCACACATAATGCATTTAAAATTACATTGGTCAGGATTGGTATCAAAAGTTATTCGCCATGGGCCAGGTTTCTGCATAAGATATTCCCCCCTCTTTCTTCGAGAAATTTATAATATATCCCTTCTATTTCTTTTACATGCTGCTTTATATCTGGGATATTTTTGGTCTTTGATTTAAGATAACCTCTGGCACCTAACTGGGCAGCATAAGCTGGATTTGCAACAAGTATTTCCATTTGTTCCTTGAGGCTTACAGGATCTCTATGTTTAAATAGAAGGCCATTGACACCATGGTGAACATATTCTGCCATACCACCTACATTAGCTGTAATCACAGGAAGGCGAACTTGAAGAGCCTCATGAATAACAAGAGGTGAATTCTCGACCCATATAGAAGGAACAACCAGCGCATCAATATGATTGAAAACATCTGAAACAATTTCTTGATTTCTATATTCTGATTTCCATTCAATGCGTTTTTGAATATGTGAAGGTAAAGTAGATATAATTGATTTTAAACTTGCTGTTTCTTCACGAGGACGTCCCCAAATGCGTAAAAGGCAATCTTCTTTTATATATGAAAAGGCAATAATCAGATCTTGAATACCTTTAGCAGGGATATGGGTTCCAATGTACCCAAAGGTAAAAGGCTCCCTAGTTATCCTTTCCCGTTTTTTTAATTCTTCAAGATTAAATCCATAATCAAGATAAGTCAGCTTTTCTTTAGGAATTCCAAACTCATCCTTAAATCGATGGAGAAGATATTGAGAAGGGGCAATAAAAAGGTCAACTTTAGAAGTTATGTCTTTAATATGTTTCATGCGCCGTGCAACCCATTCTGTCCAATAAGCAGCATCAACTCCTTGATCTTCTTTATTATCACCTGAGAAAAATCCCTTAAAACACTGAGTTGCGCATTTAGAGTCTTCTTGGCTATCACATAAGGCCCAGGGTTCTTTAGAATTTCTTTGAAGAAATTGACCTCTGGGACACATAAGCCAATAGTCATGTAGAGTAAAAACAATGGGGATTTTCTTTTTGTAGACAATAGAAATAAGTGATGTTGAAAGATGATTGAGATGCCCAATATGAATAATATCCGGTTTTTTCTCTTCTAGAAGGCATTCAAGTTTTTGATCTATTTCTACATGTTGATAACGCTGAGATAATCTTAATTTTGGCATATTTATAACATGAAGAATAATGCGAGGATCTAAAATATCAACTTCTTGATGAAGCGCATAATCAGGCTTAAAAATATCTTCTTCACGGGTCAGTACATGAACCTCATGATTTTTTGCTAATTCATGGCAAAGAAGTTGACTATATACCTCAGAACCAGCATTAAATCGCATTGGGTATCCATGGATAATTTTAAAAATAATCATCTGAAGCTCTTTTTTTACGCGTGTTTCATTTGAAATACCTTGGTAAGTCTTTCAATCCCTTCCTCAATGCCCACTTTTGGCTCCCATCCCAAGGTATTTCTCGTTTTTGCCGAATCACCATAAAAGTTTGGCACATCATAATTTCGCGGGGGGGCTTCAATAATCTTCGAATATTTTTTTCCAATTTTATTTGCTAATTCTGCAGCCTCGAGCAAAGATGTTTCTTTTCCTGTTGTTAAATGGAAAGGGTGAAGTTCTTTTTTATTTTCACAAAGCAATAAGATAATTTTTAAAGTTCCTTCGGCTACATCATTAATGTGAGTAAAATCAAAAGTATGCAAGAATCCATCAACTCTTATAGGATTCCCCATGGCTGCTGCTTTACAAAAGGCTGGAATAACGCGATCGTGGTGGTCATAAAGGGAGCCATACACATTAGAATACCTAACAATGGCTGTATTAAGACCTACTTTCCGAGCTCTTAAAATCGCTTTTTCAGCTTCTATTTTTGACTCTCCATAAATATTAATAGCATTATAAGGACTCTCCTCGGTTGCAGGAAGAAGGAGAGGTTTTCCATAAACCTCTCGACTACTTGCATAAAGAAGCCAGGGTTTTTTAGGTGATAGACAAGCACTTTCAATAACAGAAAGAGTACCTTCATAATTTGTCTTCCAGCACAACTGCGGATCTTTTTCTCCCCAAATAACCCTTGAAACTGCTGCCAAATGAATAATACCATCGCAATTAGCTATTGCATCCTGCAGTTTTTCTTTATTAAGAATGTCACCATAATAAGGGTGAGTTATTGGAAATTTTTTATCAAAGCGAACAATATCTATGCTCAACTGTTTAAGGCGTTTGCAAACTGCTGTACCTATTAAGCCTTCAGCGCCTGTAATTAAGATTTTAGTCATTGTTCCTTACTGGCTCTTTACAAAATTTTTATAGTTAGCAACTTAAAATTTCTACATAATAAAATGTAAGGTTATTTTTTAGATAATTTTCTCTATATTTAAAGATAATTTTAAAAAACAGGAGTTTTTTATATTGGATAAAGCATTATTATTCGCAATCATCCCTTTATATGCTTAGCGAATAATGATAATCACCTCACAAGATTTGTTGGGTTAAAAATATGCGCCTTAAAAGAATCATCAAATGGTTTTTGTACTCATTTATTGGGTCAGAAATTATTTCTGGAGTCCATATGTATCTTGAGTTGATTGGCTACTCAATTTCCAAGTGGACATTAAAAATGCTCAGTGGTTTTATTGGTGTACCTTGGTATTGGGGAGTCATGATAGGAATAATAGGATTAGCAATTCTTCACTTTTGGGGTAATGCTCAAAAAAAGAAGGGGGTTAGAACATTAACTAATATCTCTGAAATATCTGAGCAGATAAATGAACTTAAGGATATGTCAAGAGAGGCATTAGAGATTCATAAGAAAAATAATCATCGCATAGCAAAATCTTATGAAATCTTACTTAATCAATTTTGCTCATACATGATTGCTCTTGATAAAAGATTGCCAGCATTGGGTTAAATTACAGAAACGGGGCAAATGCGAACTACAGAATGTAGAGTGGCTTAAAAATCTGTCTTTTTCCTGAAAAAACCTTCTTTTCCCGCCTAAAATTTCTCGGATTTAATGTACTTTTTGCTTTTTCTCTTGTTTTCTACTCATTTTGCCTGCAACTGATCGTATAATAAGCATTATAAAATCAGATAAGATATAAGTCATCGCATAATTCGTATTTGTATGTTAGATTATCCTCATGAAATCTAATCGCATAAGTATTGATGACTTAAATCCTCCCTTGGTGCTGAACCGGCTTGCTTAATTATTGACGAAGACTAGCATATTATTACAAGGAAAAGTGGTGTACTTTTGCGCTGCCATCTGGTGCACTTTTATTTTGTCATTGACAGTTCTTTCACTCAAAACCATATATTAGCAATGTGCAAAACTATTATTCAAAACATTATCCTCTTATTAAATTATAATAAACTTACAAAGATCATTATACGATCAGATAAAACAATGAAAAATCTTAGATTCCCATGTAATCTCTGTATTTTTAACACTCTCCCATCGACTAATAATATTTTAGTACCTCTACATTTCAAGACAAGCGAGGCCTCATCATTTCATCGATTACCTGTGTAGTTCGCATTTGCCCCGTTTCTGTAATTCGACCCAATATGTGTTTAATTTTGAGAAAGTCATTGTATTGGACACAGGTTTCTGGTGAGTTAATATACGGGTATTCCATGAAGTATATACTTTCTTTTTCTTTCAAAATGCTGCATTCAATCATTTGAATGATATTGCGAGTTTCAATGAAAAATTCATCAGATCCAATACTATTGTGCTTGATGTTTGTAGAAACCACCTCTGAATTATCCATGTAGTAAACGTATATTTTTTTCGCCATCTCTTTCCCGTAAAAAAAGTTGGCATATGCGATGAAGGCATCAAGAAAAAAAACTAAATTACTTGGTTTTTGAAAAATCGACATGAAAATCACCATCAAAAATTAATTTTTTCTCTCCTTCTTTTTTACCATTTAAAAACTCAGGCGTTTCTCTAAGCCGCATTCTGGCTATGGAACCAATAACAGCAATCGCCGCCCCCACCCAAAAAGCAATACGCCAATTAAAGCCTTTAGTTGTTACAAGAGCAGCTATTGCTAAGGCAAACATACCTCCTAAAGCAGATGAAACACTAATAAAAGCAACAGCAGGATATTGGGCAGGCGGTTTTGTGATCTCTGTAATATAAATTTCCGCCCCTATAATTTCCCCCATAGAAGATAATCCCTGCAATATTCTGCACAAGGTTACAATCCAAGCAGCAGAAATGCCAATTTGAGCATAGGTTGGAAGATTTGCCATGATGATGCATGAGATAGACATCATCATCGTTGTGATGATGACCGTTGTCTTTCGACCAATATGATCACCAATGTATCCAAATATCAGCGCGCCAAAAGGCCTCAAAACAAATGTTGAACAAAAAGCAAAAGCGGAGAGAAGGGCGGCGGTGTGAGGGTCGGTTTTAGGAAAGAAAAGCTCATTGAGCAGGACAGCCATGTGAACGTATAACATCAGTTGTCTAAGTAGAGAAGGTCACCCCTCTCTACTCGACTTCAGAACCGTACGTGATAGTTTCCCATCATACGGCTCCTCGATAGCTTGGTGGTTGTCATCCATACCTATGAATACGATCGTGGCAATGTCCATGTAGCAACAAAAGATTTTCATATCTGTTATTGCTACGTTGCTGATCTTGATGATGCACTTCCATTACATCTTCATCGCTCAAAAACAATCGACATAACCCGCATTTTCCTTGCTGTTTCTTCATTAATTTTGCCACCTTTGGCTTGATCCCTGGGGACCTGCCAAGACGTGTTGTCCAGTATATCCAGTCTCCGTCATAGGGCGATTGGGTACCGTTAACTTTGATATGACGCTTAACGTGATGTTCTGAATATCTTATTAAGAACTTCTGTTCGTGCGTCATAAATCTCCAGTTATCATTGCCATATTTTCGGAAGTATTTAGCTTTAATCCAACCAGCAGACTTTCGTGAATGCCGTCTTTTTGCCCATCTCCATAACTTAATATGCAATTTGTGATCCATACGTCTAAATATGCTACTTGATACTCCAGGCACATAGTATCTGCTCCATCCCTTGATAAGAGGGTTAAGTTCTTCGATAACTCTATCTTGTCGTACCGCTCGTAACTTATTTAATTTTTGTTTGACCTCTCTCATGTGAGATTTTTGCCCTTGCATACTAGGTCTGGTATGGGTTTTATAGCCTCTTCTTGTCCGGTTATCTGGAAACTGTCGGATGGTATACCCTAGAAAGTCAAATCCTCCCTTTTGTCCTTCCGTTGCTCTTTGAGTATGCTTGATCCGTGTCTTGTTAGGGTTTAGTTCAAGCCCAATATTCTTGAGCCATATTGCTATGTTTGCTTTAGCTTTCGTGATGATTTCATGACTTTCATGTATAACCACAAAATCGTCTGCGTACCTAATAATACTCATCGCTGCTTGAGCTTTGATGTTATGGCTTTTTCCAGTTTTACTTTTAAAATGTGCTAAAAGATCTCTAGCTAAAGCTTGTTTCGTGTCTTGCTCCAATCCATGCAGGGCAATATTTGCCAACAAGGGAGAGATAACACCTCCTTGGGGCGTGCCACTGTCGGTTGCGTAAAACACTTTTCCATCCATGATTCCAACTTCTAACCAGCCTTTGACCAATCTTTTGATCTTTGGGGGGGAATCAAGTTTATTGAGTAACGCTTGATGATTAATGTTGTCGAAACATCCCGATATGTCTGCATCTAGCACATATCCAGTCTTTTTTGTGATCGAGTTATGAATGGCAACAATTGCATCGTGACATGATTTACCAGGTCTAAATCCGTAACTGTTAGGCTCAAATTTTGCCTCCCATTCTGGTTCTAGAGCCATTTTTACTAGTGCTTGCTTGGCTCTATCTTTTATAGTTGGTATACCAAGAGGGCGTTTTTCTGATTTTCCTGGTTTAGGAATCCATACGCGCCTTAATGGGCTGCTTTGCTTAAGATTCATCGATGAAGCTAGGGTCATCCGTTCTGTCTCAGTAAGCGCAACCTTTCCATCGACACCAGCTGTCTTGCGACCTCTGTTGTCTTGGCTTACCTTCCGTGTTGATAGTAATTTCGCACTATTTGATGTTAGCAATAATCTTTGGAGCTGATGCACAAGCTTCGTATTCTTTTGTTGTGCAGCTCGATAAATTCGTTTTTGCAGCTTAAATGTTTTTGCCTGCAGCTTTCGCCAAGTAATCTCATTCCATCTATACCTAGTCTCTGACTGGCTCATAGCTTATACACCACAATTCACAACTTTATCTTCCAAACTACCGTGTCTCTGTCTGCCTATCTTGGACATTACTCCAAGCGTTTGCTTTTGAGACAATCCCTCTAGCTTTGGGCTTGCGGCTGGCTACCTACTTAATCACTTAAGAGCCTAAAGCTAGTTACCCTGTTCCGTATGACCGTTTCGCGCTGAGTGCAGGTGCTTGCTTTCCTCCGGGGTACTTAAGAACATCAAACCAGACTCGACCATTCTGGTTCCTTATCGTCCCTTTACCTTTTGGTTAGTGCGTATCATCTCTATTTCGCACTTCGAATATGACGAAGGGTCAAACGCAAGTTTCTCGCGTCACCATACTCAAGCTATGTTCGAGAGGATTCCCAATAGAGTTTTGAGTTACTCCCTTTTGCGTCATGCTTGCATGCAGCCAGTTGCCAATTTGTCTACATGTGACGCACACTGTTATCCCGATGTCTGGGAAGATGGAATCTAACCATCACAATCATACAGTTTCATCCTTGATGACTTTATCATCCTTAACGAGGATTACAGGTCACACGATCAGTAGGGTCGAGGTCAGGCGCGCGCACTCAAGAGCCACGTTTCCTGTCCCCGCCACGTCAAACCCGCCGTGCGGTTTTCCCGCAACGGGCTTTCCCTTAGAGTTTCGTATCCAAGGTTATGAGACCTATTGGACGGGTGACACTTTCAAGAGATGATACCCGTTATATAACCCGAAGGTTGTATAGAGGGTCTCTTTACTCCATCTCTTCCATCCAAATCCTTGTCGTTTTTGAGCATACATAAGATGCCGTCTCACCTTCTTTTCTACCCAATCCTTGATAAATGCAAAGCATCGACTTGAGTTGCCAATCCGAAAGTAAGCTACCCAGCCTCTCAGGATGGGATTGATCTCATCAATGACTCCGCTAACCGAATGTGATCGATAGTGTCGAAACACCTCTTTGAGTTTCTTCAAAAGTTTTGTACGACTTTCTATCTTAGGAAGGCGAAGGACTCCTTCTTTTCCTTGTCTTGTCCGTATTCGTTTGAAGCGGAAGCCAAGAAAGGAGAAAATGCCTCCCTCTTCTGCATTCACAAGTCTGGTTTTATCAGCATTCAGGGTAACTCCGATCTTGTTAAGCTCTTCTTGGAGTCTTTTATAGACAGCTTTGAAAAGCCATTCCCATTTTCGATAACTATCCACTAAAATCACAAGGTCATCAGCCCATCGATAGTACTCCAAACGAGTATAGATTTTACCTTGGGTGATAGTCTTTGTCACTTCCTTTGCTCTTTCAAGCATCTCATCTACTGAGGTCAGATAGAGATTACTTAAAAGAGGTGACAAAGGGCCACCTTGGCTAATCCCTCGTTTTCCTCCCGCCTTAAAAGTCAGTTTCAGGAGTCTCATCACAGAAGGGTCGTTAATCCTTTTAGCTACTTTGGCAAGAAGAAGATCATGTCTGATGCTGCCATAGTAATCTTTAAGATCAACATCAATAACACGTCCTTTCTTCTTAACAAGAGCATCTGCTATTCTCTCAACTGCTTCTTGTGGGGTTTTTCGAGGTCGATATCCATAGGATCCTTGTTGAAAGTCTGCTTCGAAAATAGGTTAAAGAATGAGCTTTAGGGCTCCCTGAACCACACGATCCCGTATAGAAGGAATCAAAAGCTGCCGCACGCCTTTGCCGTTAGCTTTCGGGATTTCTTTGAGTCGGTTTCGTAAGGGGTAGTAGGTCTGTGACACAAGCTCAGTGTGTATCTGTTGAAGAAAGGAGTCGAGACCCTCTCTTTCGATGTCCTCGAAAGTCACCCCATCAACTCCTGGTGCGCCCTTATTCTTGTGCGCGAGCCGATAGGCTTCTTTCAAGGTTTCCAGTTTACACACGTGACCATAGATGCCCCAGAAACGCCAAGTCTTATCAGACTTCGCTTTGATATATATCTTCCTTCTCAGGTCTTGTAATGAAATCGGAGCTTTTATCATTCTCCTGCTTACCTTCCGTTTTGTTAGAAGATGTTCTCTAAGTAAGGTGCCTTCGCTCCACAGGCATTACCCTGCTTCACCACTACTGTACACCTATCCGACTCCCTCTCATCTCCTCTTCCTTTCCGGGCTATATCCCGTTATAAAAGAGGTCTTTCTCCTAGAATTTCTCTAGGGGTGAGGAGGGTCTCTCCAGTTGCTACTTATGTCCTATCTGTTCATGTCGTCACTATTACCCCGCTGAAGAAGCAAAACGTGTCAGTTAGATTTCGTTTTGCTTTGTTGTTTTCGCCCAATACTTAAAAGCTCAACCTTCAGACTTAATTCTTTTACGAGGCTACTTCTGTGTTCACTCGCGTTACAACCTGGACAGTCACACCAATTCTTTTCAATTGGTTTGTCGATAGGCTTCAGCATAACAATTTCCCATCATACTGCTATCCTAGTTACACGGCTCTAACTCTTGCCGTGGTGAGGTTATCTCTCACTCAACATAAGCACCTTACCTGGACGCACAAATACTCAAGAAACGTACCGATCTGCAAGAGACCAACAGCCTCTTTCTGTTCTCGCGTTAAGGAAGACAAGATGCCCATAATGTTTTTCTATCTAGAATGACCAGTTATTCATTGCAATACATAATCAATGCTTTGTGAAAGAGAAAATATGAATTTTATTAGCAAATTGATAAAATTTCGGATTTACTGGAGAAATAAGATATTGACTGTTAACACTTTTGATGAAAATCTATCGTGATCGCGATATGACTATCAAAATCATTTTGTGTGACGACGTCATACACCGCCCCCCCTAGCAATGGCATTCGGTTAACGAAAGAGGCATGGTTATAGTCGCTCTAGGGATGGAAAATGTGAGTAAATGTGGGGGTTAATAAAGCATTATTGATTCTTATTTCAGCCTCATTTGACTATTTTAAGTAGAGAAAATGGGCTAACGGTCAATACAATACACTAACCGAATGCCATTGGTGGGGGGGATCCCATCGATCAGAAAAAGATTTTGATATTCATATAGGCATCACGATAGAGAAACTTTTCTAGTATTCCTCTTGTTTCAAATCCACCAACCTCTTCTCCAAACATTCCATATTACCTAACACCGATTTCGTTGAAACACCCTTTATCATGTCGTTTAAAAGCTCATATATGATCACTGAATGGCTTTTGGTAGTTTGTCTGATATATCCTTCAAGTTCAAAGCGTCCGTACGAGCCTCTAAATGCAAATTAAACATTCCTGATGATAGGAGAGAAGAGGTACTGCCACTATTTACTCTTAAGATTAGCAGCCACAAATATCTTATCCTTTTCTTTTTGGTCAAGAACTCTCCACGCAGCTTCCAACATTTCTCCCGCATGAATTTTTTCTTTTGTTCGCTGATCATGATTTGCCGGTAAATAGCGAAACATTCCCCCAACAAAAAGTCCTCCGATTATAGCCCCTCCTACCGCAACGCTCATAAACCACCTGGAAAAGAAATCTATTTTCTTACTGGCTTCATTAAGGCGTTCTTCACAATTGTCGGTCATGTCCGTTAATTTTTTAAGAGCAGCTTCAGCGTGAGAATTACAGTTATCAACAAAAGACCGACTGGCTTCCTCAGAAATGACTTTGCCAACACTTTTTATTTCTTGAGAAATAATCATTTGAACTTTCTTGTTTAACTGTTCCACTTGCTCTTCAAACTTAAGTGAATACTTTTTAAACTGGCTGCTGGCAAAACTAATTTGCCCGGCAGAAGACATGATCGCATCTTTTTCTTGAGATAATTCATGACTTAAGCCTTTAAGACTGTAAAGTGTTGTTGTTAGCTCCTTAACGTCATTTTGCTTAAATTCAGTATCCATTATTCTTATCCTTTCTAGCGGCTCATATCAAAGCCACGTTGTTGTTGCAATTGTCTTTCATAACTTTTGGCAAGAGTCTCAACTTCCTTGCCTATTTCCGTATTGTTAGCTTTGATCGCAGACATCAGCTTTTCATCCTTAAATGTTGCCTTGATTTCCTGCTTAAATTCTTCTTTTTGAGATGGAGTCGTACGGTCATCCTTATCTGCTGTGACAAATTCCTTATATCTCTTAATAAACGAATCAGCCAAAAGATCAGACTGGGATTTTTGGAAGTTAGAATCGGATGGCTGCGTAGAAGCATTTTTAACCGGAGAAGGAGTCATATCCAAAGGTCTTCCGTATTGTGCTAGATGCTGCTCATTGAGACGCCTTGTAAATTCACTTTCCCTCGGTGCTGTCTTCACAGAAGCAGTAGATTCCATATCCAATGGTTTTCCATACCGGGATATTTGTTGCTCATTAACCCAATCACTAAACTTGCCTGCTTTCGGTTGCTCATTTCGCGAACCGTCAGCTCCGTCATTTATTACCCGGTGATCACCCTTTGCAAGGTCAGTCATTAACTTCTGACCCGGCGCAATCAACTCTCTAACCTTATCAACCGTCAATGTCTCAGGCATTTTGTCTGCCAAATCCCATTTCGCCGGTAAATCTTTTGGAAGGTCAACGATCTTTATCTGCGGCTCTTTCGCGGCACTTTGATTAAGCTTGGCAAGTTCTTGCGTAATTTGGGTGGCCGCTTTTTGTCCCGGCACATCATTATCAGGCCAGATCGTCACATCTCGGCCAACCAGAGGCGACCAATCAGCTTTATTGATTGCCCCGACACCACCAGCCCAACTGAGAACTGCATGAGTGGGGAGGAGTTTTTGGGCAGCATCAGCCGCTTTCTCGCCTTCAACAATTAACACGGGCTTGTTCTCGGCCAAACGGTCAAGACCGTAAAGAGGACGATTATCGCCAAATCCTTTCCAGCGCCAATATTGTTGCCCCTTCTCGTTTTCACAGTATGTGAGGGTTGGGGTAATCTTTGAGCCGTCTTTATCTTCAAGGCGTGCGACATAGCCAAGAGTTTGTCCTTGCTGATCCTTGTAGGTATAGATAGAGGTAACGTCCCGCTCCTTCGTCATATAGGAAAGATAAGGATTACTCTTAATATCAGTTTTGGGGGCATGACTTGGTACCGGAAGAATCGGTGTCCACGTTGTTCCCTTCTCTTGATCTTTAATGATCGATTGCTTTTGGCTTAACGACGGTATCACACCTGGAGACAATGTTTGACCGAGCCAGTCTTTTGCCCAACCAATTGCTTCTTTAGGGGATAGCTGAAGCTTTTCTTCAATCATCTTTATCGCACCACCATGAACCCCGGACTCGAAGTTTGAGTATAGTCCTTGATTTGAGCCACTGACCATGACAGAGATCGAGCCTTTACGCCCGAACCTGTATTGATAGGCACTGCGACTCGATGGATCCCCAAGCAAGGTCTGACTTAGCTCCACAATCCGCTCTTTTAAAGACTCATGCAGATTGGGAGACTCATTGACCTTAAAGCTTTGGAAAGTCTTCGGTGTTTGAGACGCGGAGGACGGCGTGGCGGATATATCTTCCTTTGTTTGTTGAAGCTGAGTTTGCTTAAACGTTGCCTCTTTTTCTTGAATATGGGAAAGCAGCTCTTTAGGGAGAATCTTAGATTCAGCCAACATCCCGTAAGTCTCTTTGGATCCGCTCTCACGATCAAAGTCGAGCCAGGCACGTAGTTCCTTGGCCGCTAACACAGAGTGCGCACCCATCCCGCTTAAGTAAATCTGTGATGTCTGTCGCAAATCATGGCGGTGCGCTTCTTGATCAAGGCTCTTCAAGGAAACAGACATCATCTGCGCCATAGATTCTACAGATGCGTAAGGCTGTTTGATAAGGGCGTAGGCAGCCGCATCTTTTTCTTTGTTCACTGCGGCATAGGAGGGATAATAGCTGGTTTCCCAAGGTTTAATCCCTTTCTCATTTGCCTCTTCTATACAGAGCTTATAATGATCTCTGGCTGTGTCTTTGATATTCTGATAGTGGTTCAGATCCTTAAAGAGTTGCTTCTCCTGGACAGTAGTGAGTGTCCCTTGGAGTTGAATCCGATCAAAGGCTTGCGCCTCAGATCTAACCTCTAACAGATTGATCTTATTCTGTAGCAGTTCTCTAACTGTGGCTTTACTGCCAATCTCTTTTTCTGCTTGCCATAATTGGTTAAGCTCAAACGCCGCCATACCCTTGCCTAAGTGAGTCTCGCCCTTTAGGTACTGATCAATACAGGTTTGGCGATGTCCGTTCTCACTTTGAGTGAATATCTTTGAGGTATCTAAACTGATTTGCAGCGACTGAGCTAAAGGATGATACTCATCGAATCGGTCAAAAATCCTGTAAGCCAGCTTGTCTCGCGCGTTTGAGAGTTGACGCAGCGACTGCACCTGTGCATCAAGTGTTGGTTTGAGGAGTGTTCCCTCTGCATCTTTTAATTGCGGCTTTAGCTCTTTCCATGTTTGAGCAAACTGATCCCTGGCATCAACGTAAGCGGCTAATATAGTCAGTTTTTGAGAGGTTGCATGATCTAGCCCTTCCTGCTTCAATGTCTGCATCAATTGCTTGCTTTGGAACTCAATCGCCTGCTTTTGAATTGTCGTCAAGCCGTAACCGAGATCTTTAGTGACATCTTTTAAGAAGGGACGATGAAGGGTTTGCGCTTCCATAATGATATTGGCAAGACTTCCCCGCTCACTCCGTAGTTCATCAAACTTCGGATAGTTGGGATGAGCTTTGGCAAGACTTCCCGGCGCTGTCTTCCTGATCTCTTGCCAGGTGTTTCGTGCTTCAAGAGCAACCGCCCCGTACTGCTCAACGGTTACTTGTGCCTTCTGCTCAATTAGGGTAAGCGGACGCTCTTTTAGACCGGCCGTGATCTCCAGCTTTTCAAACGTTAAGCCTGCCTGCATGACAAACAGCTTATGATCTTCTCTCTCATCGACAATCAGGCGGGCAAGGTCTTTTCTTTCCCTTAACAGATCAGCTAAAGAAGGTGTGGACAGTGTATGGTTCTCCGATGATTCCGCAGAAGTAGATGGAGAAGACACAGAGGATGCCGAATCCTTACCGTGAACAAGTGATAACTGGTTATCTCCTTTATCCTTCTGCGCTCCCAGTTCTCCCTTGTCCTTAATCAACTGCAAGATCTCACGGCCAAGAGCTTTGTAATCCTCAACATTAAAGTAAGCTTCATAATTCTCAGGCTTAATCGTGTAATCAATGGCAAGGTCTTTGTAGCCAACGCGGATATTGTCGGCAAACTTACTAAATGAGGCAACCTCTTCTTTATTGTGATAGAGGGTTACATCATCACGGTGACGGGTCATCATCACATAGAGACCGTAAGCATCAAGATTCTTACTCAAATGAACCATTGACCAGTCAACGGTTTGACCTTGACTCTTATGGCCGGTCAAAGCATACGCATGATCGATATACTTATAATCGCTTAAATTAAAGGTCACCCTTTCCTTATCATTAATGCGAACTGTCAGCTGACTACTCATTTCCCTTTCAGCAATTAAGCAGTCATTCCTATCCCGTTTTTCATCAGCTATTAAGATCGGTTCAATATTTTCAATCGTCCCTTGCGTTCCGTTCTTAACGGCAAACTTACCGGAGCTGCTTTTCACATGGAATTGACCACGATCATTTGTCAGGAAGACAATTCTTTCACCTAAAGCCAAGCCTTTGCCTTGATGCTGGATCGTATCAGAATTTAACAGGCCTTCCGCTTGCAGCTGTTCCCTGATTTCCTTGTTGAGTGCCAAACGGGTATCATTGGTTGAGGTGAGTACAATTCCTGAGTGAGTAGAATTATTCTTGATCTTTTCAACATAGTCTCTCGCCATCAGAGTCACCATTTCAGAGGCAGTCTCTACTTCACGGACATGGCCTTTATTCTCATAGGTCATTAAGGCGGTCGTTGTTTCCAACTGCGCCAACTGCATCGAGGCTTGTTTCATCCAATCTTCCTTTTGACGGAAGATATAGCTGATCTCGGCCATACACCCTTTTGCCTCCGCCACTTCAATGCTTTTGCGGAACACATCCCCAGCATCAATAGCTTTATATTGATGATCATCACCGCAAACAATAAGCTTAGCCCCTGTAGTATAGGCCATAGCCACCAGCTGATGCCAATCTTTGGTGCCAACCATCCCCGCTTCATCAACAATGATCACTGTATCTTGGGTGGGAAGAGTCTTTTGATAGCTCTCAAGGTTCCTTGTCGCTTTATTTCTCTCTTTAGCCGACAATGAATCTGTCGCCAGTGCCTCTTGGAGTTGCGGAATCTGTTTCCAGCGGTGTGTATAGTATGAAATCGTCTCCGCCTTGCATCCCGTTTCAACGGCCAGGTTCTTGGCGGCTTCAGCTGCCAGAGCCATCCCCATCACCTTAAAGCCCGCTCCTTGATGTAAAGCTACCACCGGTTGTAACACTGACGTTGTCTTTCCGGTTCCAGCTCTTCCTACCAACACAGTAACGGCCTTATCAGAACATAGCATTTGTACTGCAGCTTCTTGTTGTTCACTCATCTGTTTTCCACCAGCACGATGGTTCATCACATAAGCGTCAAGGTGAGAGGAATCAATCTTACGACTAACAGATTTATCCGAGAGTTTTTTAAAGTCTTGAAGTAAGGTCTCTTCTTTTTGATGATACTCAGGTGAAGTAAAGCGCTTATGACGATCAAAGCCATGACCAATATGAACTGATTTATTGATCACTTCTTCAAACACATGTTGAGCTAAATGAGGGTGATCAAGGGTTCGATCTTGAACGACCTTTAAAACATCTAATTCACTAAACGTTGCTCTTTTAGAGGTCAAATCATTGAAAATAATTTCCGGATATTCAGCAATTCTCTGTTGGTTTTCTTCGCGAATTTTTATATTTTCTTCAATAAGTCTTGAAGGAATACCTTTATCGGCAAATGACTTTGCGTACCAGCCTTCATGGATCGTAGGGATTAAATCAATGCCTTGTTCTTTATAGCTTCGGTGATCAACTCGAACATCAACCCCTCCCTTTTCTAAAGAAATATTTTGCTCATTAGCCCACATTTCACGGTGACCTTTTATCCCTAAAACAGTACACATTGCTCTATTTTTAGTATAAGAAATCGTCCCGTCTTTATTTATTGGACGATGTGAAATAAGAAAATGGGCATGGGGATTTCCTTCATCTGAATGCATCGCCACTGTCACTACATGCCCGTTTGAAACATAAGCTTTGTTCGCAAAGCTAAGAGCTAGTTCTTTATTTTGTTCTTCAGATAATTCTTTAGGAAGAGCTAAAACCAGTTTCATCGCTGTTCTGGCTGATTGCATATATTTATTTTGTGTTTCAGGTGTTTTATATCTTTCTAAAGCATATTTATCTTCATAGTTTTCAAGGAGGTTCCAAGCTTTTTCTGTATTGCGAAATTCATCACCTGCCCATTCAGGGGCAAGTGTTTCAGCATAATAAACATCATCTCGATTTGAGTAATTTGCTGTTATTCCTCTTCTCTCTTCATGAAGCTTTTCACCAGTAATATAGGCAGCATTTTGCACCGCACTACAACCTGTACTGCGAGAAATATGACTTACACTACAATGATAAATGGCCAAAAATATAAATTCCTAATTAACACTTAACTAAAATAATAAGCCGCCGGCTAGGCAAGTACAAGTGCTAAAAGCGCGTAAGTGCGCATTTGTTCCAAATGACACTGGATTCGCTTTGCTTATTTTTCTTTTTTATGCTTATATTTATCCAACACTCAGACAATTATTTATCGCTAGACCGTATTTATCAAACTAAACCACAAACAGAAAGAACCACATGTCAAAAATCACTTCTATCAAAAAGGTTGTCAAAAACCAAACCAAACTCACCGATCTTCAAATCCAAATTTTGGAGCTGCAAGAAAAAGAAAAGGCTTTGCAAAATGAGATTGCTCTCAATTTAAGCACCATACTTTACGCCACAAATGGATTAACTGTTCCACACGATATTCTTGTCGGCGGGATCCTCCACATCGTTAATTCTTACAAAAACAACCACCAAGAAATAGGAGAATGGCAACAAGCAGGTGCAACATTTCTTGAAAAAAAGAAACCTTCTAAATCAACAAAAGCACCTCACCGTCAACCTCAAAAAGCTGCGTCAAACACAAATCATGAGTAACCGGAAAACCTCACAAGTCTCAGCCGGTAATTACAAAACGGCAAAAGCAGAATCATCAAATTGCAAAGCCAGAACAAGAACACTTATCCAATTAGGCAGTCTTGTCTCGATGTCCGGTCTCACATCCCTTCTGCACATTCAAGAAGGAGAAGATCTACAATTTGATATGGAAGCTAAAGACAAAGCGGCGATGCTTTTAGGAGCTTTATCGGAACTCACCGACACCGATTCTTCTTCCCTTTCTCGGCAAGAAAAATGGAAGGACAAAGGCATCAGACTTCTCAAAATGAGGGATTATCAAAATAAAAAAGGAAATTTTTAAATGGACAATATAAGCGGGATTTCCGGCAATCAGCTCAAATTATTTATTGAAAAAATTGAAAAGTTGGAAAATGAAAAAGCCGATCTGATGGAAAATATCAAAGAAGTTTTTGCAGAAAGTAAATCATCCGGCTTTGCCCCTAAAATCATGAAAGAGATTATTAAGATTCGTAAAATGAAGAATGAAGATCGCATAGAACAGGAAGAACTCCTCGATATTTATAAAGCTGCTATCGGTATGGCTTAAAATATATTATATAAATATTTATTTTAAATATACATTAAATTAGGTTAAATATTTTTATTAATTAATGGACAAACTTTTACCATATCTCTAATAACTAACGCAAAGATATTTGCCCTAATCTGTAGTAACAATATGAAAAAAAA
>Ga0315908_10000752_pt1 | contig 25451 bp, 23 predicted proteins | sample LakEriMetagenome_12_FD_203520 | JGI IMG/M metagenome (GOLD analysis project Ga0315908, IMG submission 203520) | Freshwater fungal communities from buoy surface, Lake Erie, Ohio, United States - Buoy 4 MA124 | ecosystem: Environmental > Aquatic > Freshwater > Lake > Lake biofilm | place: USA...
TTATTGCAAACGATGATCTTTCTTTGCTAAGCAATCCAATTTATGGAATGTTGACAGGCGGAACAGGTGGACTTGGTTATAAAACATGGGTGCTTGATTCAATCGCTGTTGGTCACATGGGCGTTGGCCCAGATCCAGTGAGTGCCCTTGGTAACGTACCGGAATGGTGGGCAGCAGGATCTGCAGAAAAAGCGGGTTGTGGTCTATACGATGACCGTTACCGTTTCTACCTGAATGGATTTAAATTTGACATGGTGAATCATGGAGACGTGTACATTCACAATTCATTGTCTGCCTCATTCCCTGGTTCTTTCCAAAATCTTGGTGACTTTACAGCACCGTATACCGATCAATTGAATGAATCATGGTTGTTAACGGAAGGGGCTGACACTACGATTACCATCTCGAACAATGCGTTCATTGGATTCTACACAGGTGTGAAAACGTATAAGATATTGAGCGTGACCGATTCCACTTTGCATTTGCAGTATGCGCACCATGCAGGAGGATTGCTATGGTACTTGAAGTTGAAAACTGAGTAATGTTTGACATCTTAAAAATTATCATGAAAAATATATTCCTTTCATTCTTGATTTTACCTGTCCTAGTGGCATGCGGTAAGGATCCTGAGAATCCAACGGTTACATTGCCAACAGCACTTACGACAGAAATTATCGTGAACGCTGGCGAGGTGCATGTGAAGGCGACTGCTCAAAACGCAAACTTTTACACGAGTACATTCTATCATGGCACGGATTCGACAGTGATTCAAAGCACGGATGGAATCGCTGTACACAACTTTACGGTTTCTGACACATTTTTAGTGCGTACAAAAGCACATACCTCGCAAATGGATTTTATCCAACAACTGGATACTGTAATTGTGAATATAGATCAAGGAGCAGGAGGTGCGCCAACAACTGGATACACAACACCATTGACTTATGCAGGATACAATTTGGTTTGGAGCGACGAGTTTGAAGGGACAACGCTCTCTTCACAATGGGTATACGACCTCGGGACAGGTTCATGGGGTTGGGGGAATAATGAATTACAATACTACAGAACTCAAAATGTAACCGTGAGCAACGGTTTATTGGAAATCAAAGCGAAGGCGGAGACATTCAATGGACAACAGTTCACATCGTCAAGAATCAAAACACAAGGAATTAATTCTTGGAAATATGGCCGTATCGATGTGAGAGCAGCATTGCCATATGGCAAAGGGATCTGGCCAGCAATCTGGATGCTTGGTGACAATATCACAACTGCTGGTTGGCCTGCTTGTGGAGAAATCGACATCATGGAAATGATTGGTGGAGTAGGAAGTCCGGACCGAACAGTGTATGGAACTGCCCATTGGAGTGATAATGGAACGCATGCACAGTTTGGTGGAAATAGAAGTCTGCCGTCAGGGAAATTTGCAGATGAATTTCATGTGTTTTCAATCGTTTGGAATCAAAATTCAATCCGTTGGTTCTTGGATGATATACAGTACAATGTGATTGATATCACTCCAGCGCAGCTAAGCGAGTTTCAAGAGAATTTCTTTTTGATTCTCAATGTGGCTGTCGGTGGAAACTGGCCTGGAAGTCCTGATGGAACAACAGTTTTCCCACAGTCAATGTATGTAGATTATGTGCGTGTTTTTCAATAATAACAATTAAGCACAGATCAACTTTCAAATTTTATCGTTTATGAAACATCTTATTTTTGCTGCATCAATTCTCGCAGTTGTGTTTTCTTGTGCCTCATTGCGAACACAAAAAGATCCTGTCGAACAGCGTATTGATGCGATGCTCAAAGAACTTACTTTGGAAGAAAAGGTAGGTCAAACGTGTCAAGTAACATTGGATGTCATCTTGAAGCGCGATGCAAAAGGAAATGCACTCGTTCCTGCTCAAGTGGATGAAGCCTTACTCTTAGAAGTGATTGACACTTACAAGGTAGGATCGATTTTGAACGTAGGTTCTCATACATTAACGCGTGACGAGTGGACGAGCATCATCAGTGCAGTGAATGCGCCCTTTATTTCTGGGAAGTCAAAATCACCAATTATTTACGGAATTGACGCCATTCACGGGATGAATTACACAGTTGGTGGTACGCTCTTCCCACAAGAAATTGGGCTAGCAGCAACATGGAACCCAACATTGGCAAAGCAATTTGCTGAAATTACAGCTTATGAAACGCGTGCTTCTGGGGTGCGTTGGAACTTTTCTCCAGTACTTGATCTTGGACGTCAACCCTTGTGGTCACGTAATTTTGAAACCTTAGGTGAAGATCCATATCTCGCTTCAATCATGGGCGCAGCAATTGTTGAAGGTTATCAAGGTGACGCAATAGGAAACTACCATGTTGCAGCGTGCATGAAACACTTTGTGGGGTACTCGGCAAGTTTCAGTGGTCGCGATCGCACACCAGCATGGATTCCTGAAAAATACATGAAGGAATTGTACTTGCCCTCTTTCAAAAAAGCAGTAGACGCAGGAGCTTTAACAGTGATGATTAATAGCGGCGCAGTCAATGGTGTACCAGGACATATCAACTACCATTTGCTCACAGAGACCTTGAAAAATGAATGGGGATTTAAAGGATTTGCCGTTTCAGACTGGGAAGATTTCATTATGCTTCACACTGTACATAGAACTTCTGCGACTTTGGCTGATGCTTATGTAGCTGCCTTTAATGCTGGTGTAGACATGAGCATGGTGCCACTAAGTCCACAGTATAAGGAGTATTGCGACATCATGGTGAACGCTGTGAAAAGTGGTAAAATATCTATGGAACGTCTTGACGATGCGGTGCGCAGAATTCTTCGTGTAAAAGTAATCACAGGGCTCTATGACGATGCTTCATTTAAACCTGAGATGTATCCAGATTTTGGAAGTGAAAAGTTCAAAACTGCAGCTTTAAATTCAGCTTTAGAGTCAATTACCTTATTGAAGAATGAGAACAATGTCCTTCCATTGAAGAAAGGAGGTAAAATTCTTATTGCTGGACCTACAGCGGATAACCTCGTTTTCTTAAACGGTGCATGGACCCATACGTGGCAAGGAGTAGATTCAAGTTACAATACCCAGAACTGCAAAACTGTTCGTCAAGCGATTGAGGGACAGTTTGGTAAGGAGAATTGTTTGTATGCTATAGGTGCGGAGTTGGTGATCGAAGATAATTTTGAAAAAACCAATTATGTGGACTTGGACGATTACGCGAAGAAACTTGATCAAGCGGAGGTTGTTGTGTTGTGTTTGGGCGAAATGCCGTCTACTGAAAAGCCAGGCGATATTCACTCCTTGAACTTGGATCCTGAACAACGCGAATTGGCGAAGATGGCTTACAAGAAGAATAAAAAGGTAGTGCTCGTTTTGTTGGAAGGACGTCCTCGAATTATTCATGATATTGTTGAAGGTGCAGCAGCCATCGTGCAGTGTTACCTACCGGGTGATTACGGTGCAGATGCATTGGTGAAATTGCTTAGTGGTGAAGTGAATTTCAGTGGTAAATTACCGTATACCTATCCAAAATTTGATGGCATTATTGAATTCTATGATCACCCAAGAAGCGTTGACAGATCAAAAGCTGGAGATTTTTCCGCGTACAATCCGGAATGGGATTTTGGTTTCGGATTATCGTATAGCAAAGTAGTGTATTCTGACTTAAAAATGAACAATACGAGTTTCTCAAAGGATGAAAAAATAAGTTTCTCTGTGAAAGTAAAGAACACAAGTAATCGTTCGGTGAAAGAGGTTGTTCAATTGTACATAGGTGATACTTACGCTGAACTTATCCCAGAAGGGAAAAAACTCAAGCGCTTTTCAAAGGTTGAGATTGCAGCGAATTCAGAAGTTGTTGTAGATTTTGAAATCTCAGCAAAGGACTTGATGTTTGTAAATCAGCAAGGTATCTTTGTGGTCGGCGATGGTGACTTCCAAGTGACTGTTGGCGGATTAGAAACACATTTTACAGTGAAACAATGACCAGTAATTACAAAATAGAATTTGAGAAGTTTTTCTCGTACTCCTTGTCCTTGGATTGTTTAATTTTCGGCTATAAGGAAGGTCAAATTCATTTGTTATTGATCAAACGTAATCTTGATCCCTACAAGGGTGACTGGGCCATTCCTGGTGATCTCGTTTATCCTGATGAAGACCTACCAGAGGCGGCTAGTAGAATTTTGCAGGATTTGACCAATCTAGACAACCTTAAATTGCACCAAGCGCAAACTTTTGGAAGTCCAAACCGTCACCCTCAAGGTCGTGTTATCACATGTGCCTATTTTGCCTTGGTGAAAATTGATGAGGTCAATGCGGTGGCATCTTCATGGGCGAATGAAGTCATTTGGGCACCTGTTCATGAAATCGGGAAGCTGGCCTTCGACCACAAGGAAATCGTTGATTCAACCTTTGAAACATTGAAAAACAAATTGAAAACAGAACCTATCTGTTTTGATTTGCTCCCGGAGAAATTTACACTACACGAATTCCAACAAATCTATGAGTATGCTTTCAAAACAGACCTCAATAAGGCCAATTTTAGAAAGAAAATTAAGTCTATACCGTTTGTTGCACACAATGAAAAGCAAATCAATGTAAAGCATAGACCAGCGAAGCTGTTTTCATTCGATCATGACAAGTACGATCAGTTGGTCGCAAATGACCTATTCACCTTCAAAATGTAAGGAAAAAATTATGTTGAATTTATCTTTTTTGTGAACTTATTGTATAATTTACTATATTGCAGGACTAAATCTAAATTAACGTTTATCAAGTTGAATCAATTTAAAAATCTAGGTATGAAAAAATTGTACGTTTTAATGATTGCATTCGCCTCTGTATCAGGATTGAATGCGCAAGTTGAAGGGACATGGAAACTAGCAGACCAAGCAGGTGCTTTGGGTGTTGGTCCAGCTCTTGGAGACATTACATGGTGGTCTAACCAAACAGGTGACCTTACAACAAGAGCTTGTCTTTTTGATGACTCAGTAAAATTTGACGCTTCTGGAAGCTTCTTTAACTACATGGACAACAGCACATGGTTGGAAGGTTGGCAAGGTGCTACACCAGATGCTTGTGGTGTTCCTGTAGCTCCACACAATGGTTCTAACCCTGCAACATGGACTTACAATAGTGCTACAGGTGAACTTACTGTTAACGGAGTAGGTGCACACATCGGTCTTGCAAAAGTGGTTAACGGTTCTGAATTAGCAAGTCCAGCGAACGCTCCAGCGTCAATTACGTATATGTTGACGTTCTCGAACAACAATAACACAATGACAGCTGACATTAGCTTCGGTCCTGGATATTGGAGATTTGTTTACAACAGAACTTCTGTTACTCCTCCTGCACCGTCTAACGTTACATTCAAAGTGGATATGACAAACTACACTGGTGCAGGAAACATCGCAAACGGTGTGTTCTTGAACGGTACATTCAACAACTGGAACGGAACAAGCATTCCTATGACAAATGTTGGTGGTTCAAACTGGGAAGTAACGGTTCCGTTGGCGCCAGGCCCAATCCAATACAAATTTACTGTTGATGGATGGTCTGATTCAGAGCAATTGACAGGTGGTGCTCCATGCGTTGACGTTGTAGCAGATGGTTTCGACAACCGTGCATTTGATGTTACTGCTGATGCAGTACTTCCAAACGTATGTTGGGCTAGCTGTGATGTATGTCCAGGAAGCGGAATTAATGAATTGTCAGGTGCAGACTTGTTAATCGTTTCTCCAAACCCTGCATCAAATGTATTCACTGTTTCTTTCAATGAGAACATGAACGCAGTTGAAGTATATGACTTGAGTGGTAAATTGGTTAAATCTGTAAATGGTAACGCAACTGAAATGAATGTTTCTGTTGAAAGCCTTGAAGCAGGTGTTTATACTGTAGTAGTTCGTTCAGCTAAAGGAGATTTCTCTAAAAAGTTGATTATCGAGTAAGCTTTTGCAGTTTAATTGTTTGAAGAAGGGGGACGAAAGTCCCCCTTTTTGTGTTTATTTGCGTCGTTTTCATGCTAAATACATACTTATGAATCATTGGATCTTGTCAGGTTGTATTTCTTTACTTGGTTTTTTTGTTCACGCACAAACCAATATCACCATCAATCACAATGGGATAGATCGTGATGTAGTCTATTATGTCCCAAGCACCTATTCTCCCGGTCAACAATTGCCGCTATTAATCGTCCTGCACGGACTTACACAATCAGGCCCAGGAATTATGGCCATCACAGGGTTCAATGAGATCGCAGAACAAAATCAGTTCATCGTATGCTATCCTTCTGGGTTCAATGCCGCTTGGAATGCCGATATGAATGTCACCGTCTCCACTGCCGATGACAAAGGGTTTATTGAAGCGCTTGCTCAATATTTTCAAACTAACTTTACCACAGATCCACTCAAGCAATATTTATGTGGATTTTCAAATGGCGGATTTATGAGCCATAAAATGGCCTGTGAATCATCAATGTGTTTCGCTGCAATCGCTACCATTTCAGGGAATATGAGCGACATCACGTATGCCAACTGTAATCCACAATTTACTCCTGCAGTGTTGCATATTCATGGCACAGCTGATGGGGTTGTTCCTTATGGTGGTGGCGCTGGAACTGGCGTTTCTGTTGACCTTACAATGGAGAAATGGCGAGATTTCCTCAGCTGTGACGCAACACCGGAAATGGTGAATATGCCAAACACAAGTTTAATTGATCTTTCCTCACCTCAGCGCTATACCTATACCAATTGCATCGCCGATTTACAGCATATCAAGGTGAATGGTGGTGGACATCAATGGCCTGGAATTGCTACATTAGTTGGAGGTGTAGGAACCATCAATATGGACTTCTTTTCACCTCAGGTCATTTGGAATTTCTTGAGTGGAAAGGCCTGCCCATCAAATGGTTTAAGTAGTATTAGTGATGAAAGTGAAATAGCGGTCTATCCAAACCCTACATCAGGTGTCTTAAACATCGAAAAGTCTGGGCTATGGACATTCGAAATAATCGATCAAAGAGGCGTGGTTCAACTGTTAGGAAATCAGAGCACTGAGATTTCTATGGACCAATTCACGGAAGGAATTTATCTTTTAAAAATAGTGAGTGATGATGCTTTTGTGATAAAAAGGATAGTGAAATTGAACGATTAATTTCTGAGAATAACTAAGGCATTTACTACCTTTGACTACTCATGACAATCGACTCGCCAAAGGTAAATTTCTCCTCATATCAAGTCACTGTAATTCTGATTCTTGCACTTACGCAGTTCAGTGTCGTTCTCGATTTTATGGTGATGTCACCACTCGGTGATTTATTGATCAAAGAACTGAAAATATCGCCCTCTCAGTTTGGCGTCGTCGTTTCGAGCTATGCACTTTCAGCTGGTGTAGCCGGATTTCTAACTGCCAGTTTTGCGGATAAATTCGATCGTAAGAAATTGCTCATGTTCTTCTATGGGGGATTTATCATTGGCACCTTGCTGTGTGGACTGTCAACGAACTATTGGACCTTGGTAGGTGCGCGTATTTTTACAGGCCTATTTGGAGGTGTAATGTCGTCCATTTCTTTAGCGATTGTTGCGGATTTATTCGCGCCAAATCAGCGAGGAAGGGTAATGGGATTCCTGCAAATGGGCTTCGGAATGAGTCAGATTTTGGGGATTCCAATAAGCCTGTATTTGGCCAATATTTGGGATTGGAAAGCACCATTTTTTATGATCGTAATTCTCGCCATTGTGATTTTTATAGGTATTTTCTTCGTGCTAAAGCCAGTAGCTGAACACCTCAAACTGCAGCGCGATAATCCACTCAAACACATGTGGAATACCATTTCCAACCGCAATTACCGTATCGGTTTTCTCGCTACGGCATTTATGTCACTTGGTGGCTATTTGATGATGCCGTGGGGTAGTACCTTTGCGGTTAATAATGTTGGAATAAAACAGTCAGACTTACCAATGATGTTCATGATCGTGGGTGTTTGTACCTTTGTCATTATGCCACTAATTGGGACGATAAGTGATCGTGTCAATAAATATGTGGTGTTTGCTGGAGCTTCTATCGTAATGATTATTTCTATAGCAATTTACACCCATTTACCCCAAGTGTCCTTGTTCGTTTTAATCTTGGTGAATGTCATCATGATGATGGGAATCATGGCACGGATGGTACCGTCGCAAGCGCTCGCAGCTTCAATACCTGAGATGAAAGATCGCGGTGCCTTCATGAGTATAAACTCATCGCTGCAACAAATGGCTGGTGGAATTGCTGCCTTAATTGGCGGAATGATTGTCACTCAAGAATCGCACACAAGTCCACTCGGACGATTTGATATTCTGGGTTATGTGGTGATTGGTATTATTGTGGTCAACATGTTTCTCACTTACAGAGTGTATCGTTACGTGAGTGAGAAGGAAAAGTAAAAGTAAAAGGTTTTTGATGCATCAATTGATGCTATCCAATAAGCATTGGAACCTCCATCAACAAGACTTCGGCATCTTGACTCAACGCCTTAAGCGTGAATTCACTTACCTCCCAAATACCATATCCATCACGCTCATTTAAGGTTTGTTCGTTTATTTCGAATTGTCCTTTTAATACGAATGCGTAAACACCATTTCCTGATTTCTTCATGGTATAAATACTTTCGACATCTTGATCGAATTTCCCCATGTGAAACCATGCATCTTGATGAATCCATACACCCGCATCATCGCTTTTTGGAGAGAGAATTTGTTGCAAGGTATTGTGGCGGTCCTCAGGATTTAACGTGATTTGGTCATAGCGTGGTGTGACATTTCTCTTATTTGGAAAGACCCAAATTTGAAGGAATTTCACTAGTCGGTCCTTGTTGGGATTGTATTCACTGTGTGTAATACCTGTTCCAGCGCTCATCACTTGGATATCACCATGTTTGATTGTAGCAGTATTGCCCATGCTGTCTTTGTGTTCCAGGTCACCTTCCAATGGAATACTGATGATTTCCATGTTGTCGTGTGGATGTGTTCCAAAGCCCATTCCTTCAGAAACACGGTCATCGTTTAACACACGCAATACACCAAAGTTCATCCGTTCTGGATTGTAGTAATTGGCAAAACTAAAGGTATGATGAGAGTCGAGCCATCCATGGTTGGCATGTCCACGAGATTCCGCACGGTGTAATATACTATTGTTCATGACTTGGTCATTTGTGTTTGGTAAGTGGTTGTGCCCGACAATATCCAATGGACGTAACTCATCAATGTCATTGTCGATCACATGCGCGATGGCTGCTGCACTGGTTAGAAGCGTACCACCTAATAGACTTTTTTTGAGAAACTCTTTCCGTTGCATGTGTTTGTCTTTAACACAAAAGTAATGGGAATGTTTATGCAATGCATTGACTTAGGATAAGAAATACAAGGTAAAGTATATGACAGAGCCACAGAGGATACATAGGTTTCGGTTTCTATTGATGAAAGCTTTTCGAAGGTAAGTTACACTTTAATTCTCTGCGCCTCTACTGTAAACACAACAAGTTAACCGTTGGGATATAATTGAAATACAAGTTTAAGGCATATCACAGAGGACACAGAGTTTTTGGTTTCAATTGATGAAAGCATTTTACACTTTAATTCTCTGCGCTCCTGAGGTTAACATAACAATTTAACCTTTAGGAGATAAATGAAATACAAGGTAAAGTATATGACAGAGCCACAGAGGATACATAGGTTTCGGTTTCTATTGATGAAAGCTTTTCGAAGGTAAGTTACACTTTAATTCTCTGCGCCTCTACTGTAAACACAACAAGTTAACCGTTGGGATATAATTGAAATACAAGTTTAAGGCATATCACAGAGGACACAGAGTTTTTGGTTTCAATTGATGAAAGCATTTTACACTTTAATTCTCTGCGCTCCTGCGGTAAACATAACAATTTAACCTTTAGGAGATAAATGAAATATAAGGTAAAGTATATCACGGAGCCACAGAGGATACATAGGATTCGGTTTCTATTGATGAAAGCTTTTCGAAGGTAAGGTACACTTTAATTCTCTGCGCCTCTGTGGTAAAAAGAAAAAGTAATTCGTTTGAGATTTGTGCTACTTCTTCTCTTCTAAGCGAAATTTCCTTCCGTTGTAGGTGTAGCTATATCCTTGGATTACAATTGATTCACCATCAATAATTTTAGAGAGGTCGATGATTTCACCATTCAAATAGAGCATCCCACCTGTTTGTTTGGCAATATCAAGGTATTCTGTGCGAATTTTCGTTGGTGCTGCACAAAGCAAAACATGCACAGGTTTCGTGATATTGTCGAGTAGACGGATGTCACGCACCTCAGAATAATTATCACCGATGAGTAAAATATCTGTAGCCGTTGGATCTATTTCAATTGCTTTGAGTACTGACTCCATATCATTTTCAGATAACTCCGGTCCTCCACTTCCATTTCGCATTGCTGTCTCTACAACTTGATTTACTTCTTTTAGGTATCGCGTAGAATAAATTCCTCCAGTTTTACCGATAGGTTTTGAATTGGCGTTGTTCCCATCATTGAAAAATGAAAAGCTGCTGAAAGGTATCGCATCATTGTTCTTCTTTATCCACGATAACATCGCTGCTATGCTGCCTCCCATACTCCCTGTAACATCCATCACAAGTGCAAATCGTTTAGTAGAATCTAAATGGTCTAGGCTGATATAAATACCGGATTCTTTCATCGTTTTTTGAGCTTCGTGGTATTCCTCTTCAGTTTTATATTTTGAAAGCCCTAGCTCGAATTCGTTAAATTCAGGCCGAACACCATTTCTTAAGTACATACCGTTTACGTCACCTGAATAAGATACGCGGATATCAAGGCGAATCGTTGATTGAACAGCTTGTCCATTTTCATATGCAGGGTTCCATTTCGGCATGGAGCGTATTGCATTTTGTACGCGATCACTTGCACTGACTGGATAGTTTTCAAGAAAGGTGAGGTTGCTAATCTCCCCAGTTTCAGAAACGCTAAAGCTAACTTTAACCCATACGTCCAATCGGTCACGATTGATTCCAGGCGAATTCATTAGCGTTTGCTGAAAATGCTTGAAAAGGGCATATTCACCTTCCTGAAATTTAGAAAAGGAGTTTTTTTGCGCATTGTTTTTATTTGTCGCACCTGAGTTTTCTTTGTTCGAGCGATTAATGGTACTCGCTATCGGATCAAGTTCAGGCTCATTAAATCCTTGATCTTGATTCTCAATGAATGAAAGTAACGCATCAATTTCATCTTGCCTATTTTCTTCTGTAAGTGCTGGCCGGTGCACAAGTATAAATCCATGGAAATAGGAATCCCCCTCGATGGGCGTCGCACAACCTGTTTGCTCCACAACTTCCCATTCAATGATTGGATCTGCAAGAATTTCTGGAAACTGAGCGTTGAACCATTTTAATCTCTTGACATCAAGTGCATTTTGGTCGAAAGATTTACTGCTTCGATAAGTGGTGTTCACATAATAGATTTTCACCACAGACATGTCCTTTAATCTGCTCTGAACCGACTGAATGGAAAATGTACTTCCAGAAAAATCGCACGGAAGTAGGGTCGTGGTTAGTGAATTCTGACATGAAATCTTTGAAGTTGTGCTATGAGATACACCAAGAATTTGTGAGATTTTTTGTTCTGCTTGTCCATTAGCTAGGCTAATTTGTACGAGGAAAGTGAGGGTAATAAGTTGCTTCATGACAAGGATAAATTCATGTGGAGAAAAAGGTTACAGACGGTGATTACTTTCTCCAAGCGACAAATATAGGCATAAAAAAGCCCTCCGAAGAGGGCTTCATTTGGTGTATGAAATGGATTAATTTTCAGTACGATTGCGTATAGCCAATGGAATGGCAAATTTTGGAATGAAGTGAATCAATGCAGTTACAATGCGAATAGCATAGTTAAATATCTCACGGTAAATGTAGTAGGCAATCAGCACTAAAACTGATGCAATAATTCCAGTGAGGGCCATTTGAATATTGACATCGAAATTATCATAGTCACCTACAATAGCATTCGGCAGCAACCCACCTAGAGCATCGACTCCAGGTGTAATAGTCAACACTTCTCCAAGCGACATTAAAGGGGCATAGGCCGCAGAACCTACTAGCGTAGCTACCAACATCATAAGACCAATGTACAACACTATGATAAAAGCCAATTCTCCAACCAACGTGATTTGTCGAGGAATCACTACGCAAAAAATGTAATGTAGCAAACCTGAATACACCTCCTCTTTTAATTGATCTGTTCTTTTCTTTGTCACACTATACATGAACCATGCAGCAATAATACTCAGCACAAAACCGATGACAAGTCCGATGCCAGCCCCAGCTTTTTTGCCGCCAGACAAGGCCTCATTTTGTAAATTTTGTTTAATAAATCCGGAGTCACCAAATAATTCGGCGAAGGTAATCGCTATTCCTCCAATCAATAAAGCATATGATAAAAGTCTCCAAATGTTGACAACATACCATTTAAATAAATCTCCATTGTCAACATTTCCAAGGAAGGGCAAAACTCGATTGTTGTAGTTTTTGTCTGTAATCCCGAATTCAATAAAAGGCAAATTCTTTTCCATAAGTACAGTAGTTTTTAGGTTTAACAAAGTGAATTACAAAATATTTTTTTTGAATTCAAAGTAAAAACCTAGATTGTTTTCAACACAACCTATTGATAACTAGCACTTAAGTTTTAGTCAAAATGAATAAATGAACTTGAGAGAATCTTTAGTTATTTCAACGGATAAAACATTTTATACGCATTGTAAACGGCCTGATGAAGTAACGTGGAATGAAACTCGTCTGGCATATAATCAAAATATATCCTGCTAGATGGTGCACTCTTTTTTTGGAGAATGTTTGCCAATTTCTTGGCGTCAATGTACATTCTTGGCTCTTCCTTTTTCTGACAAGCACCGATATAAACGGTAACTGAGTCGAGCGAGCTGTGTTCTGCAGCTTCCAATAGTGATTCGTCTCCCCACCACAAGCTTGGACTCGAAATGATGTAGTGTGAGAACAATGCGGTGTGTTCCAGTAGAATTTCTGTGGCCAACAATCCACCTAAAGATTCACCGATTACCGTGTTTTCACCGGAAGTGCGATAAATCGAATCAATGTTCTTTTGTAATTCATGCTCCATAAAAGAAATGTAATATTCGGAGCCCCCATATTCAACGAATTGTTCTTTGGGAATATCCATGTCTTCTAAGAAATCAAGCGAACCAACCTCAAAGGTAAAATCCCTCCTGCGCTTTGTGTTTTCTATACCTACAACAATTGATCTTGGAAAACGGGCAATCCAAGGTTGTGTATTGAATCGCACCAAACCAACTAGGTGAATGAAATCTTCTTCCATTCCTCCGTCGAGAATGTAAATGACAGGATATTGAGTTGTGTCATTTTCGTGATAATCTTCAGGAAGATAAATGTTGATGGTACGCGTCTCATTCAAAAACTTAGAATAAATGGTGCGTTGTTCACCAAGTATCAAAGTAACTGTCTCTTGCGCCATAAGTTGAAAACATGTAGCGAAGCTGATAAGAAAAAAGATCACCTTTATCATCCTTCAATTCGCTTCATTCGCAAGACCAGCATAAACAAAATACCAAACAACACAGAAGCAAACAATAAGTGACTTGTTTGAACCAATCCTGGCATGTTCGCATAAGCCAAGAGCACTCCTGATGTCAATTCAAGAGCGAGGACGACGAATATGCTTCGAATGATGAAATACTTTTCGCCCTTTTCATTTTTCCATGCCATGATCGCAATGAGTCCAAGGACAAGCCAAGAGAAGCTGCGGTGAATCAAAAACGAAACCCCAAGTTTATCTGTCCAACTTTCACGGCCGAAGCCCATCTTTGTCAACTCATCAATGTATTCACGTACCTGCGTTCCTAAAAACATTTGGTAAAAGGTGATGGCAAATACGATGAAGGCCATCGATTGCATAAGTCTAGAAAGCTTAAAATTTGCCTGTTGTTTTTCACTGACTTGACGAATGAGGTAGATTTGCAAGGCAATGATAACAAGAGCAAGGAACATGTGCACCGTAATAGTCCAAGGCACAAGGTTGGAAGCAACGACGATCGAGCCAAACCAGGCTTGAATCGCCATCAAGACTAAATTCACCGTGCTGATCACCACGATTTTTCGCTTTCGGTACCGCATCAAGATCCACACAAAACTGATCAACATCGCGTCACCAGCCAAGAATCCGAACAATCGATTAATGTATTCTATCCATGTTTTTCGTGCGTTGAAGTCGTCTTCGCCTTCCTCCAAGGAGGTGTCTTTTTCTATTTTTTTAGCGGTACTTGCCATACCAAGTCCACGCAGGAACTTGCAAAACTTAATGATTTTCTTTTCTCGCTTTTCGAAAAACACTTGCTTATAATCTTTCGGCAAAGCCGCTTCATCCGTTGGAGGAATCCACTGTCCAAAACAACGTGGCCAGTCGGGGCAGCCCATTCCACTTCCTGTAATGCGCACGAAACTTCCCGCGATCACTACCAAGTAAATTAAAATAAGTGTGGCCCATTGCAAGCGGACAAAAGACAGAGCGTATTTCATGTTTATAAGGCGTTTTTAACGATTTCTTCAACCACCAATGGATCAAGTAGAGTGGAGGTGTCTCCAAGATTGCTAACATCTCCTTCGGCCACTTTTCGCAGAATACGGCGCATAATTTTTCCTGAGCGCGTTTTTGGCAGTCCGCTAACGAATTGAATCTTTTCAGGGATGGCAATTTTTCCAATTTCTGCTGCTACGGTTTCAACGATTTCAGCACGTAAAAGCTGATGATCGCTCGCCGCATCGTCGAGAATAACATAGGCGTAAATTGATTGACCTTTGATGGGGTGCGGGTAACCCACAACAGCAGATTCGATCACTTTTGTATTGGTATTGATGGCATTTTCAATTTCGGCGGTTCCAAAACGGTGACCAGAAACATTGATGACATCATCCACCCGTCCAATCAAACGGTACATGCCGTCAGCATCGCGTCGAGCCCCGTCACCGGTAAAATAATACCCATCATAGTAAGCAAAGTAGGTCTGTCGACAGCGTTCATGGTCACCATAGGTCGTGCGAAGAATAGATGGCCACGGCGCCTTAAAGCATAGATAACCTTCCGTATCACTTTCTTCGATTTCTTGACCTTCTTGATTGAGCAACACAGGTTGAATGCCTGGTAATGGATATCCTGCATATGTTGGTTTCATCGGTGAGATGTTCCCCAAACCAGAGAGCATCACTCCGCCTGTTTCAGTTTGCCAAAAGGTATCGACTATGGCACAGCGTTCTTTCCCCACGTGAACATAATACCAGTTCCATGCTTCCTCGTTGATGGGTTCACCTACGCTTCCGAGTACTTTCAAGGAATGTAGATTGTAGCTCATCACATGCTCTTCGCCAAAGGCCATGAGTGAACGAATCGCGGTAGGTGCGGTCAAGAATTGATTTACACCATACTTATCAATGATTTGCCAGAAACGTCCAGCATCCGGATAGGTTGGGACCCCCTCGAACATCACCGTTGTCGCACCTGTAATTAGCGGACCATACACAATGTAAGAGTGACCTGTCACCCAGCCAATATCGGCGGTACACCAGTAAATATCGTTTTCTTCGTATTGAAATACATTTTGAAAGGAGTAAGCCGTATAGACCATGTATCCGCCGCAGGTATGCACAACGCCTTTCGGTTTTCCTGTTGATCCAGAGGTGTATAGGATGAACAGCAGATCTTCGGCATCCATCATTTCTGCTAGGCATTCTGTTGATTCGTTGGCAACGATGTCGTGCCACCAGAGATCACGACCTTCTTGCATTTCTGTCGGCCAATTCAAGCAATTATAGACAATCACACGCTCGATGCTTGTGCAGAGTTCCAAAGCCTCATCCACAATACGTTTCAGAGGTACCTGCTTCGCTCCGCGATTTAATCCATCTGAAGTGATAATCACCTTAGCTTCCGCATCATTCACACGATCGGCAATCGATACCGCGGAGAATCCAGCGAAAATCACCGAGTGAACGGCACCAATACGTGCACAAGCCAATACGGCAATCATCAACTCAGGAATCATCGGTAAATATATGCATACCCGATCACCCTTCCCAACGCCTTGTTTTTTCAGCGCATTGGAAAATTGACACACTTTCTCGTACAATTCTTGATAGGTCAAATGAACGGTAGCATCTTTAGGATCGTTTGGCTCCCAGATCAATGCTGTTTTATTTCCTCGTGTGGCCAAATGGCGGTCGAGGGCATTTTCTGTAATATTTAGTTTCCCTCCAATGAACCATTCGACTTTAGGCTCAGAGAAATTCCATTCTAAAACCTTATCCCATTTTTTCTGCCAGTGAAAGGTTTCAGCAATTTCGCCCCAAAAAAGTTCGGGATTTTCAACGCTATGTTTGTATTTCTCCTGGTACTCCTCAAATGTTCTGATTTGCAGCGCGTTATTCATCGTTTTTCAATACATGGATTAAAACAATATAAATGTACTAATCTTTCTTCTTTAGGACGGTTAAAGTAGTTGTGAAAAGCTATGAATAAGTTCTCCTTTGGGGCAAATATTGTTTCTACTTTTGCAACAGCATGAAAATAGCAGTAATCGGTTGTGGATGGCTCGGGCTACCCTTGGCAAAGCGTCTCTTGGATCAAGGACACGAAGTTCATGGGTCTACAACACAAGATTCTCGTTTGACACTATTGTCAGATAGTGGTATTCACGGTTTTGTCTACGATGGGTTAGTGCAATCCCAACTTCCGGAAATTGTGAAAGCATGTGATGTGGCCATTATCAATTTCCCACCTTCTCGTTCGGCAGATTATGCTGCACAAATGAAGGATGTAATTGATCAGTTTTCTCAACAGACCAAAATAATTTTCACAAGTTCAACAGGCGTGTATCAAGACTTGGATGGTCTATGTACTGAAATGTCATCGATTATCGCAACCCATCCCGTTTTTTTAGCGGAGGAAGCCGCACGTCATTCTGGAAGAAAGCACACGATTTTGCGTTTGGCTGGGCTCATTTCTGAGGATAGAAATCCAGTGAAGTACTTAGCGGGAAAACAAAATACTGACGGACAAAAAGTAGTGAACTTGGTGCATCGCGAAGATGTGATTGCGGCGATTATTTCGATCCTTAATCAACATGTTTGGGATGAAACGTTCAATGTGTGTTTTCCTGAGCATCCCACGCGTGCCGATTATTATATTTTTCAAGCAGAAAAACGGCAACTTTCATTGCCAACGTTCACTTTTTCAGAAGGCTCAGGGAAAGAAATAGAGTCTACCAAATTGATTCAACGACTCAATTTCACCTTCAACAATCCAATTTGAGCACTAAACTTCATTGAATCCTTAACGTTCATTAACACATTGCGGCAACATTTCCCGTACTTTTGCGTCTAACTAAGTAATGCGGTCAATTCTTATCGTCCTAATGTTTCTGCTTGCCAAACCGGCAATGGCCTCACACATTGTGGGTGGGGACATCTATTATGACTATTTGGGCAATAACAATTACCGCTTTGTGATTACCATTTACCGCGATTGCTTTTCAACTGGGGCAGCCTATGACAATCCTTTATACTTGGGTGTATACTTGGCGAATAATAGCCTACTTCAAACGGTTGCAGTTCCGTTTCCAGGAAGCGTTGTTTTGCCCGTGGTATTCAACAACCCGTGTGTCATTCCGCCGACCGATATTTGTATTGAAAGGGCAATCTACACCACGATCATAAACCTTCCACCAACACCGGGAGGGTATACGATTTCCTACCAACGTTGTTGCCGCGGACCGAACATTACGAATCTGAATGCACCTGATGATACAGGGTTGACATTAACCACTCATATTCCTGGAAGTGAAACAGGTTTTGTCATAAATAGCAGTCCCCGTTTTACGAATTACCCTCCTTTGTTGCTTTGTAACAACGACGAACTCATTTTTGACCATTCGGCAACAGATCCTGACGGGGATCAATTGGTTTATTCTCTTGTTGCCCCTTTCGCGGGAGCTACTTCTGGCTTACCAGCACCAAATCCACCACCTCCGCCAGTATATTTTCCGGTGAGTTGGGCCGGAGGATTTTCAACGGCTAATCCTCTGGGTCCCGGAGCTTCGATCAACATCAATCCCGTTACAGGCTTACTCACCGCCTCTCCAGAAATGATTGGTCTTTTTGTTGTCGGTGTTCGCGTTCAAGAATACAGAAATGGAGTGCTGGTAGGTGAAACAGTTCGCGACTTCTTATTTAGGGTATTCAATTGTACGATTACAATGCAAGCGATTCTTCCTGTCCAAGAAGACTTGGCAACCTTTGTTTCCTACTGCCAAGGCTTGACGGTTCAATTTGAAAACAACTCCTACGGTGGGACGAATTACCAATGGGACTTTGGGGTGAATGGAATCACTTCGGACGTGAGTTCAAACTTCGCTCCGACATATACGTATCCTCAGTCAGGAATTTACAACGCCATGTTGATCGTTAATCCAGGGTGGCCCTGCACAGATACGGCCTATATGGAGGTCAACGTCAATAACTTGTTGAGTATTTCCTACACGAGTGAGGACTCACTTTGTATTCTCAACAACAGCGTTGATTTTGCTGGCGCGACAGATGGTCCGGCATCAACAACTTTTTCATGGAATTTTGGTCCCAACGCAAGTATTACAAGTGCTACGTCATTAAACGTGAACAATGTGTCATTTACACAGTCCGGATTTAATGTGGTGACGCTCAGCGCAAGCAATGGTACCTGTGAGAACATCTACACTGATTCTATATACATCTTCGATATGCCAATGGCTTCCATTGATTTGCCTGTAGGGTATGAATGTGAAGGGTTAACTATTCCATTTGGAAACAATTCGACAGGTACGTTCAATTATCTGTGGGATTTTGGCGTTGGAGGGACAAATACAGACGTCTCCAATGCCTTCGAGCCGTCGTTTACTTTTCCTGCAGGAGGTACTTACGACATTACTTTGATTGGAAGTTCAAGTGCTGCCTGTGTGGATACAACGCAAACGAGCATTACGGTGTATGACCTACTTACGGTGGCATTTACAAGTAATGATTCACTTTGTATCACAGACAACGTATTCAATTTCGATGGCCAAATGACTGGTCCTTCGATCACTCAATTTAGCTGGGATTTTGGTCCAAATGCGAACATTTCGTCAGCCACAACTCTTGATGTGAATGGCGTGGTATTCAATACCAATGGATATATACCAGTGACATTGACCGGATCATTCAATAGTTGTTTAGAGTCATATATCGACAGTGTGTTCATTTTCCAAGAGCCAACGATTGATTTCACCGTTCTCGACGGACCACGTTGTGCACCAGCCGAAGTACAGTTTGTAGATCAGTCTCAGGCCGACACGCCGATTTTTTATTCGTGGAATTTTGGAGATGGTGGAACGTCTTCGTCGAGCGATCCTTCCAATGTGTATGTCAATCCCGGCACATACAGCGTAGGACTTCAGATTTACACCACCTCGGGTTGCATCGACACCTTGTATATGTTACAGCAAGACTTAGTCACGATACATCCTTCGCCAGTTTCTAGTTTCAAAGTCAACCCAGAAAAAACGGACATCTGTCATCCAGAAGTGACCTTTACCGACCAGAGTCAGGGCGCGACGAGCATTTATTATTTCTTCGACGACAGCAGTCAATTTTCTTTCGAGCCGAATGTTGTTTATGCCTATACGCAAAGCGGGTGGATGCGTCCGATGCAAGTGGCTACGAACGAATTTGGCTGTCGAGATACCAGCTATCGCAACCTCTACATTGAGCCTTTTGTGATTTATGCGCCAAACACCTTTACACCCGATGGCAACGAGTTCAACAATGAATTCAATCCAGTTTATGCAGTTGAAACCTTCGAGGTGTACAATTGGGAGTTACGCATTTTTAACCGTTGGGGTGAGTTGATTTACGTGTCTACCGATCCGGCCTTTGGATGGGATGGCAGTTACAACGGAAAACTTGTCCAGGAAGGCACCTACACATGGGTGTTGCGTTATGTGTCGTGCGAAAACACCGACGGCTGGCAGGAGAAAAGAGGGAGTGTCACGCTTTTGAAGTGAGGGTAGGAGTTACGTTTATCAATTACTAATTACTAATTACGAATTATTTGGTGGCTGAGGTGCGACAGCAGACTCGAAGCCACGAATTACATCATTTGTACTAAACAATTTGTTTCAAGTTCTTTTATTTTCCTGAGTGGATTGAATGATGGAGGTAAGGATTCTGAGTAATTCTTCACAATTTTCGAGTAGATTTCGTGCTTCATGAGTTTCCAAAAATCCTGTTCTGCTCAATAAATGGATCCAATATTTTGTTTCGTTTGCCTCTTTTCTTGCAATTGATAATTTCGAGATGAAATCTTTTCTGGATTGACCGTATAGTGCTTCTGAAACATTGGCTCCTACAGAAGTTCCTGAACGAAGCAATTGTTTTGAGAGGATATATTCCTTTTTCGAATATATGAGTGTTTTGTATGAATGAACAATTTGTTCAGCGAATAGATAACTTTTATCTACGACAAGATTTGGTTTCATAAGAGTGGTTTTTGTCTATATGAAAATACCAATTATTTTCGTCAGAAACAATAAAACTTGGAGATTAGGTTCACTTGAACATTTCGTAAATCAACCCTAAATTTTTCAACTTACAATATTATTGTTTATAAATCGGTGTAGCGTAAATTACTTACCCGTTGATTAATTCGTAATTCGTAATTCGACATTCGTAATTAACTACTCCCCTCCCTTCTTCAACAACAACGCATATTCCTTCAGCATTTGATTTTCCTCTTCAAGGATCTGTATGCGTGAGTTCAATTCCTGGTATTTTGAGCTAAAGTGAGTAAAGAAATCGTAGTCGAGCACGCGGGAGTTGGTCGAGAGCAGACCGGTGTCGATTGTCTTGCGACTAAAGATGGAGTATACATTTTCCCTAGATTTATTGATGCGTTTCGCGAATTCCGTAATGGTTATTCCCCGCGATTCTACCACCAATTTGATCTGCTGACCAATGTTTACTTCACTCATGATGCGAACTTCACCAATGCTGTGTATTCTCGTTTTATATTTACGTTTGAATAATTATACACAAACGTTTGAAATATTACACATATTTGTATATTTGGTTAAAATGATATGACTTGAAAATTCAAATCATTCAACATATTAGTTTTAAAAAACGCATTAAAACGTCAAAAAAAATAAAAAATAGATATGCAAAATGAACACTGTTATTTCTGTGGTCAATTAACTTCATCTTACTTTTTAAAAGAGATTTCGATTGGAAGATGGCCGTTTAACAAAAAAGTTAAAATATGTATTCTCTGCCTTGCGAAAAAACAGGAGGGGTATTAATTCGAATCAAAACATAGTATTTTTTAGCAATCAATTTTGAAAGTGCTACAAAAAGGTATTTAAAATAAAATTATCTATAAAACGAATGTTAATAGTAGTTTGAATTTCCCAGTTCGTTGATTAATTTGGTTTCTTAATAGATTTAAAATATGATTTATATTGGAATGTTTGTCGTTGGCTTGATAGGATTCATACTTGGAGAAGCGGTATCAGCAGCATTAAGAAATGATGAGTCTGGAAGACAGGATGACTCAGGTATGACTTGGATTTTTAAAATTGTTTTCGCACTTGTTTTTATGGGTATTTTACTTAAGTCTTGTTCATAATTTTTCAACTTTACGCTTTATGAAAAATCAAAAAATTTATTTCAGTTTATTGATTATATTTTTGTTAATTAATTTGACATCTTGTGCACCAATAGAATATGAGCAAGAACCTTCAGGTTTTTTCTCTGGATTTTGGCATGGAATGATTTTAATATTTTCTCTTCTTGGAAAACTGTTTGGTTTTGACATTGGAATTTATGCATTGCACAATACTGGTTTTACTTATTGGCTAGGATTCATCTTGGGCATTGGCGCGTTAGGAGGTGGCGCGGCCTCCACAAGGGGTTAAAAGTAAATATGTTTTCAAAATTTAAATATCTTTTTGGTATTCTTGTTTGGATGATTTCATCATGTAAACAAGGAAAAGGAGCAATCTGCAATGATGGTTGGAGAAGCCATTCAACAGGTAGTGGAACGTGCAGTTGGCATGATGGAGTTGATCATTATTTAGATCCTAACGAAATAGATGTAGGAAAAACCTTATTACTCATCATTGTTGTTGTAATTATTGGGTTCGTAATGAATGTTATGGGTAGGAATAATTAAATAAAAAACATGAAATTAATTCAGTTTGTATTTGTGCTGACTTCAGGAGCAATATTACTTTTTTCATGTACGAATGGAACAAAAAGTGATTTGTCAACCCAACAAAGAGAAGAGACCAAATTGTCTGAACTTTCAGATTATAATCTCAAGGGTAAAGTAAGGCTAATTAAACAAGAAGAATTTCTATCTAGTATCGATGGGCAGCTCGTTGGAAGTAGGACTGGAATGAATTCTTTTACTTATGAATTTGATAAACTAGGAGTTAAGATTAACGAGCAAACCTATGATAGCATGGGAATGATAAAGACAAAATCAGAATATTTTTTAGATCATAATGGAGTTAAAAAAGAGAAGAAAATCGAGTCGTTAGATGGTGAGTTACTTCATAAGTATGAATATTGGTTCAATGATAAAAATGAAACAATTAAAGTAAAAGCAACAGATTATGTTGACAACGATGTGTTTACCTATTTCATTTATTATACTCATGATTCCCAAGGGAATCAAATTGGAATGAAAACTAAAATGCTTGACGGTACAGTTTTTAATTCAAGTGATGCAGAGTATAAAAATGGATTTAAAATTAAATCGACTGTGAATGATAATTTGGGTAGCCCAACAGCAATTTGCGAATACGAATACAATGCAAAGGGAGATGTTGTTAAAGAATATTATTATTTGGGAAATGGACAATTATTCAACATTTTTAGCTGTATGTATACCTATGATGATCAAGGTAATTGGATTAAGAAAGTATATTCCCTAGATGAGAAAACAATCGAAACTGACGAAAATAGGAATGACCGAATAGGAGTTCAAACAATAACTTTCCGGACAATAACCTATTTCAATTGAGATTTTTGTGAATCAATTCCTAATTCAAAATAATATCAAGGAGACATTTAGAACATTACAAATTTAGTAAATATGAGTTTTTTTTAAAAATCTGTTTGGCGGGACTCCGCAATCGAAACTAATCCTATCCGTTGAAATACGCTATGAGCGGATTGTTCAAGATTCAATGCGCAGAAATCCGGATCCATTTCTCGGTGCAATGCAATGCTACCATGATGTTTTAAATGCTTCGGATATTTAGAAGCGAGAATACTCACAAAAATCCGAGTTTTCTGGCCTTTCGAAATCTGAGATAAACAAAGTTATTGACGATGTTCAACATAAAATGTTGAAAAAGTACTTTGAAAATTTCAATTAGTAAAACTTCTAGAAAAATCTTAATCTTAAATATAATTTATGTTTAAAAACACATTCTCTTTTGAAGGTAGAATACGCCGCACAGAATATGGTATATCTCTACTAATATTTGCAATTGGAAGGGTTATTATTTCCTTCTTTATAGTTTTAGGTATGGCAGATAGCTCTGGACGTCCACCTGAATTTGCAGATGCATTTATCACTTTACTATCTATACCTCTATTCATTTTCTTCTTGGCACAAGGCTCTAAAAGAGCACATGATGTTAGCATGAGTGGGTGGTGGCAAATTGTTCCATTAGTACCATTGTACTTGCTGTTTAAAGAGGGGGACTCTGGTTCAAATCAGTATGGTGAGGATCCAAAAGCAGAAGAAAATAACTTCTAAAATATGTGGAGTAGAATTTTAAAAGTAGTTGATTGGTTTAGCGACTTGTCTGAACGACAACGCGTAGTTAGAAATTTTAATCTTGCGGCAAGAGAAGCTTTTGTGAAAGGCTATGCCCCAACTCTGTTGGAAGCAAAAACAACATATGGCGATAGTTCTTTTCGACATGATTTTTCACGATTTATGGCTGGAGGTTTCCGCATAAAGGCATTGTCAGGCCGTGCACTAGAACGCTCTGAAATGGTGGAAATAGGCAATGTTGTTTTACAAAATTCCGAGCTTGTTCGTAAGCTCATTTCATTGGGCTGGGATACTTTGGAAGTACACGATAATACTGGTTACAACGGATTAAAATGGCAACTTATGAAGTATGGTAATATGGGTGGATACTTGTCTTAAAATAGTTAATTATGAAAACATCCCTAGAGCACATAATTTGGTTTTACATAGCTGTATGTGAGTTCATTATTATTCTGGTTGTTTTATTGTTCCGCCTTCTGAGACATAAAGGTAATCGGGACATAAATAAGTTTAAAAGTGTCGAAATTGATATGGACAATTTAATGCAAAGTATTCATTTGTCGAAAGATCTCTATAAAGAATTGAGTCGAAGTTGCCACCCTGATCGATTCATTAACACAGAGAAATTTGAGATTGCCGAAAGTATTTTTCAAGAAATAAGTTTAAATGAACGCAATTACAAGGAACTGTTGCGATTGAAAGATGAGGCAGCTGATAAATTATTTAACAAATAAAATATGGATCAAGGATATATTTTAGGCAATTTCATCTTTCTTGGGTTACGAATTGTTGGTGCAATTTATTGCGGAAACAAAGCCGTTGAGCTTAATCGACCGCCTGCTGGATGGGTAATTTTTGCAATCCTAACACCGATTATCGCAATGATTGCAATCAGCTTTTCCAGTAAGAAAACGAAATGGCATCAGGAGAAATGAATGCGTAGATTAGAGTTTCTAAAGTGCCCTTGCTATCAAATTGCTTTTCAAATCCTTTGAGGCGGGCGCAGCATCAAATAGGCAGCCACAATGAGCCAGTAACTCATCACTCGTAACATCAACCCCAACTTCTCCCAGCATCAGATAGCGAAGCCAAGAAGGTTCGGTAACTCGTTCCACCGCGGCGGACTTAACTCATCACTCGTAACTAAAATTTCCAACTCCGCCTCACATTTTAATCGTCGCCGTAATCTTCGGTACAAGATTCATCTTCCAGTCGCTATTCGCATACGCTCCATAACGGTAAAAAACACCTATTCCAATCCCTGAAACGTTCGAGGTGATCAGGCTGTTGATGATCAATCCGCCCTCGAAAAAGCCTTTGTCCATCGTCTTGAAACTGGTGGAGTGGTGATTCGTGTTGGGCATGTCGCCATAACCCACCGCATGATGCAAGGCAAACTGCGGCTGTGTCCATTTCTTGCCGGTCTTGATGCTGTAGAAGGTCAAGCGTGTGTACAATGCCGCTTGGCGTTGCTGGTAAAATTCTGAGGGCATCATGGTTTCGAAGGTATTTGGAGCCGAAATCATCCAGTTTTTTCC
>Ga0315908_10000754_pt1 | contig 25386 bp, 18 predicted proteins | sample LakEriMetagenome_12_FD_203520 | JGI IMG/M metagenome (GOLD analysis project Ga0315908, IMG submission 203520) | Freshwater fungal communities from buoy surface, Lake Erie, Ohio, United States - Buoy 4 MA124 | ecosystem: Environmental > Aquatic > Freshwater > Lake > Lake biofilm | place: USA...
TGCGGACACGCTGCTCCGGCACCATCTTGCACACCTGGTAGGTGCAGGTCTTCACCTGGACCTCCGGCACCATGCGGCACACCTGGTACGAGCAGGTGCGGACACGCTGCTCGGGGACCATGCGGCACACCTGGTAGGTGCGGACCCGCTGCTCCGGCACCATGCGGCACACCTGGTACGAGCAGGTGCGAACACGCTGCTCGGGAACCATGCGGCACACCTGGTAGGTGCGGACCCGCTGCTCCGGAACCATGCGGCACACCTGGTACGAGCAGGTGCGAACCCGCTGCTCGGGGACCATGCGGCACACCTGGTAGGTGCGGACCCGCTGCTCGGGCACCATCTTGCAGACCTTGTACTCGCAGGTCCGGACCCGCTGCTCGGGCACCATCTTGCAGACCTTGTAGCACCGCACCCGCTCCTCCGGAACCATCCGGCAGACCGTGTAGGTGCAGGTCTTCACCCGCTGCTCGGCCACCATCTTGCAGACCTTGTAGGTCTGCTTCTCGACGATGGTCTCGTTCTCGTAGCGGACGCAGTTCACTTCCTTCTCGCAGACCGTCGGCACCCACGTCTTCTTCGTGATGGTGCGCGGCGGGCACTGCTCCTCGATCATGCAGACCTTGCCCGGCACGTAGCACTTCTTGCCCGTGCAGGGATCGCAGACCCAGCAGCCCGGCTCGCGGATGCACCGCTTCACCACGGGGCCCGGAACCTCGCAGGTCTCCGTTTCCCAGCGGCCGCTGCAGACCTTGACGGTCTTGGTGTAGTGCACCGGCTTGCAGACCGTCCGGCAGACGTCACGCTCGCGGGTCTCCCACACCGGCTTGCAGACGGTGTAGGGGATCTCCTTCGTGCACACCTCCTTGACGGGCTTGCAGACCGTGTAGGTCTCCTGCCGCTCCTCGTACACCGGCTTGCAGACGGTGTAGGGGATCTCCTTGACGCAGGTCTCCCAGACGGGCTTGCAGACGGTGTAGGCCTGCTCGCGGGTCTCATACACCGGCTTGCACACGGTGTAGGGGATCTCGCGGGTCCGCGTCTCGTACACCGGCTTGCAGACGGTGTAGGTCTGCTCGCGGGTCTCGTACACCGGCTTGCACACCGTGTAGGGGATCTCCTTCGTCATCGTCTCGTACACCGGCTTGCAGACGGTGTAGGTCCGCTGCCGCGTCTCGTACACGGGCTTGCACACCGTGTAGGGGATCTCGCGGGTCCGCGTCTCGTACACCGGCTTGCACACCGTGTAGGTCTGCTCGCGGGTCTCATACACCGGCTTGCAGACCGTGTACGGGATCTCCTTCGTGCAGGTTTCGTACACGGGCTTCATCACCGTGTAGGCCTGCTCGCGGGTCTCGTACACGGGCTTGCACACCGTGTAGGGGATCTCCTTGGTCACCGTCTCGTACACGGGCTTGCAGACCGTGTGCCGGATCTCCCGGGTCCGCGTCTCGTGCACCGGCTTCATCACCGTGTAGCACTGCTCGCGGGTCTCGTACACCGGCTTGCACACGGTGTAGGGGATCTCCTTGGTGACCGTCTCCCACACCGGCTTGCAGACCGTGGTGCGGATCTCGCGGGTCTTGGTCTCGTACACCGGCTTCATCACCGTGTACGGGATCTCCTTGACGACCGTCTCCCACACCGGCTTGCAGACCGTGTAGTTGACGGTCCGCGAGCGGGTCTCCCACACCGGCTTGCAGACGGTGTATTCGACCTCCTTGAACGACTTCTCCGTCTCGTAGCGGACGCAGTCGATTTCCTTCTGCTCGACGACCTTCTCGCAGATCGTCTTGTAGCAGGTGTACTGCTTCTGCTCGTAGACGACGTCCTTGACCAGCCGTGTGCCGCAGCACGAAGGCCGCGCCGCACAGCTCGGTTCGTCGGACGATTCACAACTCGCACACCCTTCACGGGCCCGGGCGAAGCTGACCGTGGTCATCTTCGCCGCGCCGTGTTTGTAGCTGGCGAGCCCGCAATACGCCGCGTCGGCCGAGGGGACCGACGTCGCGATGCAGGCCAGCGCCAGCAGACAACAAAGCCATGGACTTTTCATGTCTGCCGCCTCTGTCGAGGAGGGCTCCTGGAAAAACTGGGATCAAACCGGGAACAACACGCTGGCGCGGAGCGTGGTCGCCCACTTCCGCACCATCCAAAACATCGACCACAAACTCCCCCCAGGTTGACCACTCGCCGCGACCCGCCGGCTTTTTCCAGCCTTCCAGGCGCGTTACAACCGTCACCACCCGACGGCGGCCGGCAGCCCTGTTGGCCTTGGCCGGGAGGATCGGTAGAGTCACACCCCTCCGGGGCAGGTTTTTCGGCAGGCTTTCCCATGACCGAATCCCGACCGCAGGCCGCACAACCGGGCGAGCCGCCTTCCGACTCGACCGTGCCGAAGGTCGTGGTCAGCCGGATCAGCCTCTACCTCCGGGAGCTGCAGCGGCTCGAGGCCTCGGGCCAGCAGACGATCTCCTCCGGCCAGCTCGGCACGCTGCTGGGGTTCAGCGACGCCCAGGTCCGCAAGGACCTCGGCTTCTTCGGCCAGTTCGGCTATCCGGGCGTCGGCTACCGCTGCGACGAGCTGATCCGGGCGATGCGCGACATCCTCGGCACCAACCATGCCTGGAGCGTGGCGATGGTGGGCGTGGGCAACCTCGGCCAGGCGCTCCTCGGCTACCGGGGCTTCGGCCACCAAAACTTCGCCATCGCCGCCGCCTTCGACGCCGACCCGACGAAGGTCGGGCAGACGATCCAGGGCATCCTCATCCAGCCCGTCGAGGAGCTGGCGGCGACGGTGAAGGCCAAGGGCATCCGCCTGGGGATGATCGTGGTGCCCGCCGCGCGGGCCCAGGAGGCGGCCGACCGGCTCGTAGCCGCCGGCGTCGACGGGATCGTGAACTTCGCGCCGGTGACGCTCGTCCTGCCGCCGCAGGTGCAGGTGGTGGGCGTGGACCTGGCGATCGAGCTGGAGCAGCTCTCGTTCGCCGTCACCAACAAGCTCACCAAGCCCGGCGACGAAACCCAGGCGTAGCGGGGCCCGGGGGCGGCCCACCGAGGGCGTGGCGTGCGGTATGCTGGCGGGAGTCCTGCCCGATGGTGTAACGGTAGCACAAGGGATTTTGGTTCCCTTTGTCTAGGTTCGAATCCTAGTCGGGCAAATTTTCTGCGGCCGGACGGCCGCTTGCTGCCGTGGTTTTTTCTGATAAGATCTGCCGCAACGGGCACCGCTGATCGTGGCCCGTTCCTTCCGGAACCGCTCGTGAACGCGTAGCCGCCGTCTCGTTTCGGACGCTGGCTCCTTCTTTTCGGTGACCGTTCCCCCGCCCGACATCCGGCTCGGCGGCCCTTTCGTCACCGGTTTGGATGGCTGATCCACTCGAGATCGCTGCTGCGCGGTCACGCTCCCCCGGCCTTTTTGCATCGCATGGAGAACATCATGATTCGCCGCTTGGTTTTGGCCCTCGTCGCGGCCCTCACCCCTGTGGTCTTTGCTCATGCCGACACGGTGTACTTCACGAGCAAAAGCGAGGGATCGCTGTTCTCGTTCAACTGGACTGCCACGACGTCTGGAACGATCGTTGCCACACCCGTGCGAACGGGCCTTCTCAGCCCAAGCGGCATGGCTTTGGGGCCGGATGGCAATCTCTACGTGACCGAAACGGGAAGCAACCGTACGGGAGTAATCACCCGAGTGCAGCCGTCAACGGGGGCTTCAAGCCTCGTCGTGAGTCTTCCAGGAACGGATCCGGCCGGCGTGACGTTTCTGCCAAACAGTGGAAACATGATCGTCAGCAGTCTTGCTCCCGACGACAGCGAAGCCGGAATCGTTTTGTTCGAGGTTTCCGGATGGTCGGGCGGCTCCGCGTCGGCCAACCCGTACACGGCGTCTCTTCTTCTGAACGGCGGCGCCGCGGTGGCAGCCGGGCCCAACGACACGGTGTTCGTCAGCAACAATCCTGGGTACAACGGCAACGTCCTTGGCTTTACGAGCGGCTCGGCCGCACCGACGACCGTAATCGACAACGGATTCGGCTCCTCCCAGACGGCCGCCCCGACCGGCCTGTTGGTGGATGGCTCGACGCTCTACTCGCTCAGCATCATCGACGGGCGTCTGCTGAAAACGGACTTTTCCACCGAGACACCTACGACGATCACGCGAGCAACACTGACTCCTAATCCTTTCCCCAGCTCGCTCACGATGCTGTCGAACGGAAGCCTGCTTCTGGCCACGGCCGACTTTAGCGGCAAGTTTTTCGTCGTCGATCCGCTCACGGGCAACTCCACCGACTTCGTCGTGTCGGGCGCTGGCCAGGTCGGCGGTGTCGTCGCGGTGCCGGAGCCCGCATCTTTGGTGTTGGTCGCCACCGGCGTAGCGGCGCTCGGCTGCATGGCACGGCGGCGACGAGGTGGTCTGGCTTGATGGCAGCGGCATCAGACAGACCTGGCGTCACGCTCGTCGAGCTGTTGGTCGTCGTCGCAATCATAGGCACGCTCGCGGGCCTTCTGATTCCTGCGGTTCAGCAGGCCCGCGAGACCGGGCGCCGCGCGACATGTACGAACAATCTCCATCAACTCGGCGTGGCGATGCTCCACCACGAGTCGGCCCGCCGGGCCTTTCCGATCGGCTCGGAGTCGCGGCAGTGGCCGGCCAATACGGCGCATCCGCACCAGTTTTTCCGCTGGTCGGCCCTGGCCCATCTGACGCCATATTTTGAAAACGAAGACATCCTACGAGGGCTCGACCTCTCCGTGCCACTTTACGGGACGGGGTTTCAGGTGATGCCACAGAATCAGGCGATCGTTTCGCTGGTGGTGCCGATGTTTCTCTGCCCCAGCGACCGTCGCGTGAGCGTGGCTGACGGGTTCGGTCCCACGAATTACGCCGCCTGCGCGGGCAGCGGCGCCGGCGGGGGGACGCCGTTCGAGACGGACGGCATGTGCTTCATCAACTCCAGGGTCCGATCGGCTCAAGTGACCGATGGCCTGTCGAAGACGGTTCTCATGTCCGAGAGCATTCTTGGTGACGGTCCGGAGGCCTTCAGTGATCGAACGCTGGTAAACAATGTCACGACGTACGCGTTTATTTTCTCCGTGCCACTTACCGCCAGCCGCTGTAGCCGCGCCACGTCCTGGAATTACACCAATCGCCGCGGTTTTTCCTGGGCGAACGGGGAGTACCGAACGGGGCTTTATAACCACGCGAGGACGCCGAACTCGAGTCTCATCGACTGCATCGGCGTCGATATGACATCCGATGTGAAAATCCAATACGCCGGTTACGGCTGGCGGGCCGCGCGAAGCCGGCATGTGGGGGGCGTGAACGTGGCCCTGGCCGATGGCGCCGTGCGATTCGTCGAGGACGGCGTCGATCCCGCCGTGTGGAGCGCGGCCGCTACGCGGGCCGGCGGCGAGGCGCTGGCGTTGCCGTAGCCCGACGGCCCTGCGCACGCACCGTGGCGCATGCGTCCAGGCATGTGACTGCGGTTCTTAGCTCCCTTCCTTCCATTCGCACGCCTGGAGGCGTGCGCCACATAAGGGGCAAGGGGCAAGGGGCAAGGGCAAGGGGCAAGGGGCAAGGGCAAGGGGCAAGGGCAAGGGCAAGGGCAAGGGCAAGGGCAAGGGCAAGGGCAGAAGACAGAAGACAGAAGACAGAAGACAGAAGACAGAAGACAGAAGACAGAAGGCAGAAGCAGAGGCCGCGTCAGGTCTTCCGCAACGCCGCGAGCACCTGCTTGATGTCGGCCGGCAGCGGGCTGGTGAACCGCAGCTCCTCGCCGCTCACCGGATGCACGAAGCCCAGCTCCGCCGCGTGCAGCATCACCCGCGCGGCCCGCGACTCGTCCCGCGGACCGTCGCGGCGCGGTGCGGCATACACTCGCTCGCCGCATAGCGGATGGCCGCTCTCGGCCATGTGGATGCGGATCTGGTGCGTGCGGCCCGTCTCCAGGCGGCACTCCATCAGCGTGTAGGCGCTACCGAAGTGCTCGACCGGCGCCACGTGCGTGACCGCGAGCTTGCCCTCTTCCCCTTCCACCGAGCCGCGGCGGCCGTCGCCGCGGTCGCGAAGCAGGTGCGAGCGGATCGTGCCTCGGCCCATACGGCCCACCACCAGCGCGAGGTAGCGGCGGTGCGTGGTGTGCAGCCGGAACTGCTCGGCGAGAATCCGGCCGGCGGGCACGTTGCGGGCGAAGACCACCAGCCCGCTCGTCTCGCGATCGATGCGATGCACCGCACGGACCGGCGGCACGCGGCGCCGCGGCGCGGGCTTGGTTCCCGGTCGGGGGCGGCCGGCGCCGCGGGCCGCGAGGTGCCGGGAGATCGCCTCGGGCACCAGTTCCTCCAGCGTCGGCTGCATCTGCCGTCGCTTCGCGGGCCAGGAGAGCTCCTCGTGATGCCGCGTCGTCGTCAGTCCGGTCGGCTTGTCCACCACGACCACGTCGTCGTCGACGTACACCACCTTCACGTCGTCGGCCCGGGGCAGCGGCGCGGCCGCCACCTCCAGCACCTTCACCACCTCCCCCTCCTTGAGCCGGCGGGCCGCGTCGGTGCACACGTTGCCGTGGACGAGCACGTGCCGGGAACGAATCAGCTTCTGCACCCGGGACCAGCTCGCGCCGGGAGTGTGGGCGCGGAGGAACGCCGCGAGCGTCTGCCCGCGGTCCGCGGCGGCGACATGATGGACGGTGCCGTCGTGGCGTTTCATCGGAGGGCCCCCATGGTCGCCTGCCGCGGCGCTGAAATCCATGGCTTGACCGGGTTTTTCGCGGTTTTAGACTCTGTGGGGAGGTCTCACGTTTGCAGCCTCCGCGATTTCACAGGCTCCGTGAGGATCTCCCCCGTGCCCGGCACATGCGTCATCGGTCTGCAGTGGGGCGACGAGGCCAAGGGCAAGCTCGTCGACATCCTGACGGAAAACCACGAGATCGTCGTCCGCTACGCGGGCGGTTCCAACGCGGGGCACACGGTCGTCTCCGGCGGCCAGACCTGGAAGTTGTCCCTCATCCCCAGCGGCATCCTCCGCGACGGCGTGGCCTGCGTGGTCACCGGCGGCGTGGTGCTCGACCCGGCCAGTGTGATCGGCGAGATCGACGGGCTGGAGTCGCGGGGCGTCACCGTGGCCGGCAAGCTGCGGATCAGTGACCGGGCTCACGTCGTCTTCCCCTGGCACGTCGCCGAGGACCGCCTCCTGAATGCGAGCGTGGCCGGCGGCGAGGCGATCGGCACCACGGGCCGGGGCATCGGCCCCTGCTACCGCGACAAGGTCGGCCGCGCCCTGGCGATCCGCCTCGGCGACCTGTACCGCGCCGACTTCCGGTCGAAGGTGGAGCACATCGTGGGCATCAAGAACCGGATGCTCGCGGCCTGGCAGACGGCCGACGGCGGTCCCGAGCCGCTCGACGCCGCCGACATCCACGCCCGCTACGCGGCGCATGCGGAGCGGCTGCGGCCCTTTGTCACCGACACGACCGCCTTCCTGCTCGACGCCGTCGAGGCCGGCAGCAAGCTGCTCTTCGAGGGCGCCCAGGGGGCGATGCTCGATATCGACCACGGCACCTTCCCCTACGTCACGAGCAGCAACTCGTCGGGCCTCGGCGTGTCGAGCGGCTCCGGCGTGCCGGGCCGGTGGGTCAACCGCGTGATCGGCGTCGTGAAGGCCTACTCCACCCGCGTCGGCGGCGGCCCGCTGCCCACCGAGCAGGACAACGCCACGGGCCAGCGGCTGCGGGACCGGGGCAACGAATACGGCACCGTCACCCGCCGGCCCCGGCGCTGCGGCTGGTTCGACGCCGTCGCCACCCGCTACACCGCCCGGCTGTCGGGCGTGGACGAACTCGCCGTGATGCTCCTCGACGTCCTCGGGGGCTTCGACGCGATCAACATCTGCACCGCCTACGAGATCGACGGCCGCCGGGTGACGCAGTTCCCCAGCCACGTCGACGACCTGAAGCGGGCCGTGCCGGTCTACGAGACGCTGCCCGGCTGGCCCGACGAGCTGACGACCGTCCGCGACTACGCCGCGCTGCCGGCCAACGCCCGCCGCTATCTCGACCGGATCGGCGAATTGCTCGGCCGGCCCGTGTCGATCGTGTCCGTCGGCCCCGACCGAGATCAGACGATCTTCATCGACCGCACCGGCTCCGCCCCATGCGCCAAGCCCAAGTCCCGCACGCCGGCCACGACGTGACCGCGCAGGCCAGCACCGCCGGCCTGCCCCGACACATCGCCATCATCATGGACGGCAACGGCCGCTGGGCGCAGCAGCAGGGCCTGCCCCGCATCGAGGGGCACCGCCGCGGCGTGGCCACCGTGCGGCGGATCACGGAACACTGCGCCCGCCGCGGCATCGAGCAGCTCACGCTCTACTGCCTGTCGAGCGAGAACTGGCGGCGGCCCGAGGCCGAGCTGCGGTTCCTGATGCACCTCCTCGAGCAATACGTGATCGAGGAGCGCGGGCTGCTGATGCGCGAGCGGATCCGGCTGGCGATGATCGGCCGCCGGGAGGGCCTCCCCGCCACGACGCTCGCCGAGCTCGACCGCACGGTGGCGATGTGCGCCGCCAACGACGGCATGCGGCTCTGCCTGGCGATCAACTACGGCGCCCGCGGCGAGATCGCAGATGCCGCCCGGCGGCTCGCGGAAGACGCGCGGGCCGGCCGCATCGACCCGGCGACCATCGCCGAGGAGACGTTCGCCGCCCGGCTCGACACCGCAGGCATGCCCGACCCGGACCTGCTCGTGCGCACCGCCGGCGAGATGCGGATCAGCAACTTTCTGCTCTGGCAGATCAGCTACGCAGAACTGTGGGTCACCGACGTCGCCTGGCCGGAGTTCACGGAGGCCGACCTCGACGAGGCGATCGCCGCCTTCGCCGGCCGCGATCGGCGGTTCGGGGGTCTGTCATGCTCGTGAACGGCTCCACGCCACGGGAAGGCGGTGATGGGCACGCAACGGCCCGTCGGGCGGCCCGCCGCGCATTCGGTTCCCGCGCGGCCGTCGCAGTGGTCGTGGTGGCGGCCTTCGCGGCGCTGGCCTGGGCCGATGCGACGGCGCTGTGTGGTGCCCGCCCCGCCTGGTGGCTGCTGCCGGTGGCCTTCCTGCTGGCGGCGATCGGGGCCCGGGAGCTCGTGGCCCTGCTCGCGGCCTCAGGCCGGCCGGTCGCCGAACCGCTCGTCGTGGCCGGCACGCTCGGCATCGTCATGGCGGCCGCGGCCGGCGGCGGCACGGCGGCCGCGTCGCCGGCGACGCTCGGCTGGGTCGCCGCGGCCTGCATGGCGGCGGTCGCAGCCTGCTTCATCGAGGGCATCGCCCGCTACCGGCCCGGCGCCGGCGTGCTGGCTCGGGCCGCGGCCGGTGCGATCGCGGCCGTCGGCCTCGGCCTGCCGCTGGCGTTTCTCGTCGGCCTCCGGCTCCTCGACCGCCGCGCCGTGGACGGCACCGCGGAGCCGCTCGGGCTGCTCCCGCTCGTGAGCCTCGTGGCCGTCGTGAAGGCGGGCGACATCGCCGCCTACGTCGTCGGCTCGCTGGTCGGCCGACACCGCATGGCGCCGCTCTTGAGCCCGGGCAAGACCTGGGAGGGCGCCGCGGCGTCGCTCGCCGCCGCGGTGGCCGTGGCGTGGATCGTGCTCGAGCGGCTTGTGTGGCCAACGGCAGCACGGCCTTGGGGCGGCTGGCTCGCCTACGGCCTCCTCGTCGGTGGTGCCGGGATGCTCGGCGACCTCGCCGAGTCGCTCGTCAAGCGCGACCTCGGCGCCAAGGACTCGGGCCAATCCCTCGGTGGACTCGGCGGCGTGCTCGACCTCGTCGATGCCCTGCTCCTCGCCGCGCCCGTCGCCTGGCTGCTGTGGGTGGCGGGGTAGCCTCGCCTGCTTCGGCGCAGCGCCGGCCGCGAGGACGGCATGAGTTGTCTCGCTGGCGGAAGACCGCCACGCTCGCCATCCTCACGCCGATCCTCATGGCCTCCCGCGGGGTAAAAGCCGGCCGTTTGCGTTGTTTTTTCGCCGTTTTCCGGGGACCGGGGCGGGTGTTGTATATTGTTGGACAGAGGTTTCGTTCCCCCGAGACCGGCGGCAGCACCAGCGGCCGACGGGCTTTGATGTCCCGCACCTCCATCGCGGTCGTCGATTCGAAGCGGCTTGTCGCCATCTTCGGCCCGCGCGACCAGCACCTGCGCCGCATCCGCTCGGCCCTCGGCGTCGGGGTCTCGGCCCGCGACGACTCGATCCAGATCGAGGGCGCGGAGCCGGCCGTCCTCCGGGCGGCCGAGATCTTCGAGGAACTCGACCGGATCGCCCGCGACGAGGGGGCGGTGGATCCCGACCACGTGTCGCGGCTCCTGGCCGTGGCCACCGGCGAGCAGCCGCCCGTCCGCCACGAGCCGATCGAGGTCCACCGGCCAGGAAAACAGTTCACGCCCAAGTCGGCGGGTCAGGCGGCCTACGTGCAGGCGATCCGCGACCACGACGTCGTCCTCTGCACCGGCCCCGCGGGCAGCGGCAAGACGTTTCTCGCCGTGGCGATGGCCGTGGCGGCGCTGCGGGCCGAGCAGGTGCGGAAGATCGTCCTCGTGCGGCCTGCGGTCGAAGCGGGCGAGAGCCTCGGCTACCTGCCCGGTGACCTGCAGGCCAAGATCAATCCCTACCTGCGGCCGCTGATGGACGCGATGCGGGAGATGATGGACTACGAGCTCCTCAAGCGGCTCACCGAGCAGGACATCGTGGAGATGATTCCCCTGGCCTACATGCGCGGCCGCACGCTCAACAACGCGTTCATCATCCTCGACGAGGCCCAGAACACGACCGTCTCCCAGATGAAGATGTTCCTCACCCGACTGGGGCACGGCTCGAAGATGGTGATCTCGGGCGACACCACGCAGATCGACCTGCCCGCGGACCGGACCAGCGGCCTCCTCGACGCCATGCGGCGGCTTCGGGCCGTGCCGGGCTGCGGTCACGTGACCCTCGGCGGCGCCGACATCGTGCGGCACGCGCTGGTGCAACGGATCGTCGAGGCCTACGACCGCTGAACCCATGCCCGCCTCCGCTCCCATCCATCGACGCCGCGGCCGGCGGGCCTCACCGCTCGAAGCCCCGCACGGCTTCTGGGGCCTGCTCTGGGAGCGGGTGTCGCGGGCCGACGTGCTCGTCCGCCTCGGCGTCTGCCTGGCCGCGGCGCTCGTGCTGCTGGTGGTCGTGCGCGGCTGGGCGGAGCCGTTTCCCTTCCGGCCGGGCATGGTGCCGCCCCGCGGCATCGTCGCCCGCGTGCCGTTCGAGAAGCCCGACCCGGAACGCACCCGGACCGCGCAGGACCGGGCCGCGGCCCTCGTGCCCGTCGTCTACGCGCAGGACAAGGCCCCGCTCGTGCGGCTCCGCGACGGCCTGAAGACGCGGGTGGCGGAGATCGCCGCCGCCGACACGCTCGCCGCCGTGTCGCGGAAGGCCTGGCTGGAGTTCGCCCCCGATGCCGCCGCGGCCCTCGACGCCCTGCCGGCCCCCGCCGCCGCGGCGCCGGATCCCGCCGCGGCTCCTGTGGCCCCCGAGCCGCCCGACGAGCAGGCGGCCACGCCCGCCCCGGAGCCGGCCGAGCGTCGGGAAGACCCCGCGGCCACCGCCCGCCGCAAAGTGATCGCGGAGGCCGAGCAGGCATTCCAAAGGTTCCGCGCCCGCATCGACACGAAGGAGAAGCTGACCGAGGTCGAGAAGGCGATCGACCACGCCTTCACCGAGGTGGAGCGGAAGGGCGTGCTCGAGAAGATCCAGCACGGGCTCGACGAGGGCAGCCAGACCGAAATCGACGTTCATCCGCTGGGCAATCCGACCGACATGGCCCGGGTGCAGGTGTTCGACGTGCAGCTCCGCGAGGCCAAGCTCCGCCTCAAGGACCGGATCGAGGAGGAGCTCGGCGCGGGTCCGCTCGCCGACCGCCTCTTTGCCTGGATCGAGACGCGGCTCGCCGGCTCGCTCGAGATCGACCGCGAGGCGACCGACCGGGCGAAGCGCGAGGCCGTGGAGAAAACGCCGCAGCAGTTCGTCCGCTATGCGGCCGACGACCTGCTGGCCGAGGCCGGCCGGCCGCTCACGACCGACAACCTGCGGCTCCTGCGCCGCGAGCACGACGAGTTTCTGCGGCTCCAGGATGTCCGCCAGTCCGCGGCCCGGGCGGTGGCGATGCTGGGCCTGTTCCTCGCCATGTTTGCCCTCACCGGCTTCTACCTCCACCTGCACCACCGCGACGTGCTCGCCGACTTCGGTCACGTGGCCACCCTGTTGGCCCTCGCCGCGGGCACCGTGACGCTGTGCATGCTCGTCGCCGGCGAGGCCTGGCAGACCGAGGTGGTGCCGCTGCTGCTGTTCGCGATGACCGTCGCCATCGCCTACGACGAGGAGCTCGCGCTGCTACTGGCGGCGGAGGTGGCTTTGGTGGTGATCATCGGTCTGGGCCAGGGGCTGGCCGACTACGTCACGCTCGCGGCATCCACCGCCGCGACGGTGTTCTGGATGGGTCGGCTCCGCAGCCGCAGCAAGCTGATCTACGTGGGCTTGTGGGCCGGCGGCGTGGCGATCCTCACCAGCCTGGGCGCGAACCTGCTCGCCGGCCGCTCGCTCGTGCTCGACGGCGGCACGCTCGACATGCAGCTCCTCTCCGAGGCCGGCCGCACCGGAGCGTGGACGTTGCTGGCGGGCTTCCTCATGACCGGCCTGCTGCCCTTCATCGAGCGTTGGTTCGGCGTGCTCACCGACCTGAGCCTGCTGGAGGTGGGCGACGTGGCCCACCCGCTGCTGCAGGAGCTCGTGCGGCGGGCGCCGGGCACCTACAACCACTCGATCAACGTGGCCAGCCTGGGCGAGGCGGCCGCCGACGCGATCGGCGCCCGCGGCCTGCTGGTGCGGGTCGGCGCCTACTTTCACGACGTGGGCAAGATGCTCAAGCCGTCGTATTTCGTGGAGAACCAAGGTCAGGAGAACCGGCACGAGTCGCTCGTGCCCGCGATGAGCACGCTGATCATCGTGGCCCACGTCAAGGAGGGCGTGGAACTCGCCAGGCAGTACGGCCTGCCGCAGCCGATCATCGACCTCATCGCGGAGCACCACGGCACGACGCTCGTCGAGTATTTCTATCGGCGGGCCACGGAGCGGTCGCAGGCCGATCCGCACGGCGCAGAGGTGGACGAGCAGACCTACCGCTATCCCGGCCCGAAGCCGAGCACCAGGGAATCGGCCGTGCTCATGCTCACCGACGCGGTGGAAAGCGCCAGCCGCACGCTCACCGAACCGACGCCGGCCCGGATCGCCAGCCTGGTCCACGACCTGGCGATGAAGCGGCTCCTCGACGGTCAGTTCGACGAGTGCGGCCTGACGCTGGAGGAGCTCGACATCGTCGAGCAGAGCCTCGTCAAGAGCCTGACGGCCGTCTATCACGGCCGCGTCAAATATCCCGACCAGAGGACGGCGTGATGCCGCCGCCCCGCTCCTCCGTCGCGACGCGGCCCCGCGCGTCGCCGCCGGGCCTGACGATCGACGTCGTCGACCGGCAGCGCGTGCTGCGGATCGGACACCGCTGGCTGGGCACGGTCGCCCGGCGGGCGCTCGAGCGTCAGGGAATCGAGGCCGCCGAAATCTGCGTGCTCATGGTCGACGACCGGGGCATCGCCAGGATCCACCAGCGGTGGCTGGACATTCCCGGCCCGACCGACGTGATCACCTTCGACCTTTCAGATGCGGCGCGGCCCGGCGTGCTGCACGGCGACATCGCCGTCAGCGCCGAGACGGCCCGCCGCGTGGCCCGCGAGCTCGGCTGGCAGCCCCGGCACGAGCTCGCCTATTACGTCGTCCACGGGATCCTGCACCTCGCCGGCTACGACGACCATGACCCGGCGGACCGGCGGGCGATGCGGGCCCGCGAGCGGGTGCTGATGCAGGCCGCCGGCCTGCCCGCCCCGCCGTCACGTCCTCGGGGCCGCCGCTGATGCCTGCCACGCTCGGCCGGGAGGCGGCGCTGGTGCTGCTCGTGGTGGCCAGTCTGGCGGCCATCCAGGCCCGCGCGGTGCGCGGCGCCCGCCGGCAGCTCATCCAAGAGCTCTGCCGCCGCCGCGGCCGGCCCGAACGCTACGAGGAGATCGTCGCGGCGAGCGAGACCATCGCCTTCATCGCCGCCACGGTGGTCGTCTGCGCGGCCGTGGGAGCCACGCTCCTCGCCTGCGGTGGTCTCGTGGCGGCCGGCCGCTCACCCGCCGTCGAAGCGTCGGCAGTGGCGGGCTGGATCGGCCTGGCCTGGCTGCTGCTGGTCGTCGTGCCCGCGCTGCTGGCGCGGTTCGCGGGACCGTGGATCGTGGTCGCGACATGGACGCTCTGGCGGCCGATCGTCGGCCTCATCGGCCCCGTCGTGCATCAGCTCGGCCAGGCCGCCGCCGTGCTCGGCCGGGCCGCCGGGCAGCCGCATCCGACCGTCGCCGCCGAGCAGCCGCACGAGGAGTTGAAGCTGGTGGTGGACCAGGCCCATCGCGAAGGCAGCCTGGCCGGCGCCGCCCGCGACATGATCCGCGGCGTCATCGGCCTCGACGCCGTCCGCGTCGCGGCGATCATGACGCCGCGGACGAAGATGGTGTTGATCGCGGCCGCGACGCCCTGGGAAGAGGCGATCCGCATCGCGGCGGAGAGCGGCCACACGCGGCTCCCCGTCTGGGATCGCTCCCCGGACGACGTCGTCGGCGTGCTGCACATCCGCGACGTCCTCTCCCGCCTGACGGCCGGCGACACCGCCGCGGCCGCGCCTGGCATCCGCCCCCTGCTGCGACCGCCGTGGTTCGTTCCGGAGTCGATGAGCGTGCAGAAGCTGCTCCGCGAGTTCCAGCGGGGCAAGACCCATCTCGCCGTCGTCACCGACGAGTTCGGCGGCGTCAGCGGCCTGGTCACGATCGAGGACGCGCTCGAGGAGATCGTCGGCGAGATCGCCGACGAGCACGACGAGGCGTTCGCCGACGGCATTCGCATGCTGTCAGCAGACGCCTGCGAGGTGGTGGCGGCGGTGCGGATCGCAACCGTCAACGAGCGGCTCGGCCTGCACCTGCCGGACGAGGCGGATTTCGACACCATCGGCGGCTTCGTGTTCCACCAGTTGGGCCGCATCCCGGAGGTGGGCGCGGCGCTCGAGGCGCACGACGCGCGGCTGGAAGTCCTCGCCGCCACGCGCCGCCGCATCGACCTGGTGCGGATCGAACGGGTCGGGAAACCGCCGCGCCATGATCGCTGAAAAGTCCCGCGCGATCGTCATCCGGACGGTGCCGTTCGGCGAAACCAGCAGCGTGGTCAGCCTGTTTTGCCGGGAGTTCGGCAAGGTGCGGGCTTTGGCAAAGGGCGCGTGGCGGCCGAAAAGCAGCTTCGACGGCGGCCTTGACCTGCTTTCGACCTGTCAGGTACTCGTCCTCCGCAAAACCTCGGGCGGACTGGATCTGCTCACCGAGGCTTTCCTGGAGAACCGGTTTCGGGTCGGAGGCAGCTACAGGGCGTTTCTCGGCGGCATGCATGTCGCCGAACTGCTCGAGGCGCTGACGGCCGACGCCGATCCCCAGCCGGAATTGTTCGACCGCGCCCACGCCACCCTGCGGGAGCTATCGGGACTCGATGAGCCTGCCGACCGCATTCCCGCCCTGCTCGTCTCCGCGGAGCTCGCCTTCCTGCGGCTCACCGGGCACGCTCCCGCCCTCGCCGTCTGCGCCGAGTGTCGCGTGCCGCTCACGAGCCATAGCCGCACGCCCTTCGGCATGCTCGACGGCGGCTGCCTCTGCGGCCGGTGCCGGGCCGGAAAGCGGGCCGTGGTCTCCATCTCCGTCGACGGACTGGCGGTCCTCCGCCTCCTCGCCGTGCAGCCCGACGCGTGGCGCGACGTCGCGCTGCCCGCGGCCGTGGCAGGGGAATTGAGGGCGATCATGACAACCTACCTGTCGCACCTGCTCGGCCGCCCCCCGCGGGTCGCCCGGCTCCTTCAGCCCCGGATGGCGCCCCGCCAGGCCCGCACCGAATGACGCTCACCCGCCACGCCCCGCTCCCGCGGACGGCCCGCCACTGGCTGCCCCTCCTGGCCGCCTGCGGGCTGGCCACGGCCGGCTGCGCGACCATCAAGACCCCCACGTGGCCATGGTCCAAGCCGGCCGAGTCGGCCGCCGGCGGCGACGGCCAGCTCGGCGGCGACGCCGACTCCGAGGTGATCTCGTCCGAGGTCTCGCCGTCGGTTCGCGACGCCGGCTGGGACTACTTCAAGGGCGACAACGTCAAGCGCCGCTGGAAGAAAATGGTCGGACGGGGCCCCAACGAGCCGATCGCCCGCAAGGCGCTCGCCGCGGCCGACGCCCTGTACCGGGAAGGCAAGTATCGTGAGGCCATCCCCAAGTACAAGCAGGCGATCGACCGCTGGCCCGACTCGGCGATCGAGGAAGACGCCATGTGGCAGCTCGCCGAGTGCTGGTTCTTCACCGACCAATATCCGAAGGCCGAGGATCAGTACGACGAGCTGGTGAAGAAGTATGCCAACACCCGCTACCTCGACCGCATCGCGCAGCGGCAGTTCGTCATCGCCCAGTACTGGATCGCCCTCGACGAGAAGCACCACTACCTGACGATCGCCCCCAACCTGTTCGACCGCAGTCGGCCGATCTTCGACACCCGCGGCCGGGCCTTGAAGGCCTACGACCACGTGCGGATCAACGATCCGCGCGGCCCGCTCGCCGACGACAGCGTCATGGCCCAGGCCAACGCCCACTTTCTCGACCGGCAATGGCTCGACGCCGACTACTTCTACGGCCTGCTGCGCAGCGAGTATCCCGACAGCGACTTCCTGCTCCAGGCCCACATGCTCGGGCTGCAGGCGAAACTCCGGGCCTACCAGGGGCCGGGGTACGAGGGGGGCATCCTCGGCGAGGCGGAAATCCTCGCCGACCAGCTGCTGGTGCAGTTTCCCGACCAGCTCAAGCCTGACGACCAGGATCGGGTGGAGAAGGCCCGGGCGGAGATCGCCGCCCAGCAGGCGTTGCGGCATTGGAACCGGGCCGAGTTCTACGCCAAGGGCAAGCACTACACCTCGGCGCGAATCTACTACGCCCTCATCGCCCGCGACTATCCGAAGACCATGCTCGCCCAGCAGGCCCGGCAGAAGTTCGAGGCCATCAAGGATCGGCCCGACGTTTCCGACGACCCGTTCCCGATGCTCACGCGGGTCCTCAATCCCGACGCGCTCAAGGAGGCGGAACTCGACGCCATGGCCGAGGCCGACGCCCAGATCGCCCGCGAGGATCCCTCCGGCATCGCGCCGCAAATCCGCTGACGCCCCCGCCCCCCGAGGCCCCACGGATGGCCGCGCTCTCCCGCTGGAACCGCTGCTGGCTGCTGCTCGCCGCCGCCTGCGTCGCCTGCACGGGCTGCGCCGGCTACCGGTTCGGCAACAACACGCTCTACGCGGCGAACGTCCGCACGATCTACGTGCCCATCTTCCAGTGCGACAGCTTCCGCACCACGCCCGCCATCGACATCGGAGAGCGGCTCACGGAGGCCGTCTGCAAGGAGATCGAAAAGCGGACGCCCTTCAAGGTCGTGGGCGATTCGGCCGGGGCCGACAGCGTGCTCACCGGCCGCGTGGTCGCCGACACGAAGCGGATGGTCGTCGAGAGCCCGACCGACCAGTCGCGGATGGTGGAGATGAACTATCAGGCCCTGATCACCTGGGCCGACCGCGGCGGCGCCGTGATCGCCTCCGGCGAGGTGCCGCTCCCGGCGGCGACGGTGGACGTAGGCCAGGCGGCGGCGCTGGTGCCGGAGTACGGCCGCTCGGTCGCCAGCACGCAGCAGGAGGCGATCGTGAAGCTGGCCCAGCAGATCGTGGGGCTCATGGAGGAGCCCTGGTAGGCGGGCGCGCCGCTCCCCGGGGCGGCGTTGCTCGGCTAGGTCCGGCGAGGGGACGGCATGAGTTGCGTCGCTGGCGAAGGTCCGCCACGCTCCGCATCCTCACGCCGATCCCCTCACCTCCTCGTTCGACAGGATGCCGTCCGCCCCGGGTCACTCCAGGGTCAGGGAGCGGGGTACTGCGACCAGTCGTGGCGTACGCCTCCGGGCGTGCGAATGCGGCCCGAGATTCCGCGCTCGGTCCGACGCCGCTGGCCAGTCTCGTCGGTGGTAGAATGTCGGGATGGAAGCCGTAAACCTGCCGGCGATCTGGCGACTGCGGACGCAGGTGCTCGAACTGCCGCGGCCGGGGGCGAACATTCGCCGGCCGCTCGTGATGGGGATCGTCAACGTCACGCCCGACAGCTTCTCCGACGGCGGCCGCCACGCCGACGTCGAAGCGGCCGTCGCCCACGGCCTGGCGCTCGTCGCCGACGGGGCCGATCTCCTCGACGTCGGCGGCGAAAGCACGCGGCCCTACTCCACGCCCGTGGACGCGGAGGAGGAATGGCGCCGCGTGGGCGAGGTCGTCCACCGCCTCGCCCGCGAGGCCGGCGTGCCGGTTTCGATCGACACCTCGAAGGCCGTGGTGGCGGCCCAGGCCATCGCGGCGGGCGCCGAGATCATCAACGACGTGACCGGGCTGGACGGAGATCCGAACATGGTCCGCGTCGCCGTCGAATCGGGCGCCGCCGTCTGCGCCATGCACATGCAGGGCACGCCGCAGACGATGCAGGTCGCTCCCCGCTACGACGATGTCGTCGCCGAGATCCACGGCTATCTTCTTCGCCGCCGCGACGCGCTCGTGGCGGCCGGCATCCCGCTCGAGCGGATCTGTCTCGACCCCGGCATCGGGTTCGGCAAGACCCACGAGCACAACCTGGCGCTGCTCGCCGCGGCCGGCCGGTTCCTCGACCTGGGCACGTCGATCCTCGTGGGCCACTCCCGCAAGGGCTTCATCGGCAAGGCGATCGAGCGGCAGCTCGGCCGCCCGGCCACCGTGGCGGAGCGCGACGCGGGCACGGCCGCCGCCGCCTGCCGCCTCGCCGCGGCCGGCATCCAGATCGTGCGGGTGCACGCCGTCGGGCTCGTGCGGGCGGCGCTCGCCCTGGACGGGTGAGCGTCGGGCCTTCGCGGCCCCCTCGGGGGCCGGTCGCCGTCTCCTGCTCGGCCGCCGCCCACCATTCCAACACTCAGGCGATCGAACTGATCGGGCTTGGCAGGCGGGCGGTCCACCCGATCCCGCTCGACGCACATCGCCGGATGCGGGCCGGGCGTTGGATATCATACCAGTCACAAAGTCGAACCGAGGCCAGACTCACTGGAGATCTCTCGATGCCAGCCCGACGGCCCGCCCGCGGGATCCGCACCGCATTCGCGGTGCAGGCCGCCGTCGCCGTCTGCTGCATGGTCGCGGCCCGGGCCGCTGAGGAGCCCCCGGCGACGGGATCGCGGCTCGCGATCGTGGCGACCGCGGCGGCCGATGCCGGCCTCGTCGACCTCCTCACGGCGGAACTGGCGAAGGAGCCCGGGCTCGCGCTCGTCGAGCGGCAAGCGATCGGGAATGTGCTCGACGAACTGCGGGTGTCGCAGGTCGCCGCGGACGCGGACACCACGCTGAAGCTCGGCCAGCTGCTCGCGGCCGACGCTCTGCTGCTCGTCGAGCCGGAGCCCACTGCCGAGCCACCACGAACGCGGTTGCGGATCGTCGAAACCAAGACAGGCATCAGGCTGGGTGACTGGCCGGTGCCGGCGGCCGGGCTCGCGGCAGGCGACATGGCAGATGTCCTCGGCGGGCTTCGTCTGGCGCTCGCGAAGGTCGGCGTGCCGCCGGGGGCTCGGCAGCTCGTTGGCATGATCGGCATCCTCCCGGAGGCAGCCAGCGGCGATCTTGCGGCACTCGCACGATCCCTCACGGTGCTCGTCGAGCAGGATCTCCAGGCCCTGCCCGACGTCGTGATCCTGGAGCGGCAGCAGCTGCGGCGGCTGACCTCGGAGCACGACCTCACCGGCATCGAGCGCGGCCTGAAGACGTCCACACGGCTCGTGGAAGGCGGTCTCCGCCGCGAGGGCGATCGGCTCGTCCTCACGCTGCAGTTCGTGCCGCTCACGGGCGGGGCGGGGCCGAAGGCCACGGTCGAGTCCACACGGCAGATCCCCGCCCTCCGTCGCGCGGCGGCGGAGGCGCTGGCCACCCTCCGCGGCGCGGAGCCGGACCGCCTGCCGGCCGCGGAGGATCCGGCCACGGAGTCGGCACTGCTCGCCGCGCGGGCCAAGCGGCTCCAGGGATTTCGTGAGCACACGGCGGCCCTCCGTCTCGCCGAGGCCGCCTACGGGCTCGCGCCGTCCAACGAACGATTCCAGCAGGCCCACTGGGCGTACCTCGAGGCGCAGTCGTTGCTCTCCAGCGGGATCGCGATGCTGAAATACAGGTCGGATTGGTCGCGACACTGGTTCAGCCGCGACGTCTATCCCACGGCGGAGGCCGCGCGGATCGCCCGGCTGGAACTCGCGATCCGGGCCGCCGATCTGGTGCGTGACCACCACGATCGGTCCGTCGGCGACCCAAAGTACCTCGCCGATCTGCAGTTCGACATCAGTAGGCTCCTTTTTTATCTCCGTTACCCGATCGAGGGCGACGCGGAACGGCGTCTGGCAGCCGAACTCACCCGGGTCGAGGATGCGACCTACGCCCGAATGCTCGCCGATGCCCGTGCCGCGGGCAGCCCGACGGCGACGGCTTTGATCCTGCAGCGACTGGAGGCGGGCCAGCGCCTGCTCGCGGGGCAGGGAAAGGGCATGGCCGAGGGCGTGGCGGAGTTCCTGAGCGCGGCCCGGCAGGAGCTCGCGCGCGAACGCGAGGCCGGCCGGCTGCCGCCCGACCGCGACCGCTTCGAGGCGCGTTACCACGACCTCGTCTGGCGGGCGGTGAACGAATACGTGCACCCGGCACCCCCGCTCGCCGAGATCCGCCCGGTCCTCGACGCGTTGGCCGAGAGCGAGACCGCCGCCTTTCGCATCATCGGCTGGAGCCGCCTTCTCGAACTGCCGGACGACGCCGGAGCGTCCGCGGCCGAACGGCTCCTCGACGCGCTGTTCTCCGGCGTCGTGCTCCGCGGTCCCCGGCAACTCGACCAGGAATCGCTCTTCGAGAAATCGGCCGTCGCGGCGACCAGGCGGCTGGCGAAGGCCGGCCGGCTGACCGCTTTCGTCGAGCGGATGGTTGCCAAGGCGGAGTCCGAACGCGACCTGACGGGCCTGGTGGGCTGGCCCCACGCGCTCCTCTCGCTGATCCGCGGCGACCGGGAACACGCGGCCGCGTTTGCCGCACGAGTCGATGCCCTGATCGCGGCCAAGGCCTACGCCGCCGCCGTGCAACCAGCCGCCGAGTTCTACCGACAGCGGGCCGCGCTCCTCAACGCGCACGAGAACCGGCCCACGCGTGTCGCGCCGCCGGAGGGGGGCCCGCTCGACGCCTATGAGACCGTGCCGGTGCGGACCACCGGGGTCGATCGCGACTTCGGCATCCTGGCGATGATCCATGTCGACCGCTCCGCCGGCGGCGACCAACGACGGCCGCTGGTTCTCGTGTGCGCGAAGCATCATGGCTTTCCGCGCACGCCCTCCCCGAGCGACCCGCCCGAGTTCGACTACCTCATCGGCCGGGCCGGCGCCGATGGTCGGGAGATGATCGTCGCAGCCCGCTGCCGCCTGCCGCTCCGCGTCATTCTCGACATGGCCACCGGCGGGGGCCGCGTGTTCTTCGGCAGCGAACAGCACGGACTGGCCGTGGTCTCCGCCGATGGCACGACGATGATCACCACCCGCGACGGGCTGCCATCCGACCACGTGGGTCCGATGGCCTGGCTCGACGACCGGCTCTACGTCGCCGTTCCCGCCGGGCTGGCCGCCGTCGATCCCGTCACCAAACGCTGCCTGTCGATCGCTTCGGCCCGCTCGCTCGAGTCTCGGAACCCGCTCGACGGAACCGCGAACTACGCGATCACCGGCCTCGTCGCCGATCCTCCGCGCGGACGGCTCGTGGTCCTGGTGCAGGCCGACTTCAATCGGGTCGGCAGGTACGCGGCAGGAGACCCCGCCGCCAGCCAGACGCCGGAAGGCCTCTGGAGCTTCACGCCGGCTGATCGCACCTGGGCCCGCCTTGAGCCCGGCGGCGTCGAGCAGCTCGTGAACGGCGGAGACCACCTGCTGTACAAGCGGGGAGACGTGCTCCATCGACTCGACCTCGCCTCGTCGGCCATCACGCCCTTGGCCGGTCACTCCCGTGGCGGCCTGGCGTACGCATCGCAACGGGGCGCCGAACATGCGTTCTGCGACGGCCTGCTCTTCAACGCCCGCAGCGGCCGTGCCCGCGACGCATCCGGCACCGAGCATGCATGGCGGCCGGGCACGGGCTGTCAGGGCAGCAGCATCTGGCGCGTCGGCGGCGAACTGCTGGTCTTCGACGAGTTCGGCAATCGCCTGTTTCTGATCCGGAAGCGAACTCGTGCGGCGGCCGATGCTCCGTCGCCCTGAACCGCCCGCCCGATTCGCCGAGAGGCATCTTCGTCGGATTGCTCGACTGAGGTGGACCCCGGATTGCGGGCGGCCTGATACGGTGAAGCCTCCGGGCTGGGAGCCCCCCACTCAGAAGCACGATGCTCCCGGACAAGCGACGAGTGCACTGAGCTCCGTGCACGGCCAGGCTGCACCGGTCGGGTCACGCTCGTGAGTCACGTGGCGTGAATCGCGGCCTTGACATCGTCCGGTAAAGTGGCCTCCAGCCGCGGATGCGATTCGACAAGACGGGCGATGTCGCCCAGATCCTTGAGAGTCTTGCTGGGTCGACGATCGTGAGCCCGCCAGGCCGTGATCTTCCCCGCCAGCGTGTCTTCGAGAGCGGCCACGCGCAGCAGAATCCCATGCACGTCGGCGGCGACCGCCCGCGAGGGAAAGTCGCGGTACAAATCCTGCGTGCTCAACTGCAGACTCACCTGGGATTGTCCGCGAAAGTTCACCGACCAGGCGTGCCGCTGCGCCGTGAATCCGACGGCTTCGAGCGCGGCAATTGCCCGGTCGATCTCATCAACCGCGACGACAAAAGCGACGTCCCGCGTCACCATCGGCTCGGCAGCCCAGTGGTTGACGGCGATGCCGCCGATGGCGCACCAGTGCAGTTCGGCCCGCTCCAGCGCATCCACCATCCGCATGACGTCGCCGGCGCCACCCGCCGTCTGCCAGTCGTAAAATTGCCGTCCGGTCATGGCATCGATTGTACGCAACTGCCGGACACGACGCACCGCACTCCCTGGCCTGCCGGGGGGCCGTCATCTCCTCCTCCCACCGCGTTGCTGGGGACGTCGGGACGGGGGCCGATTGTCTTAGGCTGGGGGTCAAGCTGCGATCGACGCGGTGCCGATTGGCACGTTGACAGCCCTGTGTCACGAAATCGGCTGCTGTCTTCGTTTCAGTTTTCCTTCCGGCACTGAGCGTCAGGCCTTCGCGGCGGACTCGCGGGCGATGCGGAGGCACTCGCGGATGTCGGCGAGCGGGTTCTTCTCGTTCTCCTCGTACTCGATCGACAGGGCGGCATCGGCGGGGAAGCCCACCTGGGCGAGCGCCGCGAACACCGCGGGCACGTCGATGTGCCCCTGGCCGAGGATCACCCCCTTCGTCTTGTCCTGCATCTCGGCGAAGTCCTTGAGGTGGATGCCGTACAGGCGGCCCTTCAAGGCCCGGATCACGTCTACCGGCTGCTCGCCCGAGCGGATGAAGTGGCCGAGGTCGGCCAAGGCGCCGATCCGCAGGTCGCGCCCCTCGATTGCCCGGAGCACGTCCACGACCTTGTTGTAGCGATGCCTCGGGCCGTGATTGTGGATCGCGATCTTGATGTCGAACTCCTTGACGAGGTCGTCGAGACTGGCGAACGAGTCGGGGTCGGGATCAGCGCCGAGGGTCGGCACGCCGAGGGCCTTGGCATAGGCAAACACCTTTCTGTTGGCGTCCGCGTCTTTCGTGAAGCGGTTCACCGAGTGGGCCGAAAGCACGAGCCCCAGGTCATCGGCCAGCTTCCGCTGCGCGGCGATCGCCGCCACGTCGTCGGTGATGGGGAACATCCCCGGATAGACCTCGACGTGCGTGAACCCCAGGTCCTTGGCGTGCCGCAGGGCCTCCGCCACCGGATAGCCGCGCAGCGAGTACGTCTGGATGCCGATCGTCGGCCGGGGGGCCGCGGCGGCACAGGCCCGCCGGCTGCCGGCGACGGCGGCGCAGGATGCGGCGGCCATGGCGAGGAACGAGCGGCGGCCGATGCGACGGCTGGTCATGAACGATTCTCCGGGCAGGGAAGCGAGACAAAACGCTGGTAGGATACCGGGCGAACGCGCCCCCCGCACGGAACCCGTCATGACCACCGCCACCGCCCCCGCCAACACCGACCTTCATGCCCACTGCCGCGGGATCGCGGAGCGGGCCCGCCACGCCGCCATCGACCTGGCGGGCATCTCTGGCGACCGCAAGGCGGCCTGCCTGCGGGCGGCGGCCGCCCGAATCCGGGCCGACGTGGAGGAGATCCTGGCCGCCAACCGGCTCGACGTCGCCGCCGCGCCCGGCTACGGCCTCTCGGCGGCGGCGATCGACCGGCTCCTGCTCGACCCCAAGCGGGTCGAAGGCATCGCGGCCGGCGTCGAGGCCGTGGCCACGCTGCCCGACCCCGTGGGCGAGGTGATCGAGGAGTCGGCCCGGCCCAACGGGCTGGTCGTGAAGAAGGTCCGCGTGCCGCTCGGGGTGGTGTTCTTCGTCTACGAGTCGCGGCCCAACGTCACCGCCGATGCCGCCGCGGTCGCGCTCGCCGCCGGCAACGCGATCATCCTTCGCGGCGGCAAGGAGGCGGCGCACTCGAGCCGCCGGATCGTGGAGAGCATGCGGGCCGCGATCGCGGAGCAGGGCCTGCCGGCCGACTGTGTGCAGCTCGTCGACACGGCCGACCGCGAGGCCGTGGGGGAGTTTCTGCGGATGGACGACCTGATCGACATCGCCATCCCCCGCGGCGGCGAGGCTCTCATCCGCCGCGTCTGCGCCGAGGCGCGGATGCCGGTCATGAAGCATTTTTCGGGCAACTGCCACGTGTACGTCGACCAGGCGGCCGACCTGGCGATGGCCGAGCAGGTGACCGTCAATGCCAAGTGCCAGCGGATGGGGGTGTGCAACGCCGCCGAGTCGCTGCTCGTGCACCGGGCCGTGGCCGGGAAGTTCCTGCCGCCGATCGCGACGGCCCTCGCCCAGCATGGCGTGGAGATCGTCGGCGACGAGGCGACCCGCCGCCTCGTGCCCACGGCCGGGGCGGCCACCGCGGCCGACTGGGCGACGGAGTATCTCGGCCCGAAGATCTCTGTGGCCGTCGTCGATTCGCTCGATGCCGCCATCGACCACGTCAACCGCCACGGCTCGCGGCACA
>Ga0315908_10000756_pt1 | contig 25344 bp, 13 predicted proteins | sample LakEriMetagenome_12_FD_203520 | JGI IMG/M metagenome (GOLD analysis project Ga0315908, IMG submission 203520) | Freshwater fungal communities from buoy surface, Lake Erie, Ohio, United States - Buoy 4 MA124 | ecosystem: Environmental > Aquatic > Freshwater > Lake > Lake biofilm | place: USA...
TTTTTTGATAATGTTCATTCCTTTAGGAAATGATGGGACAATGCAATAGAGGCTACTTAGAATAACTTTTCTTGCTTTCACTTAAGTACATGTTCCTGCATGAAACATTCTGAATAGCGGTTTGAACCTTATTGATGTGTTTCAATTTATTTGAAAAAGACCTGTTCTCAACGTACTTCTCTTTGTATATTGTTGTGTCGTCAAAATCTAACTTTAATTGTAAAATCTGCTTCACCTTATTTTCGTGAGTGTCTTTGTATCTCTAATGAGATTAACTGAAGTCATTTATCATGTAACTTTTCTTATAGATTGTCTTTTCATTCATCTTTAATCCTTTCAATATACTAATGCAGTCTCTGTTTATTTTATAACCGTCTTACTATTATTATTATTATTATTATTTTTCATTTTCTGGATAATCCTATTAATAGTTAGTCTTCAAGAGATGGAAAATTGTATTTCTAGTCGCATTCTGTTTCTCATTATTGTTTTCCAGTTTTTGTAATTTTACTTAATTGCAATAATCTTTAGAAGGAATTACAAATTCTGTTCTATTCATTGTTGTAAAGTTTTAATCTAAATAATTCTAAGGGTGTAATACAAATTGGGTCGTGTCTATGTTTGGTAAATCGTTTAGAATTGTTTGAGGAATTAAGTAGTCTTTTTTGTATATACTCTTATATATTGTTTTAGAATTCAATGTTTTTTTTATTGCATTTTCACATTTGCATTAATTGCAAGTACATTCATTGCATTCACATTATCCTTTTAATATTTTTATGGATTTTATTTTTACCTGACATGTGTTTATAGTATTTGTCATTTTCTTCTATATATTATTTTATTTTTCCTTTATTTTCTTTAAGTTTTAAGGAACTTAAAGATTAGTTCATAATACTTTTATCCTTGTTACTTATCATCATTGTCTTATTCATTTATTATTTTAACATTGTTTTTTTTAAATTGCTTAAAGATTTATTTGTTATTTGATTGTTAATTTAATTCTAATCTGATTTCTAATATTTATATTAATTAAATACCTAACTGTCTTAGGACTATTTTTTAAGTTTTTATTAAATATATTAATTAAATGGTTTTTAATTATTTTTATATTATAAATACAATTAATAATCTTATTTATCTATCATGTTTTTGGCAGATTTTGACATATCAAATTGTATTCAAATTTTGTTATTAAAAATTATAATATATCGATAAAAATTATATTATAAAGTGAATGAATAAGGTGATTTAAAATATTGATATAAATATTTTAAATGAAAAAGAAAAAGAAGTATGTATTGAAGTATTTCGAAAAATAGACAAACAAAAAAAGGACAAGATAGGAAAAGAGGAGTTAAAATAATTATTATTAGAAATAGGGGAAAATGCAAGTGATTAAGAGTTAAATTGAATGATTTAAGTAGCAGATTAAACAGGTCAAGGATTTATTTAATAATAAGATTTTTTAAGGATGATTGCCTATTAAAAATAGAAGAAAAAAGCAGAGGAAGATGAAGATAAGTTGTTGACTTTTTAAGCTTTAGGTGGAGATAAAGAAAGGAAAAGCTGTATTGATATATAAAAATTAATCTCTATTATTTAGGAAGAGTTCAATCTAACTATTGATATTTCTAAATTAATCTCAGATATTGACTTAAATGGAAATTAGGATTTAGAATATTAAGAATTTCTCAAACTTATTGGACATTGATTATTATCATTATAATTACTATAATAATCATCAATCTAATTTAATAATAATATATTAATATACAAATGTTAAATTATAATAATAATAAAATAAAATAATAATAAAAAAAAATAATAAAAATAATAAAATAATATATGAATATCTTTATATATAATAAATATTAATGAACAACAATAGTAATAACATGATATAAAAGTGGACCTTATGGGAAGGTATAAAAATAACAACATCAGAATACCAATTACCTAAACCGGACTATAACGCATTTCTTCTTAAAGTGATTGACTTTTAAGAAGAGTAGGAATTCCTAGACATAATGCATCATTTGCCTCATACTTGTCCTAGCAGATTGTTCACTGACTCATCAACCAATTAATTACGGAAATTCTCATTAGCATCTAAGGATGGAGAGTTTAGATAAATTGAAAGTGTCTGTCTCTTCAAAGAGGGTATTCATCCTAGTTGGGAAGATCAATCCAATGTCAATGGTTCTTCTATTTAGTATGATTATAAGAATATTGATAATGATATCATCGATAATATTTGGAGAAAGATGATGGTCGACCTTTATTCCAACGAATTATTTGCCTACTCTCATGTAATATACATGCACATTATTATACAAATAATATTCTTGTTTTTCTCATATTATAAATATTATATTCATATTAAATTCATAATATATTTATATTTATACATTCTTTTTATTATTATAATTATTATTATCATTATTTTTATTAGGTAAATGGAATCAGGATTTTAGAGAAGTTCAGTCCAAATAGAAGAATTAAAGTAGAGTTCTGGTATAATAAAAATGTCAAAGAGGACGAGAAATTCTTTAAAGAATTATAAGAAGCCAATCTAGAGTACTTAGAATCTCTATGGTAAGTCGACAGGATGGAAACTAAGTTTAACCTTCATCAATAAAGCAAAGACAAAGCTGAAAAAACTGAAAAGAAAAGTGAAAGGATAAAAAGAGACATCGAAAATATTAATAATAATAATTGAATAAATATATAATAATAACAATAATATCAATAATAAAAAAAATTAATAACAATTTTAATAAAATTATAATAATAATAACAATAATAATAAGAGAATTATCAATATAATAACTATTTATCTGTGTTACTCGATCTCATTAATTCTTTTTTATGATGATAATTAATTTCAGATGAGTATTTTTGGTTTTTATTATGAGGAGTAAGGTTGAGAGTATTGATGTGTTCTATTTAATTGATACTACTAGTCTGATTATTTATTTCATTATTAGAATAACAGGATACACTCTCAATAATAATTTGTTCATTCTTGCTTTTACTCTAATCTTTCTAATATGGAACCTCATCTGATTATTTTTTCTAAAGAATAATCTTTTCATTACGAATAATCCTAATAATTTTATCCTCTTATTATTTAAATAAACTCCTCTATTTGTTATTTAAGTTGTTCCAAGTGCAATAGTTTTGCATTATGAAAATATAACTTAATAATTATCTTTAATCAGCTAATTTAAACATCAATAACAGTTCTTCATCTGAGTATTTCTATTCTTTTATCAAAAAATCAATTTCTTTGTTTAGTTCTCTTATTTAATTTATCAGAAACAGCATGTATTTTTCTCGAGTACATTGTTCCATATTTATTCAAATTTCAATTATGAAACATAATTTATTATTATTTATACTTTCTCTAATAATCTAAACTTATATTTGAATATTTTTATCTTCTTTGGATCCAAACAAGTCTACTAAATATTAAAAATTGAATTTTAAATCTACAATTATAAATATATTATTAGATTTTCTTTTCGCACACTAAAATATTAGATTTATTGATTACAATTGAGTTTGGTAATTATTGAATGGATTTTCCAATAAATCAATAATAATGTAATCAAAATTGGACTGTTTTATAAATAAAATTGAGTAAATGTCTCCATAAATATTTTCCTGCTTGAGATTTTAAAAATAAGAAACATCATTTTGTTAAAAATAGTAAGTCAAAATCAGATTGAAAATAATACATTAATTTTAAAATATTTAATTCATTATGTTTATCTAGTCATAGTAAGAAATGTAAAATATTAAATCTCCTGCTTATATATTTAAATGATTTTATAGAAATCTGTATATTATTTGTTATTTTTATTCTATATTTAGTTATTCTGTTTCTAAAAATAACTCTTTTTTGCTACAAGATATTTTGCAAAATAATATGTTATTAAATAGACCATTAAAAAAACTTTTTTTTTATTATTTTTTATTTAAATTTTATTCATCTAATTATTTATCAAATATCTATACTAATATATTTTTTCTTCCATTTTCTATAATAATTGGTTGATTAATTTAATAATTTTCTTGGCTAATACTAGGTCTAGTTGAGAAAATAATTTCAAATTAACTTTGATTAATATTAGATGATTATCATAAAAAATTTTAAGACATTCTTGATAAGTGAGCTCTACTTCTTTAAGTCTAACTCATTTATTAGAGATATATTATAAAATATAAACGCAAATAAATAAATTCAAATTTAGTATAAAAATCTATATAATTCAAAGAATAATAATATAGCTTCATTTAAATAACATGTAAGATTTAATATAACAAAGTAAAATTATGATTAAAAAAAAGCATATATTAATTAACTTAAAAAATATTTTATTTAAATATTAGATAATTAAAGCAAATTAAAATTGAATGAACTTTCTGAAAAAATAATGGGAATAACCATAATAAATCATAGATAAACTGATGAATTTTATGATTAAAAGTTAAAAGTATTTAATGAATCAATTCAAAAATAACTTAATGATGCGAAATAATAGTTTGAAGAATATAAATAAAATATGACTTACATTTAAGATAATATTCAATTAGTTTAGGTTTAAAAAGAAGAAATTTAGTAAAAAAAGGTAAAAAAAAACAAAGAATTTGAAAAGAATTTAAAAGATTAGATTTTACAAGAAGCAAAATATAGAAAAGATCAAGAAAAAAAAAATCAAGATTATATAGAGGATAAAAATCAAATATTAATTTAAGAATTAGATTTAGATAAGAAAATAAAAGAAGAAAAATTGAATCATTTTATTGAGTGGGCAGATAATAAAATTAATTCCGTAAAGTAATAATAAAATAATAAAAATTAGTTTTAAAATAATGACTGAAACTGCAGAGAGGTAAAAGTTTTAAGAAGATATGATAAATAGTTTTGGAGAAAATATAATAAATATTTAATTATTAATAGATAATGAAAAACAAAAGTAGCTTGAAAATAATTAAAGTATAATTAAAAGACTAGAATAATTGGAACAAAAAATAAATACTGAAATTCAGGTAATTTTTTAAATTATTTTATTTAGATTGAAAAAAATGAAAGGGATGCTGCCGAAGATATAATACTTAAAATGATTGATTATACTTGCAACCGTTTAGACAGCAAGTCTAATAATGATATTTGAATATTAAATTTCATATTTTATTATATTTCAATAATATATACTAATAATAAAAATGAAAAAAAAACTATTAATTATCTTATTAATTATAAAAGTTTTTGAATGTAAAAATAAGATTAAAAGAGAAAAAAAGTTAACTTTGATTCCTTAAAACCAATTTAATCATGATGACCAAAACAAAAAATCTGCAGTAGATTTAGTAATAAATATTAAAGTAAATTGAATAGTAACCTTGGAATCATAAATTAATAAAAGAATAGTTAGATTTTACAGATATCGATTATTCCACTCCCTTTTCTCTTAATTATAATTACGAAGAAGATGTGAAAAATGAAAAAGGATGTCCCAAAAAAAATAGCTCTTTAACATCTTACAGTCTTGACAAAAATGCTGATTCAGTCAAATACCCTATTTATTCTAAATATTAGAAACCTTACTACAATCCTCTTGAAACTTCAAATTAGTTATCAATAGATAAGGATAATCCATTTAAAATAGATGTTTATAAACGAATGGTTCCTATCAATGTTGTTTCAAATATTATTTAAAATAAGTTAAGAAATCAAACTTAGTTTGATTTGTTAAAATAATCTAACTATAATTATTATAATCCTGCTTATTAAGATAATTAAGAAAATCAAATAACTATTTTAAATTCTGAATCAATTAATAAAAAACTTCAAAGTTTTAAAGAGGGGTAATAAGCAAAATATTTGGATTATTAAAATAATCCTTTGAATGTTTAAGATACCCTTGAGTTTGTAAAAGAATTTAAACCAAAAAAATAAACTAATATATAATTATTTAGTATATCTGAAATAGGTAAATTGAAAAATAAAATTTAAAAAATTTGAAAAAAAAATATTAGTATTTTTATACTTTTAATAATTAAATTTTCATTAATCTTCTTCTTCTTAACTCCTTTTTTTTCTATTAAATCTGTTAGTTTCAACTTCATTTTCTTAATTATTTTATTTTTCTATATCATTTTAATTAGAATGTAAAAAGTTAAGCTCTGTATTTTTTTTAATTAAAAATTCTTTTTAAATTTATTCTCTAATTTTAATTTGCTCATTTAGCTTATTTTATAAATCTTAATTCATTTTACAAGGTTTCCAAAAAACAGGAAATTTGCTTAAGGAAAAATTAATTGAAAAATAATTTTTTTATAAAATTTAAAATTTATATATTAATAATACCTATCAGTTTAAAGAAATTAGTTTTTTTTTTAGATGTTATTTTCAAGTTTTATAAACATTATACTTAATTATGTCTATTGTAATAATTTTTCAGTATTTCTTTTTTATTCAATTTCCTTGTCTTTTAAAATCTATTATTATTTTATAATTAATTTACTTTAAATTCTTAAATAGCATTATTTTAAATTTATTCATTTTGAATTTAAGTTTTCATTTAAGCTTGCTCTTAAAAATCATTCTACTTTTTTAACTAGTTGTTTTTTATATTAGTATTATTAAATAATTAAAATAATATATTTACAGCTGATGATTATGATTCCAAAGTTATTTTAGCTTAATTAAGATGATTAATTAAACCTCCAAATATTTTTTTATTCCGACTTTATATTTTATTATTTATTTCTATTAATTCTTTTTTCTTTTCACTCTATTAATAGATATTATCTTAATTCATATAATACCTTAAATTTAAAGTTTATTATTTACATCATTTAAGTGAATTCTTTTTGTTAATTAATCATTTATTTCTATAATTTATAATTTATTATTATCTAAATTATTTAAATTCCTTTATTTATTTTTATTTTATTCATTTTTTTTTCTATAATTTACATTTTATCTGTTATATTTATTAAAAAATCTAAAATATAATTTAATAAAACTTACCCGTGTTTATTATTAATTTATTCTATATTTTTTATAATTTATTTTCTTTAAATTAGTAAATTATTTTATTGATTTTCTAAATCTTTTAAACTTAAACTAATATTATTCATTCTATTATAATCGATAGATATATTTATAATTTATAATATTATTATAGATAAATAATTTTAATAGAAAATATTAAATTAGCTAATATTTATGAATTAGATATTTAAAAATACAATACAAAAATGTCCGTTTTTAATGAATAGAATAGTTTCATAAGTTATATCTGAAAAAAAATTATTAAAATTAGAAAATTAGGTATAATAAGATAAAATTGAAACTTTAAAAAAATGTCCTTACATGAATTAATCTCTTCAAAAAGATGCAGACATTTAATCATAAGAAGTCTTTTTTGAATAAGAAAATGAAATAAGATAAATAAATATTGATGATTAATAAAAAGAAGATATTTAAAATCTATTAAAAAAAGAAAAGATATACATGAATTAATTTGATATAGCAATAAATGAGGTAAAACAATAAAAAAGATACAGAATATTTGCAAATATTAAAAGAAAAGTAGGAGAATTTCCTAGAGCAATAATAATTGACTCTTTGGGAAAAGAAAAGGAAATAACAGTTTGGTGTAGTAACGATTACTTAGGAATGGGTCAAAACCCAAATGTATTATTAGCACTAACAGAAACTGCTTAAAAAATGGGAGCAGGTTCAGGTGGGACTCGTAACATTGGAGGGAATAGCAAAATTCATATCGAATTAGAACAAGAATTAAGTCAATTACACAAAAAAGAAGCAGGACTAGTTACATCTTCATGTTTTGTGGCTAATCAAGCAACTTTAATCGGATTATCAAAAGTATTGCCGAACCTGATATACATATCAGACGAAAAAAATCATGCTAGCTTAATTGAAGGAATTCGAAACTCACAATGCTCAAAAGTAATATTCAAGCACAATAACATATCAGATTTAGAAGAAAAACTGAAGAGAATTCCTTATGAATAGAATAAATGCATAGTTTTCGAAAGTGTATACAGTATGAATGGATCAATATCTCCAATTGATAAAATCTGTGATTTGGCTGAGAAGTACAATGCATTAACATTTATAGATGAAGTGCATGCTGTAGGATTATATGGGAAAGAAGGAGGAGGAATAAGTGAGGAAATGGGACTTCAAGATAGATTAGACTTTATAAGTGGGACTTTATCGAAAGGATATGGAGTGTTTGGAGGGTATGTGGTGGGTAGTAAATAAGGGATAGATTGTATTAGGTCTTTTGCCCCTAATTATATCTTTACCACTTCTTTGCCTCCAGCCATCGTGGCTGCAGGACTCACTAGTGTTAGGTATTTGAGACAGAGTTAGCAAGAGAGATAAAAGTTGCATTAGATTGCTACCGACATTAAGTAGTAGCTAAGAACTAATGGTATTTCTCTCTTGCCTAGTGTTAGTCATATTATTCCTGTACTTGTTAAGGATCCAGTTAAGGTCAAGTAAGCTAGTGATATGTTAGTTGAATAATTTGGGGTTTATATTCAGCCAATCAATTATCCTACTGTTCCTAAGGGTTAAGAGATATTGAGGATTTCTCCAACACCTAATCATACTAATTAAATGGTTTAACATCTTGTTTAAAGTATTGTTAAAACTTTTAAAGTTTTGTAGATTGATTAAAATTTAGATCATATTCAAGTTTAATATTAAAATTAGTAGTATAATTAGTAGACTAATGCTATTTCTCTTTGATTTTTTTTTTATATTATTCTTTTATTTATATATTTATTTATTATTTATTTTCTACATATAAAAATCAAACATTTTTATTTTTTTATTATTTTATTTTATTAATAATAGTAACTTGTTATTTGGTTCTGACTAAATTTCCAAAATTATAGTTTATTGGATTAGATAAAAATAATTAATATTGGTAGATAGGATTTTAGTTAATTGAACTTCTAGAATTTTATGATCTTGAATTTAAAAATTAATTATCTGATATAATTTATAATTTATTATTTTATGAATTTATATTATTTTCCTTAATTATATTATTTTCGTTTTACAATAATTAAGAGTTTTTCTCAGTTTATATTTAAGAATCATCGATGATTTATTACTAAATTGTTGTTTTTTAAAATGAATCAATAATTGATTGATTAAGAAAATATCCTTTTAGTTTATTATCAATATACATTTAATAATATTATTTTTGATTAATTAGTTATATGTTTTTAAAATTGACCCAATTTTATAATTTAATAGGCCAAAATTATTAGAGAACTAAATTTCCAGTATATTTATTTTCAATTTGAGAAGAATGAATAATATTGCTAATCTCTTTAAAATCTTCTTATAAAACTATTAATTTATCTTAAGTTGATTAGTTCAAAAAGTTTTTGACAATTCCTATAGTGGTTCTGATAGTAAAAGTTAAATTTAACAAAAACATTTTGAATAATCATTCTTTTTAATTTTAAGATAAAATTTTAATTAGTTATTTTAATTAATTTAAAGGCATTTATATTCCTTTATTTTCGAAATCTAAAATGGCAATATATTTTTCGATTTGACCAGGAAGCATCAGATTTTTTACTAAATAATTCATCAAAAATATCACAGAATTTAAAACTAATTCTGCTTTTTCTATATAATCATTTAACATCTATATTTTTAAAATCAAAATAGGTCGAAACTAGTAATCTCTACCGCAAATATAAATTATTCCTTTTTTCTAAATATTAAATATGATTTATTATTATATTTACTAAAAATTCTTCTATTTCTCCTTATGCTTTGTACCTTTCGTCTAAAATCATTTTATATTTTATTCTCACTTCTTTGTTTTCTAATATTTACTCAAATGCTTTTTCTTTATCAAACTTATTAGAATATAAATATCTTAAAAGTAAAGTTTCATTCCAATAATCATCGAGAATTACTTATTTAATATCAATAAATTGTTATAATTATAATAATTAATTTCTTTCAAATTCAGTAAAAATTTAATTTTAGTAAATCATTCTTTTAGCATTTTTTTCTTGTCCAATTATTATTTAATCATCTTTTATTATATTTTAAATTTTACTTTAAGGAAAAAAAAAAAAAGCTTCTTCACAAATTTCATCTTTATTAATATTCATTTTTTATTATAATTTTATCTGAATTGAAATACTATATTAATAAAAAATATTGATAATTTATATTAAATAATACTAAATTGATATTATTTATTAAAAACTTATTATGGAAATAGAAGACATTTCTTAGAATTAAAATGAATAATAAATATCAACATAAAAAGAAGATTTATAAGAATAATAAGAATAATATTAGTAAAAATAAAATGAAAATTAAGAAAATATAGAAGAAATGTTGAAAAAAAGCAAAGTAATAATTGATTTTTAATAAAATAGATTAAAGAGAAAAATTTAATGACAAAGCTTTTTTACAAAAATAGAGATATAAATAATATAAAATAATAGATTTAGATATTATTACAAGATATAAATCAAATATGTAATAAATATATAATAAATTAAGTATAGAATAATCAAATTAAAGATGATATTGTAAGCGATGTTTGCTTAAATAATGAATTTTTAGCATTAATGAAAGAACAAAACGAGAAATTCAAATAATTTGAAGATTTAAATGAAAAGATTTTTATAAAAAAGTTATAGAAAATAGACTACTTTAATTAAAAAAAGGACAAAGCTTAATAAGAAGCAGTGTATGTAAGAGCAGAATAGATTCAAAAGCAAAATGAGTAATTAGGAATTCTAATCTCAAGAGAACATTTAGATAGTTACTATTTGGAAGGAGAATAGTACAAACAAGTAGGAGAGGGCTTAAAAGAGGAAATCAAGTAAATTATTAGGGAGACTAATTAGTTAGAAAATGAGATAAAAAATGATACAGAAACTTTAACTGATCTCACCAAAAAATTATAAATATAAAAAAATAAAAATAGTCTTTTAAAGAAGGAAATTAAGCAACAGAAGTGATAGCTAATTATATATAAATAATTAACAACTATGAATATAAAAATAAAAATAGGAAAGTTTAATTAATAAATAATATAAATAGTATATAATAAATGATAATTATCATTTAGTAACAAACAACCTACTACTAACATCATTAACCATCCAACTAATGCCCTTATATAATCCATCGCCAGTTTTTGCACTACAAGGGACGATTGCCCAATGCCTAGTAGTGAGTCCATCAAGATCAAGATAATGTTTAATCTAGTCAATAGTAAGTGCATCTGGAATATCCTATTTATTACAGAAAATAAGTAGAGTGGCTCCACTTAATTTCTCTTATTTAAGAAGGGCATGTAATTCCCTCTTACAATCCTCCAGTCTTAACTTATCACTACTATCCACTACCCACACTAGAGCATCGGTTTGTTCGAAGTAGTTTCTCCAATACGCTCGGATCGTTGTCTAACCTCCGATATCCCAAACATTTAATTTGAATTCTTTGAAAAAAAGGGTCTTTATGTTGAATCCTAGTGTTGGAGATATCTCGTTTATGTCTTCTCCATTAAATTTTTTTAGGATTGTTGTTTTACCTGCATTATCTAAACCCAGAATTAGTATTCGCATTTCCTTCTCTTTTTCTTTCATTTTCTTAAGTATTTTCAACAATCCCATCAATACTTTTTATTTGAATTATCAGATTATAATAGATTATTTTATTATTAATATATAATGTTATAATATGTAATAATTATCTATAATTATGATAATGATAGATAAAAATATTGCATTAATATGATATGATCATTCCTGTTTTTAAGCGTACCACTTAGAAACATCACAACATTTACTAGGCTTTACAAACTCACTCAAAAGTACGTGTTTAACTTTTGCCTTTAAAGTCTTCAATTTCTTAGTTTAAATTTAGACAACAGCTTTGTATTTTATAATGTAATAATTTGCAAGTTTTGCATAAGCGTTTGCTGATTCTATGTTAACATCTAAATTTTTTTTATATTGTTAGTCAAAGTGTTTGCATGCAGTAGCATAATACTATCTAACTTTTTCTTATAAATATTTAACTTGCTCCAATTTTTCCAATGCCAACTTTCTATACTCCTAGAAGCTTTCATAAGCAGCAGTAGCTTTGGCTAAATCAGATTTTTCTTTAGTCTTATAAGCCAACTTCATCAATTCTTCATATTATTGATAAAAGAGAGTAGACCTCTTGCTGTAATACAAAGCTTCACTTTAAGCCTAAGCAACAAATTTCTAAACTGCTTAAGTTTTTTTATTGTATTCATCATCAATTACTTGATAAACTTTTTAAGGGGATTTGTAGAATACTCTTGCACTTATCCAATCTCTTTTCCTTGTGATAATCCATGAGTATTAATTGAGTTGAATTTTCTTTTCCTTAGTGAGATATATCCACTTATAATGTCTCTTGGTTTCCCAGGTTACTACTGGCACTATTTCATTGATAATTTCAGGTTCAACTTCATAATACTCAATTACTCTAGCTCTTCTTTTGTATATCTTCTTTTTCCTATATCTGACCTACAATACTTTTTCGTAGATTGGCTTTTTGTAAGTATTGACAATCACTAACTTAAACTTAATCCAATAAGGAATTTTCTTTTTCAAATACTTGACCTTCTTAACTCTGACAATGACTTTATGCTTACAGGCATTATATTTCTTCTTATAGTATTCTACCTTATACTCTAATTCCTAAATAACCTTTAAAACTTTCCTCTTACAGATTATATTGCAAGGAGTATATTTATAAATATAATGAGCAATGACCTTCTTGTTCAACTTACTGAATGTTTTCTTCTTGATTGTGGCTGTGTTGGTCACTTTTTCAGAGATAGAGATGTCTCCTTTGACTGACTCTTTTTGGCTCTATTAGGCTTTTGCTTAGTAAGAAAGAGAAGCAGAAGTTCCATCTCCATTGTCTACAGTCTAATTTCCACTTTCTTCTGCTGAATTACTATACTAACTACCCCTTTCGTAACTATTCTTATAAGATCTCTTCTTTTACTTATATTTCTTAGAATTTTTTCCTGATTCTGATTCATAATAAACAGATCCTGATGCAGATCCTGATGTGGATCCTTGTACAACTCCAGATTCTTATCCACTAGATCCTTTAACTACTTTGGATTAATATTCACTTGATTAACTTTAATTATCTTATACTGGGACTCCATCAGCTTCAACATATGATTTATGAGATCTTCTGCTTTTATTGGAGTAATATCCTTTTGTTTACTATCCTTAAGCTCCATAATAAGTTTTGCTTTTATAAGATGAAGATTATGAAGATCTTTGATGTTCAGCTGCTGAGGCAGAAGATGAAATGGAATTAACTCCACTCTCTTAATAACCTTAAGCAGTGATATTTCCTTAACTATTAAGATTAGCCCATCCACTTCCACTAGCTGAGGTTTCCTTTTCTGATACTTATACGTTTTATCCTGATCCTGATGATTAAGATGCTGATCCTCCTCTGTTTACTACTGCTCCTGTTACTTAATAGCCTGTTGGAACAGAGCCGAACATGTTTTAAAACCCTTTCTCTAATTCATTTTACTTACATAATACAACTAATGCTAGCAATACTATTAAATTTAGTTTCATTTCTTATTGTTTATAATTTAGATATTCACTATCTTTAAATAAGTACTTCGTTATTTAGATAATAGATCATAATTTTATATTTATTTATATATCAAGATATAATTACTTGCTTCTTTCATATTTATAATTATTTAATATTTATTATTTATATAATATTATTAATATCATGTAGTTTATTATAGCTTTTATCATTTTTAATTTGCTATCATTATTAAATTCACAGCTATATTAAGTTCCCATTTAGCAATAATTTGTGCCACAATATATTCCTTATATCCAATAACCTTAAATATAGTATTAAATACCTCTTAACATGAATATTCCTTATTATTAATAATAATATTAATCATAATTATTGCCTATCCAATAGCAACAACCTATTAATAATTAAAATATAGAGACATAAATTGTATAAACCATTAACTAATTGAAATTCTTAACTTAATAATATAATGATTAAAAAACATTAAAATCTGATACATAAATTATTAATAATTAAACTCAAATTTAAAATAATAATAATTCTAATTTAAATTAAGATGATAAAATCATAAAAGAGCATAATAAATAATAATCTTTGATACTTGATTAAAGTGTTTAATCTTAATAAGAATAATAAAATGATAAAAATAATAATTAAAAATAGATTTTGACTTCTGAACCTCCAAAGTTAGATTAAAAATAAGATGAAAATATGAAAAAAGATCCATTATTTTTAAATTTCATATAACTTGATTAAAACAAAATTTCACGAAATATAGTTAATGATTCTAATCTTAAACGTCAAATAATAAAGAGTATCGCTGAAAAAATTGATATTTTCAAATTAATAAATATCGATTGAAATATAAATACAATAAATAAATTAATAATAATTTTATATATAAATTATTTTTATATAATTATTAAAGGATATTTAGCTAAATTTAAGTTTTAATGGTTATAATAATTATAACATATAATTTAAATAAAATAAAAGTTAGTATATGAGATAGAACAAAAATTAATAATCAATACTAATATTATACATATTTGTTTGTATTTTTTTAATTTAGTGTACTACAAAATAATAAAAAAGCAAATAAAAAAATATAAAAAGAACAATAATAATAGGAATAATGAGTCAAACTTTAAGCGATAGTTTAAAGAAAAATGAAAAAGTAAATAAATACAAACACTATATTTAAAAATCTTACGTAAATTATGTAGAGCAACTTGGTGGAAAAGTGATTCCTATATTTATGAATGAAACTGTAGAAGAAATGGAGAGAAAACTAAAAATAATAAACGGCATGATTCTTCCAGGAGGGAGTGGAGATTATTATAAAAATGGATAATACATTTTCAAGAGACTTAAAGAATTATATGATGATAATAAAATAATTCCAATGTGGGGCATTTGTTTGGGACTTGAATTTATGATTAAGTATGTAAGTTTAGACAATGAAGTGCTTTCAATTATCGAAGTTTACAATAAGTCTTTGCCCATATAATTCACGTAGTTGCCTTAATAGACTCGAATGTTTTCAACTTTTAATAAAGATCTCATTTATGCTCTAACCAATCTAAATATCTCTTTTAATTATCATACTTATGCTTTGTCTTATCTTAAGTTTTTTCAGGATTCCCATTTAAATTAGTTTTATAAGCTTACTTCTATCGCATTTTCTAATAAACAACAAGCTTTTGTTAATTCCCTTGAAGCTTATAATTATCCTTTTTATCTTACTATGTTTCATCCTGAAAAAGTTTTTACTACATTTCCAGGAAACTTAGATATTAATTACGGATATTAAAGTATCAATATTTCAAATTAATTTATGGCTTATTTTATTTAACAAGCTTATAAAAGCTCTAATAATCTTTTTATCAATCAATATTTTAAAGATTATTCACATTTATATATTAATAATCATACTTTGATTGATACTAATTCAACCAGTGGAGAAATATATGTTTATAATTGATATTTTTTAATTTTATTAAAAATATTATTATTATTTATTAAATAATATTTTTTAATTTGTTATTATTAATTAGATATTTAATTTTAAGGTTATATTTTTATTTTAAAATATGATTAAAAGTATATTATTTGCATTGTTATTTTCGTTTATAGGTTAAACTAAAGTTTAAAAATTGAGTTTATTGTTTTTATTTGTAAGTTAATTTTTTATTGATTATTTTTAAAAATTTTAAGAATTAAACAATAATTTAAGATTATAATGTTGAATAGTTTTCAATTTATCTTTATTTCTATTTTTCATTTTTAAAGAACTAAGATTTATTAAAGGATCATTTAAATTTATTGAAAATGCAGATATAGAAGTAGAATTAAGTGAATATAAATAAGAATATTAGAAATGTTACAAAGAATTAAAAGAGAAAATAGAGAAAGTATTTATGAACTACGATTAAAATTGTTTAGTAGAATATAGAGGAAATCACATACACCATATAGGTTCAACAGCAATTATAGACATGTATGGAAAACCAATGATGGATATGATGATTTTAACGCAAGGAATTTTACCAAATATTCCTAAAAATTTAGAAGAAAAACTCAATCATTTAGGATTTTAATATTGGGGACCAGCTCCTCATGCTTAAAATAAATAAATAGATTAATGGTTTAGACTGATTTTTGACGAATAAACACAAAAATAGAATAATGGAGTATTAGGAACTACTTTACATATTGTAAACATTAATTAACCTAAAGCTAAAAATTCTGTTGACTTTTTTATTGATTTTAGAGATTATTGCAATTCTAATCCTAATGCTAGGCTCAGGTATAGATAAGCTAAAGAAAACGCTAAGGGAAATAATTAATCCAAAAATAATTCTATTTTAGTTTACTCAATAAGTAAATAGCGAATCCTTCATTAAATTAGAAAGGAGTCTATTATTTGGGCTGAATCATTAAAAAATTAATGATTTTATTATTAACTAATAATTCTATTTATATTAATTTAATTTTATATAATTAAAATCTATCTAATAATATAAATAAATTATAATATTTTTATATAATAATAATGATTATTTAAGATTCAAATCCTAATTTAACAAAATTTAAACGTTTTGTTGAAAAATATGGTTATTATGCTTATATAATAAGCATTATTCTTTAAATAGGAATCTTAATTTTTTTAATAGCAATATTTGGAATTTACCGTAATTTAATTTAATTAATATATTAAGTATAAAATGATAATAATAAGAATAGTCTTAATTATAGTAAAGATTTTTAATAAATAATAACTAATCTTATTTATATGTTTTTGGCTAGCGGTAATGCACTATATTAAGCAGTAAATCATTTTAATATTAATAATTTACAATATTTATTTTGATAAAAAGATATAGAAAGAAAATGTATACTCTCTATTTTAATTTCTTATTTTATAAAGCCTTTTCAACATAACAATTTTTATATCTTTATATTTGAATTTAAATTAAAATTTTTAAAATTATGATAACCATCAGTAAAAAGTAAAATTATTAATAAATATATAAAAATTTGGATTAATTATTTATTATTAAAATAGATTATTGAAATATTTGCTATTATTTTTATTATAATATCTGCAATTTGTTAAATAAATTATTATCTATTTTCTTACAGTATCTATAGTAAAAACAAGTTTAAAATATTTAAAAGAGTTGGGAGTGAAAAATAAATGATTAAAGGATACATGATATATAAAAATTTAAAAAATTTCATTTTGACTCTCTGTGAATTATTAATAGTGTGCTAAATAATATACTTTTATTTTTAGAATTAGTTAACTTATTTAGTAATTGATTCAATTTTAATATTAACTATTATAATTCTTACAAAAATAGCTCTTAATGCTGTAATTATTTATAAATATTTAAGGTTGTTAATGAAAATAAATAAATACTTATTTTTTATCAATTTTGTTTGATTATAATTTAATTGTATTAAATTTATTAATTAGTTCAATTTCTAAAAAACTATAATTTTTCAGTTTAAAAGTAATAAGATGATGGTGAATAATTAAGTTTAGCCTCAATTATTTTGTGTATAATAACATGTAATAATTTTATTTGATTATAATTTATAGAAATTTTGAACTTTATTTTCATTATTTTAACAATTGTGTTTTCTATAAAGTACATAAAAATAATAGATACAGGATTAAAAGAAATATTTAACCCTTTATTAACAGTTATCTAAAAAAATGCTTAATTTAGTTAGCAAAACACATTATGAATATTATTTTAAAAATAATTATTATTTATATATATTTAAATTAAATAATTTCATGTGCAGCAGCCTTTTTTACTATTAATGCAATTTTCTTTATCTTTATCATTATCATTGTATAAATTTAAATTGTGATGGAAATTGTTTTTTTCTTAGCTATTTGATAATTAATATGATTATACTGTATTTTTAAAAGTTATTTAGTTAACTTTTCAAAACTATCTAAAACTTGTTAACTTGTCTTGGCACTAACTTCGAAAAATAACATTTCATTTTCTTGTGAAAACTATTTGGCTATATTAAAATCAACCTATCTTTCATCTTCTAAATCAAGTTTGTTTCCTAATAAAACTAATTACACGCCTTCGTCTGCATGGTTTTATACTTAATTTAGCCAAAATTCTTTTATATTATTGAAACTTTGCTTTAAATAATTATTAATTTATTATATAAGGATAATAATAAATTTAAAATGAATAAATTGATAATAATAAAATATTAATTACCAGACTAGAAATATCATATGTAAGAATAATAGAATTCGAATATTTAAAATAGACATTGGTTATAGTTCTGAATCTTTCCTGACCAGCAGTGTCCCACTATAAATAATTATATTTTTATTACAATTTATAATTTAATTTGTTGTTTATCAACTTCTAAACTTTTGAATTTGAAATCTACTCCAAGAGTTGATAGATAACTTTCTTGAAAAACATCATCCTTTTATAATTAATTTTTAAATACCGCAAATCTAGCTAATACTGATGATTTACCAACCCCTGCATCTCCTATTAAAACTATTTTAAATAAGTGGTCACTAATAAATAATATATTAATTTTTACAATTCTTTTATCATTAATATTTTCTTTTAGCTGTTAATTTAATTTAATATAAAAATACAATAGAATAATATAATCTCTTTTTTTTATATTTATTTTTATGAATGTTTTTATATTTTTATTATATGTTAATTATTTATTATATAAATTTTCATATTTTTTCTAAACTTCTTTATAAATGTTAATATATTCTTTATGACTTCCAAATTTGTTATTCAATTTCGATTTGCCCATTGATAATATTTAATTTTTCTTATTTTTATTCACTATTAATAATTTTTTATAATATTATATCTGTTATTTATTAAATCATAGCGTTATTATAATTTAAAGAAAATCCTGTATACAAATTTAATAAATTCAAAACATTACTTTTTACTATAATATTTACATTTTATTAAACTAATTATTATATTAAATTAATATTTTATTAGACTATTTAATTATTATCTTATGTAAGATTAAGTTTGTGAATAAAATAATTTAATTTTTTGTTAAAATATCCAATATAATTCATTTCCAATAAAAGTAAATTTTTTGATTTATCTTCATAAATCTTTTGCAAATTAATTTTGATGAAATTCATTAATATAACTCCTAAATTACATTAAAATATTTTGTCGATATATTAAATACGTTTTAAATATTAAAAAATTATTCTAATCTATTATAAATTATCAAAGTTTTTTAATTTACTTAAATATTTATCTAAAAATTCTATATTTTCTTCAATAGGGAAATCACATTTTAAAATATTTATTAATTATTCTAAAGAAATATCATCTATTTATAAACCTTAATATTGCTAAATTAAATATTGATTTATTTCTAATTATCTTTTTATGTCTTTATTATTAATATTATTGATATTGATATTATATTAATCATTAATATAATTCTCTTCTCATTTATAAAAAATGTTAATTAATAAACCTATTATATCATTTGATAATTTTACTTTTTTTTAAATATATTAATCTATTATTTTATCCTTAATTTAATCAAATTATTGATAATTCTTATAAATTATATTAATACATTAAGAACAAAATTAATGTTTAATCAAATTAATATTTTTGAAAAATAGTTAAATATATACTCTAGTTATAGATTAATCAAATTAATCAATTCCAAAATAACTAATAAAAACATTACAGAAATCTTACATATTTTAAAATTCATTGCCTTGTTTTTATAAATCTTAATGAAGCTTAGTACAAATTATTTTTAATTTTTAAAAAATTTTTTTTTAATTATCTTCATTTTATTAAATATATATTTTATATAATCTAAATAATATCATTGATATTTCATTTTTTTAATCAATTATAAAATTATTACTTTCTATTATATTTAGTAATTGAATAAAAATATCAATATCCTAAATATTATATTTTGAAATTGCCAAAAAGATATTTGAAAGATCAATAACTTTTAAATGGATTAGTTCTTAATTACATTATTTTATCATATAAGAGGTATAAAATATATACTATTTTTTATTATTCATAATTAAAGAAGAAGTAATCATTAATTAAAAATCTGTAGAATTAAGTCTATTTAAATTTTATTTAATTATCAATGAAAAATTTTTCAAAAAATCTAAATTGAATATCAAATAACTATCTTCTTTTTTTTAATAAAAATCTGCTAATAATTAAACTGTCATATGGTAAATACTTATCATTGGCCTAATATAAGTATGATCTAAATTATTTTAATTGATAAATTATTGTAATTAATTTAATAATTTTATAATATTATCTGGATTTTAATTTGAAATAACAAAATATCTTAATATATATTCATAAATAAATAAATTTGTAATTCAATTTTCATCTATAAATTTTTCTACTATTTTATTTAATTATAAAATTAAATCTGAATCATTTTTATACTATTTATAAATTAGAATAATTAATTTCATAAAATTTTATTTTTAACTATTTTTATAAAGTTTATCATTATTTTATTCAAAACTTTATTTTAAAAAAGTTTGTAAATTAATTATTTAATTTATAAAAATTTTATTATTTTTAATATTTCTTTAAGATAAAATTTGAATAAATTAATCAATATTTTTATTAAAAGGATATTTGAATTAAATTATTAAATTTTATTAATTTTAATTAAAAATCACAAATTTTTATATGTTAGTATTAATTAAAAATTTTAAAAATTGCTTTTAATACATAAATAAAAACTTCTTAATCAAATATTAGCTTTTATAATATATTTGATTTATTTAAATATATAATAAATATTAATATATAATATATATTTTAATAATTTATTTTAATTCAATTGATAATTTAATCATTATGAACCATAATTAGAATAATAAAATTTTTTTATTATATTATCTAATTTATTTTTAGTAATGGGTTTTTTAATAACTTCTTTCATGCCTGCTTCAAAACATTATTAATTATTATCAAAATTTTCAAATGCAGTTAAAGCAATAATATTTGGCTTTTAAATATGATTGTCTTAACAATATTATAATATTTTTTAAGAAGCAGATATACCATCCAATATAGGCATATTGATATCCATTATAATTAATTTGAAATATTAAATAGGCTAATTATAATTTTAGTATTATTAAAATATTTCTAAAGCTTGTTATCCATTATGAGCTTTTTTAAATGGTATTTAGTAATGATTTTTTAATATATAAATTAATGGCATTAAATTAAATTCTTAATCATCAACTATAAGTATATTTTGTTTTTTTTAATTTTATTAATAATGTTAAAATACATTTAATTAATTATCTTCTTTTTTATCAACATTTTATTTCATTTAAATTTATTAGTAAAAGTCATTATAAGAAATTAATTAATCATTATCTAGAAATAATGATTTTAAAGGTTTTTTTATTACATTCTTAAATTATTGATGAAATTAAATTTACAATATTATTTAGTATTTTTAACTATTCTTATTTTAATTCTAAAAAAAAGTCAGATATAATTAAGTTACAATCTTAATTATCTTAATTTTAATATTTAAATAATTAAATATCTTATAATTCGCAAGAATTAGAATCCTTAACTTAATAATTTAAAAATAATAATTTTTAAATTTTATAAAAATAAAATTTTAATATAAATTATTTAATTTTTAAACATGAATACATTAAATATCTTTATTCTATTATCATAAATCAAATAAAAATATGTTTAAGATAAATCATATTATATTAAAATTTATTTATTTTATGTATAATATGTATTATTATTGAATATTTGATTTTTTATGAGTGAAAAACAATTGATGATATTTTAATGATTTATATTAAATATAGTTATAATTTATGATTTTAATAATCCGAATATTAATATAAAAATAATAAATCTAATTTAATTTTATTTTAATTTTTTAAAAAATATTTATAAAAAAATAATTTATTTATAATTTAAAATATTATTAAAAATAAAAAATTTTAGTTTTTAATTAAATAAATATTATTATTAAGAAATATTTTATATATTATATTTATATCAAACAATTATTATATAATAATATAAATTAATAAAAGTTTTACTTAAAGAATTTAGATATTTATTAGACTAATTTAATATATAACAAGAAAAATCTGAATTATTTGATTGTTTTGTAATTAATTATGAATTTTTTTACTAAATTACTTCAATTTATTTATATTTATTAATAAAAAAGTTAAAATATACAATCGTTCCTTTTCCTTTTTAGCTATCAATATCTATATTAGTCCCTAAATAATCAATTATTTTCTTGCATGTATATAGACCTAATCCTATCCCTTTTTTATCTAGATTTATTTAATTAAATTCAATTTAACTATATAACTCATATACATTTTTTAACTGGTTACTATCTATACCTTGACCATTATCAAATATTTTAGTCGTTATTTAATATTTATTATTTTAATCATAATAAACATCAATTATTATCTTCCCATTTAAAGTATATTTAACAGAGTTTTTTAAAATTGTAAAGAGAATTACATTATATAATTCATTATCTATAATAACTATTTCTTTAATTTGATTATTTATTATTAATTATGTTTGGTTTTATTTTAGCTGTTAATCAAATAATTGAGAAATTTCTTCTAAATTTATTTACATATCAACTGCCTAAAAATCAATTTACATTTATTTATTTTCGAGGCTTATTAAATATATTTAGCTTTTTATGAATTCATACATTTATTTTGAGCATATATTAATAGTTTCAGCATTTTAATCGATATTTTAAAATATTGATTCATTTTAAAGTGATTAATATTTGAAATTTTGAATTTATTCATTTTTTAATGATTTTATTAATTCCTTTTATTAATTGCTTATATTAATTAAACAGTTTAATGGATTATTCAATTCATGAGATAATGTTTGTTGTGTTATTTATGAATATTTATATTATATTTTTTAAATTTAATGGAATATCACTTTATTTAAATCATGAAATATTAAAATATAAGCTTGTTTTTATTAATAGATAATATTTTTTATTTTTAATTTACAATTTAAAATTTAAAAATTTTTTGTGAATATTTCATAAAAATCAATATGATGATTTTTATTCATTAAATATTATTTAATTAAATTTTCAATACTTGTCATTTAATTAGAAATATTATTATAAGATTTTTAATCATAATAATTTATTTATAAAATATTTTAGAAAATTAGTTTTTATAGCAAAACATTTAATTTTGTAAAATAATTTAATTTTTATATGATTTATGAATTAATTATTAAAATTTTCAAATTTTTATCTAAAATTATAATTAATTTTGTTTAATCCTTATTAATTTTATTTTAATCAATTCTTGAATGAAGTTTTAATAATTATTATTTTTTGAAAATTTTAAAATAATTTAATTTAATATAATAGTTTATAAATATCATTAAAATAATTAAAAATAGCATTATATAAGCCTCAATTTTTATCTCTATTACTGATAGTAATTCTCTTATTGCTATATTAATTAATATTAAAAATATTCCAATTATATATCTTATATTAGAGAAACTAATTAGATTAAATAACTAAATATTTATTAAAATATGTGAAATGAATATAATTCTAAACTAAATATAATAATTTTAGTTTAAAGGAATCATTAAAATTTGAATCATAATAAATACTATATCTTTACCAATAAAAATTTTATTTTACTAATTGTTATATATATAATCTAACATTAATATAAAAAAAATTAAAATAATTTAAGAAATAATTAATATTTTATCTTAAATCATTTATTAATTGCTAGAATAAATTATTAAAATTAATTATATCGTTATTTCAATTAGAATGAGAATTTTAATTATTTAATAATTTTCTTATTTAAATTTAATTTAATTTTAATCGATTTATTAATTAAAGTTTTATTTTATCATATTCTTTATTTTATCAAGATATTTTTATATCTGCATTTTTATTATTATTATTATTTAAAATAAAAAAATATATATATATTAATAATCAATATATAAATATCGGATATTATATGATAAACTTTTTTAAAATTAAATTTTGTTTAAAAAAATTTTTTTTATTTATAAAAATTATAAATTTGAGTAATTCTGTTATAAATTACAAAAATATAAGACAAATTTAAATTCCTATATTTCTACTTAAATTTTTTAAAAATACTAAATTAAAAGTTAAAATTATAAAGTAATAATTTTATTTAAAAGGATTATATTGATTCTTAACTAATTTTACTGTATTAGTATATTAATTAAAAAAAATTAATGATACTAATTAATTTATAATTATTAATAATAAAAACCATATATATAAAAATAAATCCAAAATTATAAATTATCATATTATAATTTAATAAAAATTTATCATACAGTTTATTATTAATTTATTAAAAAAATAAAAAATTTATCAAATGCCTGCATTAGTTTACCTAACCTTCTTAAGCTAATTTTCAATATTGGAAATTTCTTGATCAATTTATTGATTATCAATAGTATAAGCATCAATCAAAGCAATTAAATCCTTAAACCAAATATTAACATTATTACATAAATCATTGTTACTTAGTATGTTAAGAGTATCATTAAATTCCAGGAAAACATCTTAAATAGCTAACAAAAACTCAGTAGCTTCCCTAACCTACATGACAATACTCATATCATACCTTTAAGTCAACCTCTTCAATAAATCGAAATAGTCTTTGGCTCTATTCTCAATAGCCAAAATATACTTCTTAACTAATGCCTTATAATTTATAGTTCCATCCTTATTCTTAGTGATTTCTATTTTCTTAATTCTCTTATCATTAATCTTCTGCACTTTGTTGTGGAACTTCTCCATTGCTTTCTACACTTTTGGATTATTATCAGTATTCAAATTGTTAAAACTCGTGCTGAATTGACTGTACAATTCTGTGAACGCATTTACTCTTGCTACTTCTTTGTCCTTATTGTGAAATATCTTTTGTTTGTTTATTGCATCGTATAAGTGTTGCTTTAAATCTCCTAAAAATTTGTTTCCTCTGTCTTTTTTCTGCTGTCTTTTTTTTATTAAAAGAGATTGAAGACTTTCTTCGTTCATTTATTCGATTG